>Ga0209121_10003624_pt1 | contig 14839 bp, 11 predicted proteins | sample Cruoilmetagenom3_FD_187292 | JGI IMG/M metagenome (GOLD analysis project Ga0209121, IMG submission 187292) | Oil polluted marine microbial communities from Coal Oil Point, Santa Barbara, California, USA - Sample 3 (SPAdes) (version 2) | ecosystem: Environmental > Aquatic > Marine > Oil seeps ...
GGTCGGCGGGACCACACTCTCTACTGTGGTTGTCGGTGTCGCCGAGCTCACTTCAACCGAAGTGGTCGCTCTGCCGGGGGTAGGCGTATGCACGACTCCTATCTCAAAGGTGCCACTGCAAGCGGTGAGAAAAGACAGAATTAGCACAAGGAGCGAGATGAATAGGATAGATGGATTGCGATATCTCTTCTTAGTCATTGTAACCTCTGCTTGAATAAGGGTATGAACTGCGCAAATCTTGGCCTCAGCATTTCCAATTGGTTCAGTCCTCAAACGTTTGACGTGTTCAATCAGTTCCTAGAAGGGCTGATCCAATCCACAATGTAAGCATCAGGCGGCAGAGCAAGCCGGATCAGTCCCCACGTTCCCACCTGGGTCGCCCAGGAACTCGTCCCCCCATCCTGCAGGGCACGATTGAAGGCTAGCCAACGCCCATTCGAAATCCAAACCGGATGGCTACCGCCCAAGTGATATTCGGTGAACAAAGACTGGTACTCCTTTCCCTGCTCTCTATCAGCCCGCACGACCCATACGCCTGCCTCGTCAGGGTCCTGAGCCCAGGCGGTGAAGGCCAACCATTGTCCATCGGGACTCCAGACCGGGGCTGCCGGCCAACCATCTCCAAACGCTGGTTCGTAAAGGTGCAAGAGTTGCGCAGTTCGGGTTTCCAGGTCGAATACAACGACGCCCATCTGAATGCTCCTGTCCGCAGCAAAGGCACCGCTAACAATCCAGGCCAGTTTTTTCCCGTCGGGTGACCAGGATGGACTACCAATGTGGGCATCCCTGTAGCTGGGCAGCCCATAGTCCGCCGGGTCAAAGACCTCCGGCCCCGTCTCCCACCGATAGAGCCAACCGGTGCTGCCACTGCCATAGGCAATCGTCTGGCCATTCGGCGAGGGGGCAGGCAGGCCACCGGTATAGTTCTGGTCGTCTAGGACGCGATAACCGTGGCCATCTATACCCACCACTGCCAGGAAACCGGTCACGCCAGTCTCCGGCAGGATCTCCTGGGGCCGTGAACTGAAGAGTACCACGCCGGGCCGCGCTGACCACCACCGAAAGTTGGTTTCGGTATGGTTAGGCGTCCTGGTCAGATTACGTCGCTCGCCAGTGGTCAGGTCGGCTAACCAGAGGTCGTCTGACTGTCCACGGTCGACGTCATCCGCATCCTTCTCCAAGTATAGGGCATAGGCGCCGTCAGGGGAAATGGCGGGTACAGCGTGTTCGCCATCATTGGCACGGTCAAATATCTGCACGAGCTGCCCGCTCACGTCCGCCTTCCAGAAACCGTCATCCGTCCGGTAGACTAATCCCGGTAGGGGAGCGGCTGGCGTTGGAGTTGGGATTTCCGGTTGTTGTGAGGACGGCGTGAGGGCCCTGGATGTGGCCGACTGATCCGGCGTGGCAGCGTGCTCGATGCCCACTTTAAGCGTGCCCCCACAGGCAGTAGGAAGGAGCAGGACAAACCCAGTGAGCAGTAGCCTCTTGAACTTCATAGTTATTCTCCACTCTCTTTTCACTCGTAAAGTGGCAGATTGGGAAAGCTGCTGGGGGTCACGATAGCGATCTGATGTCCAGGACTAATGGCTCAGGCTTGAACACGCCCCCATCGTAACTTATCTCCAGGTGATCTGTGGTGCAGGGATCCCTTCCGCCGGTGTCTCTTATGTCCGCGCTCCAATCCTCGATGAGCGCCAGGGCCGCTTCTTCAGCGCTGCCGCTGAGTATGACGATCTTTCTCATCCCGAGGAGCCCGCCTCCTCTCACCCCTGCGTTTTCCAATGGCCCCATCCAACATACGCACCGCGCCGGGCTGAGATCGAAATGCTGGACACACATCATCTCGTCCTCGCCAAGGTGGTCTGCAACGACGTCACCCAAGACCTCTTCTTCCTCGATGAGACGATAGAACTGTCCATTCTCATCCTCAGTGGCGTCCGCATCGGATCGTCGGAGCGGAATCTCTCTGGTCGTCGTCGTAGGCGTTGACGTGGGCGCGACCGGTGCAACCAAAGCAGTTGCAGTAGGAAAGGGGCTAATGTCGGGCGGAGGAGGCGCAGTGGGAGTGGGGGATGGCGCAGGTGTGCCACTTGCCACCGGCCCACACCCCACACAGGCTGCGACTACGAGCAACGCTATCATTGTGATGATCCCTCTTCCCGCTCCCTGCATCTTGCCTCCTGCTAGCGCGGTTCCCACTTTACTGCGTCGAAAGCGATCAGGCGCGATCTGTATTGTTCGTAGGTGACGTCGGCCAGCGATACATAGTCGTCGCGGCTGCCGCGGAACCAGTAGGTACCAAGTGATACCCAGCGGTCGCCGTTGGTTGATTGGTTCACGCGGCGCAGTGTGTAGCCGTCGCGATGGGACACCCAGTAGCGCGCGTTCGAGGTCGTGGTGTAGCGCTCCGGGATGTAGACAAAGACCTCGTACCGTACTGGCGCAAGGTCGGGATACCAGCGCGCCCAGTTGTAGTTGGTCCGACGCCGGTCGTTGTTCCGGGTCCAGGTCAGGCGACCGCCGTACCCCTCGGCCGCCGTGTGCCAGCCGGTCGTCGAGCCACCCTTGACAAAGCCCTGGTCGGCGTCGTCCACGACGATGGTGCCGGGCGGCGGTGGGGGAGGGCCGTCATCGCGATCCCAGGTCAGCCAGGCCGATGCCAAACCGCCGTGCTCGTAGTATTCCATCTTGATCGGCACATCGCCCGACAGGTAGATCGTGCCATTGTGCGGGCTGAGCGCCTGATCGTGCCATTGGTCAATCAGCAAGTGGCCGTTCACCCACAGGCGCACACCGTCGTCGGTCGTCGTCGTGAAACGGTACGAGCCAGGCTCAAAGTGAAAGGTGCGTGTCCAGCGGACCGAGAAATCGTCGCTAGGGATACCCTTGGCCGGCGAACCATAGCTCCAGTTGAAACCGAGGTTTGGGTCGTCGCGTATCAGTACCGGCGGATCGTTCAGCCAGCGGTTGGCAAAGTATTCCCCGCGCCAGCTTTGGGATGGGGTGGGGACAGGCTTCCACGAGACCTGAGCCACGGCCGCGCCCTTGTTCTCGTAGTATTCTACCACGATCACGTGGTTAGCGCCCGTCAGGTTGACGTCTCCGGTAAAGGTCTGGGCGGGATGATCGTACCACTGATTGATGACCAGGTAGTCGTCGGCCCAGACGCGGATACCGTCGTCGCTGGTGGCCGTGAAGCGGTACGCGCCAGGTTTGAGCGGGATCAGGCGCGTCCAGCGGACGGAAAAGCCATCGCTCGGAATGTGCGCAGCCGGTGAGCCTGTCCCCCAGTTAAAGTCGAGACCGCCCGACTCCCCGTCTACCGGATCGTCACGCACCAACACGGGCTCACCGGTGAGATGGCGGTCGGCAAAGTACTCTCCCCGCCAGTTGTGAGGCGTGATGGGAACAGGTCTCCACCATGTCAGCTTGGCCACGGCATGTCCCATATTCTCATAATATTCCACGACGACCAGATGATGCCCCACCGTCAGGTTGACGTCGCTGACGAAGGTGCGTGCTGACTGGTCGTGCCACTCATCAATGATGAGGTCGCCATCCACGTAGACGCGGATGCCATCGTCGCTGGTGGCGGTGAAGCGGTAGGTGCCCGCATCCGTCACGTCTACGTAGCGTTTCCAGCGCGCCGAGAAACGATCGGCGTTGACGCCGCCTCGCGGCGCTCCGTTGCCCCAGTCGTGATCCAGGTTTTGGTCGGTGCCTGTTATCACCGGCTCGCCGGAGAGCGTCGTGTTGTTCCAGTAGGCGACCTGCCAGAACGGGTCAGTATGCCTGGGTTGGGGTGGCCAGGGTTCCTGCGCGTGAACGGTGCTTGCCAACAGGATAACAACTGCGAGACCAATCAGGAAACGGAATTTTCTGAACATGATATATCTCCTTGCATAAGAATTGTAATACGTACATCCGTCGCCGCAAATCTCACCGGCCGTCGTCGTGTCAATAGTGCGTCACAACTTTGGTGCCGACGGATGCCCAGTTGTAGAGCCATTCCGCATCGGGAGTAGAGAGATTGACGCAGCCGTGACTCATCGGAGTGCCAAAGTTATCGTGCCAGTAGGTGCCGTGCAGACCGTAGCCCTTGTAAAAGTACATCACGTAGGGCACGTCGGGCAGATAGTAGCCAGGGCCTTGCATATCGTCGTACAGGAACTTGACCCAGATGCGGAACTCGCCCACAGGCGTTGGGGTGTTCGGCAGACCGGTAGAGACCACCGCACTGTACACAGGCGTGCCTCCCTGGTAGGCTGTCAACGTCTGGGCGGTGAGATTGACTTTGATCCACTTCCCATCGCCGGCGCTTCGCGAGGGCGATGGGACGACCGGATCGTCTGTCTGTCCCGGAATCACTAGCTGCCGCCCAAAGTAGATCCAAGAGTTCCAGCGCAGCCTGTTGGCGCGGGCCAGTTGGCTCACACTGACGCCGTGGCGGACCGCTACGCGGATCAATGTATCGCCTGGCTGCACGACGTAGGTGCCGGCGCTGGAGGACTGAGCGGAACCGGTCGCATCGCCGGGGATCACCAGCCGCTGCCCGACGTAGACCCAGGAGTTCCAGCGCAGCCCGTTGGCGTGGGCCAGTTGGCTCACGCTGACGCCGTGACGAGCTGCGATGCGGATGAGCGTGTCGCCGGGCTGGACGATGTAGACGTGATTTTCCCTGGCGTAGGCCGGTGCAGTGCCGGAGCCAAGTAGCAGGCAGAACACAACGAATGTCACAATTGATATACGTTTCATTTTCAACCTCGAGTGTTTTATTCTGCCTTCAGTATATCAGGCTCATGTTACGGGGATATGGCAGGAGAGTCACAGCTTGGTCACAGCGTGTTACAGTTCTGAAACGTCGCCAGGGTCTCTACTTCCCGCCAGGGTCTCTCAGGGAGCGGGTGGTGACACAGGCTGATTGAACCACCCTGACCCCTCAGGTTCAAGGATGTAGACCGCGTCATTCGGTCCGGTGACGTAACACCGGCTATATGGTCTCAGATCGCATTGGAAAGCGCCATCCCCTACCACGAATTCCTCTTCGATCGCCCAGCCCAGGTGCTCACGCACGCGGGGCTCTTCCCGCCAGACTTTGCCAAAGCCACGCACCGGCTCATAGTATCCAGATGAGGGTACGATGTCGGGGTCTTCCTCCGGCATACCCGGCTCCCAGTCATCCACCACCATCCTCCAGTGACGGTGCACAGGATTCTCATCGTCGTAGAGAATGACGATCTCATCGAAGGGACGCCAATCGGCGGCTTCCAGCCAAAGCATGAGTCCACGCTCAAAACGCTGGGCCACGACGGTCGTGCTGCTCGGTGCACTGGGGCAATCTGCCGGTGGGTTGGGGAAGAACCAGGTCTCCGTACAAGTAATCTCGGCGGAGACCATTGCATTGTCGCACAGACCTCCTGAGCAGGCGGAGAGCAGGAACCCCGTTCGGTCGCCCTGCTGGTGATAGCGAGTGATCACCAGGGTTCCAGAGAGAGGCGCCGTGAACGCGGGTTCCAGTAGTCGGCCTTTGTAATCCAACTTGCTGATGAGCACGCGCTCTGCTATGGTGTTCCAGGTCAGGGTTATGGATTCGCCCGGCAAGACCGCCGAGGGAGAGATGTCGAAGGAGAGGATAGCAGCGGGAACCGGAGTGTCCGTGGGCACGGAGGCAGATGTAGGCGTAGGCACAGGGATGACCTGAGCAGTAGCCGCCGGTGCTGTAGCAGGGATAGCAGCCGGAGTGTGGGACTCTGAGGTGACACCAGGCGCTGCCGGGCGGGCCGCCGTTGATGCGGCCTGCAAATCCCACACGTGTACCAGGCTGTCGGCCCCGCCTGTCGCCAGCCACCGGCCGTCGTGGCTGAAGGCGACGGCCTTTACCTGTTGCTGGTGGCCCATACGCGCCAGTAACGTGCCGCTACTGACATCCCACAACTGGGCCTCGTTCACAGGAGAATGCTCAATGCCTTGTCCAAGGCCGATTGCCAGCGTTCGGCTATCAGGGCTGAAGGCCATCGTCCACACCACATCCTCGGTCTCCACTCGAAGCAGTTCGCGCCAGGTGGACGTATCCCAGATCCAGATGATGCCCCTTTCCCTGGGGTTGTTGCTGCTCACCCCCGCCAGTCGCTGCCCATCAGGGCTGAAGGCCAGGATGTCGGGTGTCCCCAGGGTTGCCAGTTGCGTCACCTCGCGCCAGGTTGGGGCCTCCCAGACCGCAACCGGCCCCTCACCGCCGAGACCTGCTGCCAGGTAACGACCGTCGGGGCTGAAGACGACGTTGGAATAGGCGACGCCGTTGAATTCGACCAAAGGTACCGCCTGCCGGGTTGACAGATCCCAGACCTGTACCGCGCCCGGCCCCCACTTCCCCGTGAGCATCGTCGCCAGCCAGCGACCATCGGGGCTCAAAGCCAAGTCGTGTACCATCAGCTCGTGCGCCAGAACGTCCGTTTCCCGTAAAGCCGGCACGTCCCAGATGTGAACCGTGCCATCCAGGCTGCCGCTCGCCAACCGGTTGCCGTCGGAGCTGAAAGCGACGTCATATACCCAATACCCGTGGACAATCTCGGCCAACTGCTGTCCGGTGCTGGTGTCCCACAGGCGGGCCGTGTGATCGAAACTCGCCGTCGCCAGACGCTGGCCGTCGGGGCTGAAGGCTACCACCTCGATGGCGTCATCGTGGGCCATCGCTAATTCCTCCTGCCACGTCGCCGTGTCCCAGATTTGAACGTCGCCGCTCCAATCCCCTGTTGCAAACTGTCCATCGTCGGGGCTGAAGGCCAGGGTCTCGACGGTGAAACGATGGCTGAGCGTAGCCAACTCCTGTGGAGCGAAGGAGGTTGGCGAGACGGATGTCCTTTTATCCGCCTGCTCGACACCTGGCACATCGTTGCCAGCAATCGTTTCTTGAGCCACTAACGCTCTAGCCCCCGTCTCGGGGGCGGGCGACTTTCTACATCCTATCAGCAGCAAGATGACTGCTGCCAAGCCAAATGCCTGCCGTAGCCGTATTGTACTACTCACTCTCCCCTCCTTGGACCTGCGGATATAGGATGGATGAATTCTGATATCTCTTTCCTCCTTTCCCGCTTGGGTCCATTCTATTGTGAGTCAGGCGTGACACCAGCGAACTCGGCGACATCTGAAACGCTCTTGGCGAAAGCAACGATGCTCTCCCGATTGGTTTGAACACTCGATAGATCGCGATCCAGTTGCCTGACCAGCGTTTTGCCGTCTTGCGTCGTGACGATGAACAATCTACCATCAGTGAGATCGTAGCGCGTGCCGTCGATATTGAACAGCGCCGTTTTGCCGTCGGCTGTCTGCACCTCCCAGTCGAAACGGTGGCCTCCAAGAGACTCGGCGTACCCCTGGTAATGGTAAATGGGATCGCTCGTAGATCCCGAGCCCCTGGAGGATTCCGAAAAGTCATGCCAGATCATGACTGTCAGTCCTTCTTTCCACTGCAAAAGGACGTAGCTGGCCCCTCCCACGGTGCCAGCGGCTGCATCTGCGCCGGGCGGCGTAGGCCTGTTTGAGAAGGCAAAGCTGAAAAGCTCCTTCTGCCCCACGCGGTCCCCTTCAAAGGCCACGATGCCCCAATCGGCCTCGCCCCAGCTTTCGTCGGTGTGCCGATACACCACCGCATCCACCGACTCGCCTCCCTCACCGAGGGGGATGGGGGGCAAATCGGTCTCCTTGATGTAGCGGCCCATGATACCGTCGACCTGGGCCTCGGTCATGCCCTCGGTTATGCGGTCGAAATCCCTGACAAACGGCTTGCGGCTGTTCCAGTTGACGAAGCGAATCGCAGCAATCTGCGCCACGAAGACGATCAGGAGCATAAGCCTCAGGCGCACAGAGGTGCCGCGCAGCAGCAGCCCACCGATGAGCACCCAGAAGGCAGTGTAGACGGCGACGAATTGGAGGTAGAGGGATGCCGCTGCAAGGAGGTCCAGGGCGACCAAGATGCCCACGGCAGCGACGAAGAGGACCGCCAGCAGGGCGTACCGCCATCCGGTCAGTGTGATGAGGGTGAGCACAACGACCACGCCGATGAATGAAGCAACGAGCCAGAGGGCGGCCCAGGTCACGCCCTCTATTCCGGCCACATCGAAGAAGTAGCGCTGGCCATTGATGAAGGTCAGTTGGCCCGAGCGGGGATCCCTTTCGAACACCATCTCATAACAGGGATAGTGGTCGTTCGACACCTGTCCTCCGGTCGCGCTGAGGAAGACGAGCTGGGAAGCGGAGCGATCGCGGGCCTCCACAATGAAGCCGCGGAGGAGCCCGGCGGACGTGTAGCCGTCCTGGGCCCTGGCGAGCAGTCCGGTGTCCGGCAAGCGGTCATAGAGATCCGCATAGGGCCCAAAGAAGGTGGCCATCTCCTCGGGCAGGAGATGCTTATCGTCCAGCTGCACGAGGATCCGTTCACCGTTATTACCGGTGGGGTGCTCCTTGGCATAAGCGAGCGTTTCGTCGATGGAAGCGCGCGGGTCGATCACAAAGCGATACTTGCCCATTGCGGTCTGCTCGGTGACCACGGAGATGATGGTGCTGACCTCCGTGACGTCTCTCAGCTCTGGCGGGATAGACGGCCGGTGGAAGGCGTAGCCCCAGTAGATCCTGGAGAAGGCGATGGAGACGAAGAAGGCCAGGGAGATGACGGCCAGGACGGCTCCTCCGTAGAGGGGCAGGGCGTTCTGGAGCCCGGTTGCTCTCTTCACCAGGGCGACGGATAAAGCCGAAAGCAGATAGGACAAGGTGAGGTTGGCGATGAGGACGATCCAGCGTATGCGGATGTCCTGTCTGACCCCGTCGCTGTATGAGATTTCGATGGGATGGCCAATCCCGTACTGCGGCGTGGACTGACCAGGCTCGTCCAGGAGCGTGCGGGTACAGAAGAGGAACTGCGCGAGTAGCAGCAGGATCAGGAACAGCCACGTCAGTGGTGATGGTCTAAGGACTTGAAGTATCTTGGTTCTCATTTCTCGCCTTCCTTTCTTCAGGCACACTAAACTTGGATCTGTCGTTCAGATGGGTTTAAGGGTCAGAAAGATTCCAAGAAGGTGCCGTGATTTCGGACCAGGTTTCTGCTCAAGATGGTAGCACACAGATGTTACAAGCGTATGGCAGCGGTATCACGGTTTTGAAACAGAGTGTTACGGTTCTGTAACATCACCCGAACCCAAGAGAAACCGAGTTTCTTGAAGAAACCCGGTTTCTCCTGTGACGCTTGGCCTAGTCCTCGACTGTAAACTGCCGGACAACCACGTAAGGGCCCCCCTCCGGCCCGGTGACGCTGTAGCGTTGGCCGCTCGTGTCGTTGTAGATCCCTACCTGGATTTCGTACTCGCCCGCCGGCAGATCCGGCGGCAAGAGGAGTGCGAACTGATCTCGCACCAGTTTGCCCGGCTCCCAGCCTTCGACCGGGAAGAGCCCGTTGCCGGGCACTGCGTCCCGCTGCGCGACAACCTGCCCCCCATCACAGATAAGGTGTGCGAACACCACCACCGAATCCTCCACCGGCTCCATCACACGCCAGTCAAACGCCAGGCCCAGGGGCTTTCCCGGCTGAGGGTCATCGAGGATGCCGGCCGCAACCAGTTCAACACCGTTGTCAAAGGTCGCCCCGATTGGCTCCAGAGCCGCATCCTCAGGCCCCACGACGAACTGGTTGCGCTCCAGTGTGCCAAAAGCTTCTGTACTTGTTTCGCCCGGACGGTACAGGCGATACAATTGCTGCTCCAACGCGATTCGCACCGAGCGCTCCACATCGGTTGCCTCCTGATTAACCATAATCACATCCACCAATCCGCTGGACGGCAGTGCCGCTCCCAGAACTGCGTGGATGGCTGGCATAGCCAGAGCGCCGCTGAGCGTGAGCGGCACCACCTCGTGTTCGACGTGTCCGGCCAACGTCTCGGCATAGTCGCCAGGGAAGACCACCACAGTCCGCGAGGTCGGTTCCTCATTGAGCCGGTCAGCCAGCGCGTCAATGTCTCCAGAGTCAATCTGCAGGGCAAGATCCTCCATCTCGGGCTGCCATACGTGTACGCGGGGGAACACCGCAATCGCTAAAGCCAGAATTACAATGGTTGCCAGTGCGCCAACTAGGGAGAGTCGTCGGAAGTTAATAGTGTACAAACGATCTCTGATCGTCATTTGCTGTTTCTCCTCCTTTGTGTTTTTCGTCAGTTCCGTCAGGATACGCGCTCTTAGTGTCCGGCGGAAACCGTCATCAACCGGCGGTGTCGCGTTCACCAACTGGGCCGCAAATCCGTAGCGCGCTTCATCTGCTTGCCCGGTCTCCATTCTTTCGACGATGGCGCATTCGAGGTTCTCCAAGAAGATCTCTTCTGCGCCAACCAGGCCACCTTGCCCTCGCTGTCTCGTCATACCGTCACCTCCTCCAAGACCTTTTGCGTCTGTACTGTGTATCTGTGTCGTAAATCCTGCAAGCCTCTACTGAGATGGGTGGCTACCGTGCGCTCGTCTATTTCCAAGATGTGGGCGAACTCTTTGTTGCGCAGACCGCCGAAGAATCTGAGGGTGATGACCTCTTGTCGCCTCGGCGAGAGTGTCGCGATCAGGGCACGCGTTCGCCGCAAAGTCTCCATTTGCATCAGGACTTCCTCCGGCAGCGATGCACAACTCGTGAACTCCGCTGTGGCTTCATTCAGTTCCAGCGAGAGCTCGACCTGCTTGTGTTGCCGGTAGTAGTCTGCAATCAGATTATGCGCGATGCGAAAGAGCCACGCGGCAAACGAATTCCTGTGGCGCCACTTGAAGTGCCGTAGCCCTCGAATGGCCTTGAAAAAGACATCTGCGATGACATCTTCGGCATCTTGTTGGCTGTGCACACGATAGCAGACATACGCGTGTATGCGTGAGAAGTAATGATCGTAGAGGTGCACAAAGGCCCGAGGGTCTTTCTGGGCTTGCTGGATGTACTCACGTTCTTGCTCCGGCGTCATGATCGCTCCTAATTGCACGTTGTTGGTGAACGTTCACTATTCGTTTGTAATAACGGGTAAAGCCGGGAAATACTGCACGCGGAGGATATGGTTCAGACTACTCGATCTCGCCTTGCTCAATCTTGCTTATTCGGGCTTCTAGCTGTGCCACTCCTTCGGGATTCTCGGACAGTGGTTCGGACGATTGGGCCGCGGGGATGATAAAGTTGCTGAGAAGCGCCGATGGCATATTGCCTGAGAGATCGGCGGTAAAGACCACCACCATCTCCAGGGCCGGTATCACAAAGATGCGCTGACCCCTGTAGCCGTGGGCTGCGTAGATACCGTTGCTGCGCACCCACCACTGGTACCCGTAGTACGGAGCAGCGCCGTGCGCACTGGCTTGTTTGGCAATGGACGCCTCGACCCACTCTGCCGAAACAACCTGTTGCCCATTCCAGACGCCGCCCTGTAGATAGAGTTGCCCCAGCTTGGCCATATCGCGCGGCCTCAGCCGCAAGCCGCCGGCCCCAAAGGCGATGCCGTGGGGGTCGGACGGCCAGTGCACGCGGGAAATGTCGAGTGGTTCGAAAAGGTGAGTATGAGCAAAAGAGATTGTTCTCATCCCTGTGGCCTCCTGTATGATCGCGGACAGAAGGTGGGAAACACCCGAACTGTAGTTGAACGTGGTTCCTGGCTGTGCCACCATGGGCCTGTCGAGCACAAAGCGGACCCAGTCTGAACTGCGCATCATCTGGTTCATAATATTGCGCGAGGAACTGTACGAGGCCGCCGACTCCGGCCAATCCAGGCCGGACGTCATCGTCAGCAGATGTTCCACCGTCATCGCTTGCTTGAGCGGGTCGTTCTGCAAGGCGGAATGGTCGGGGAAGAAATCTGCCACCTTTTGATCCACGCCCTCAATATAGCCCTCGTGGATGGCGACGCCCACCAGCGCGCCGGTGAAACTCTTGCCAACAGAGGCAGTGCTATGCCTGGTGTTGGGGCCGTATGGAGGATAGTACGCTTCTACCACCGTGTAGCCATTGCGGACGATCAGCACACCGTGGACGTTGGCCTCCTGTTGCTCGATGTAGTCAAACATTCTGACCAACAGTACGGAGTCCATTCCCTGCTGCTCGGGGGTAGAACCCTGTGTCGGCCAGGGGGTGGGGGTGGGTGTCGGCGTTGGAGTTGAGGTCGGTGTAGGCGTCGAGGTCGGAGTTGGCGTCAGAGTCGGGGTTGCCGTCGGTGTTGACGTTCGGGTGGGGACCGATGTTGGGATTGAGGTTGGGGTGGGCCTGACCGGGGCGCAACCCGAAACAAGCCCCATGACTATCACTGCAATCACCCACAGGGGTATAAGCCGTTTGAGATATCGGTTGGCCATTGTTCAACACATGCGTCGAGTGTCGGGGTCCACATCTACCGTGTGTTCTTTGCCGTTGACAGTGATGGATATTGAAGCCATTTACTCTCTCCTTTTAAACCGGCTCCAGGAGTTCGTAGTAGGCATTCGATGCGCCACCATGCGTGGTCATAAGCGCCAGCCAGACCGGCTGTGGAGTGGGGCGAGTAATAGCGAATGATCAGGACGTTCAGACTGGAATCCCAGCGCACGTTGTCGGTCTGTACCGCAAGGCGTATGCCTCGTTGTTCACAATATGCCTTGACTTCCCCAATCACATCATCAGGCGGCAGAACCGTATTTAGCACCCGTCCCGCTGACCAGAAAACCTGCTCGCCGCTTGCCAGTTGATCCAGTTTCCGCTTGAGTGCATCGAGTCCCTCAACGCGCACTTCAGGAGATGCAATCTCCTCATACGTCTTGATCCAATTTGTCCCGACGACCAATGCAAAGCACCATTTTCCCTCCGCTTGCCAGCTATACAGTTCGAACCCTTTCATAGACCGGACGGACCGGGTTGCCGGGGAGTCGACGCCGTCGGACTGACAACCGACGAGCGTCGTCACCAGCAGAAGAGCAAACGCCGCAGAGAGTAGATTGCTGGGCATCTCGCTTCACTCATCCACTTCAAAGTTGACCGAATATAGATGTGCGCTCACTCATCGCCGAAGGGCGGAAGTATGAACTCTTCCACCTTCACCCCAAGCTCCATTTCTAGCGGACTCGTGGGCGATTCGCTGTAGACGACACGCACGATCCCACTATCGCCAACATGAAACGTCGTCGTCACGGGATGGGGACGTTGAGAGTCGTTGTGAACAAAGACGACCCCGTACTTGCCGGCCGGATAATAGTCCTCCTCGTAGGCGTCGGCGGGTACGTGATACACGGCGTACAGAGTCTTGCTGCCCGGCAGGAAAACGCGATCTATATCCTCTCGCCGGACGTGCCTGCCTTCGACGCCAAGAACCGGGAAGACCTCCACCGGTGTGCCCTCAGCCTCGTCGGCCCTGCACTTTGGTGGCCCTCCCAGTCCACTCACGGTTGTGCAGCCCGTCGTCGTGTAGTGGATGAGTTCCCGCTCAGCCTCAAGGTCGTCGGCCAGGACAGCCTCAATGACCGCATCTACTACCTGGATACCTGTGCGCGTTTCGGGTGGATATCCCGTACGTTCAGGCGCAACGGGGGTGGGTGTGGCAATAGGAGCGCGGGCAAAATCGTAGGCCGGAAAGTCGGCTGTCGTCGCCAGGACTGCACTAGAACCTTTGACATCTCCCAGGGCGAGGTCCCAACTGTCCCCTTCTGCGCCGAGTTCCCAATCGCGCCTCACCAGAAAGAGGTAATGATCGGCATCCACCCAACGAACGTCGTGGACGGACGTGCCGGCGTCAATGCTCCCTGGAATAGTCGGACCGCTGTACTGCCCGATTTGGAGCTGAGGCATCTGGTGACCAGTGTCGGCAAGGAAAGCAAAGCGCCGCGAGTTTGGCGCCCAGCCGTAAAGGTCGCCGTAGATGGGGTAAGCAGCCCAATCGCCGTTTTCCAACCTTATGACCTTTAGCCAGATTTGCTCCCTCTCCGTCGGAGTCGTCCCCGACTGTGGCAGTTCTACGTATGCTACGTAGGTCAATCCATGTGAGAAAGCCACTGCCCCTTTTTCGGGAAAAGCCGCGATATCAGTGATGAGGCTGGCGGGGGTACCATCGGTGGGGATTCGCCAGATGGTGGTGGGCTGAACGGGTTTGGCGTGAGGATCGGCTGGCGGGATGGCGACCATAAGGGAACCGCCATCCGCTGCCCAGGCGGGTTGCACGTAGTAATCATCATCACTGTACATCGCGACCCGGGCGTAGGTCAGCACACTGTCTCGGCGGTTCCCTCCGTCGGCGTCCATCAGGCTGATGTCGCCGGTGGTGACGATAGCGATCTGACTGCCGTCGGGGGAATAATGGAACTGGCCCCCTTCGCCTGGCGGAAGCAGGACGCTCTGCTCCAAAGTGTCGGCGTCCACCAGGCGCAGGTCGTCGGCGAGAACGTCTCTGGCTTCAAGACGCAGGCGGGTGTTGAACGCCAGGGTGTGCGTGCCTGGGATCCATTCGAAACGACTGAGTCTCGCCTCGGCACCGGCTGGTTCCGTTTCCATGGCGTCAAAATCCTCTGCCCCCAGCAGTTGACGCTCACCTGTGCCGTCGCTGTTGATCTTCCACAGCTCATCTCCTCGTCTAAATGCCACGATCTCGCCGTCGTCGGAGATTTTGACGGTGTCGATACCGTCGCCTGCGCTGGTGAGTAGAATGGCCTCTCCCTCCTCCGCCGTCCACAGCCAGATATCGCCATCCTTGACAAAAGCGATGCGTAGCTCGGCTGGCGCGGGATAGGCGTCAGCCAGCATAGGCGTGAAGGCTGGCTCAGGCGTAGGGGGAACGTAGTCGTCTGGCACAGGCGTCGGGGTTCTAGGGGCGACCAAGGG
>Ga0209121_10003625_pt1 | contig 14839 bp, 14 predicted proteins | sample Cruoilmetagenom3_FD_187292 | JGI IMG/M metagenome (GOLD analysis project Ga0209121, IMG submission 187292) | Oil polluted marine microbial communities from Coal Oil Point, Santa Barbara, California, USA - Sample 3 (SPAdes) (version 2) | ecosystem: Environmental > Aquatic > Marine > Oil seeps ...
TCACTATATCTGAACGTCGCAACCACAGATGTAACCGTCTCCTCACCCTGATCCTTGTTACCAGCGAATCCGGCTTCCCTGGGCGTGTATAGATGGCATCGTCGAAATCAAACAAAGTTCGCCGGCTGGCGGCAATTAATTTTCCGGCAAGCGAATATCTGAACAGACATTTCTGGTTGAATACAAGATCCACCTGCGCTGATCTTTTAATAACGGATGCATCGATGGATTTACGCTTTACAAACTCGACGTTTATCCCCTTTGATCTCAGAAAATCCAGGTATTGAACGATACGATACTTTGTGCTTCCTTTCTCAAGATCTCGGCTGATAATGGCTAAGATATTCAATTGACGATTTCCGAATTACGACCCGCTGCTTTTCTATACCATTCGATCGTCATTTTCAAACCTTCCCTGAAATCTGTCTTTGCTTTAAAATCAAACTCCTTGAGCGCCTTTGTTGTGTCAAGCATTCTCCTTGGCTGGCCATCCGGTTTGGAAGTATCCCAGATGATACGGCCCTCAAAACCGGTCAATTCCACAATCAACCCGACAAGTTCTTTAATGGATATCTCGAATCCCGCCCCTATGTTGACGGGATCGCTCTTGTTGTATTTTTCCGTGGCAAGTGTGATCGCATCGGCGGCATCCTCCACATAGAAAAACTCTCGCGTTGCCTCGCCAGTCCCCCAAATGATAATCTCTTTCTCATTATTCAGGTTGGCCTCAACACACTTTTTGATCAGCGCCGGAATAACGTGCGATGATTGCGGGTCAAAATTATCGCCGGGGCCATAAAGATTAACGGGCAGAAGAAATATGGAATTAAAGCCATACTGCCGGCGGTATGCCTGGGATTGAACGAGCATCATCTTTTTTGCCAAGCCGTATGGGGCGTTTGTCTCCTCGGGGTAACCGTTCCATAAATCTTCTTCTTTAAAGGGAACAGGCGTAAATTTTGGATAGGCGCATATCGTTCCGATGGCCACAAATTTTTCAATTTCTCTCAAACACCCTTCATGGAGCATTTGCACTCCCATCATCAGGTTTTCATAAAACAGGGTTGCTGGATTTTCATGATTGAAACCTATACCGCCAACTTTAGCAGCCAGATGGATGACGATATCGGGATTTGAATCCTCATACATCCGTCTTATATCTTCACGCATCACCAGATCATAGTTTGAATGGCCGGCGCTGAAGATTTGCGTATATCCACTTTCTTTCAGCTTCCTGACCAGATGCTTCCCAAGAAAACCTTTGCCGCCGGTCACAGTGATTCGCTTGTTTTTCATGTCACTAAGCGCCCTCCTCCGTTTTTAAAACCGGCGTCAACCAGCGTTTTCTCCCTCCGTGCCAGTTCCATGTCCGCCTCGATCATCATATCGATCAACTGATCAAAGCTTACTTTCGGCTCCCATCCTAATTTCTTTCTTGCCTTTGCGGCATCTCCAAGCAGAAAATCAACCTCAGCCGGCCTGAAATATCTCTGATCTATGGCGACATATTCTTTATAATCAAGGTCTAACTTCTTGAACACCTTTTCAGTAAACTCGCGAACAGAATGGGCCTCCCCTGTGGCAATGACGAAATCATCCGGTTCATCCTGCTGGAGCATGAGCCACATGGCCTCTATAAAATCCCCGGCGAAACCCCAATCTCTTTTAGCCTCCAGATTACCCAGATAAAGTTTATCCTGAAGCCGAAGTTTAATTCTCGTCGCCGCACGGGTGATCTTTCTGGTTACGAACGTCTCTCCTCTTCGCGGCGACTCATGATTAAAGAGAATCCCGTTGGATGCAAAGATATTATATGCCTTTCGATAGTTTTTTACCATATGGTAAGAAAAAACCTTGGCAGCGGCATAAGGGCTTTGGGGTTCGAAAGGAGACTCTTCGTTTTGAGGAGGATGCGCCGCGCCGAACATCTCACTCGATGATGCCTGGTAGAACCTGGTTTTAATGCCTGTTTTGCGAATCGCCTCCAAGAGCCGCAATGTTCCGAGACCCGTGACATCACCTGTATACTCGGGCATATCAAAACTTACCCGCACATGACTTTGAGCCCCCAGATGATATATCTCATCCGGCTGGATATCATGGAGCAGATCCATCAACTGGCCCGACACGGAAATATCTCCATAGTGGAGATACATCCGCACTCCCGGATCATGAGTGTCTTTATAAAGATGATCAATCCGATCAGTGTTGAACGTGCTGGACCTCCGGATCAGTCCATGTATCTCATACCCTTTACTCAACAGTAACTCGGCAAGATATGATCCATCCTGACCGGTGATTCCGGTGATAAAAGCCTTTTTCACTTGAGCCATACCCCCCCATCCTTTACATTGCGAAATTGCCTTATACATTTCTATATATTCCCACGAGATAGGCGCTCCAGTGTATTGATAGTCCCCCTTTTTTGATGGGAACTCTTGTTTATCTTCCCGTAATTAGTGTGCCTGCGCCGTTTCTTTTGTGACTTCGTGTCTTATCGGCAACAGTCTTTCCAGATTCACATGTTTTGAGGCATCAGTAATTTCAATGCCGACAACTCGCTTATTCTCTCCTATATCCAGCACAATATCTTCGGAGACTCGCCTGTTGACGACATCTTGCCTTCTATCGTCTGAGCGAATATAAAGTAAGTCTGTCTTATCGTTCATAACGAATGTTCATTTTATCCCTCCCATACCTGTAAGCTAAAATATCGCCAAGCTTACGCTTGAGATAGAATCTTCCTCCTAAAATCGCCCCAAGGGCATTTTCTTCAGGGTACTTACAAGTTACTCACGGACAAACGAACTTGTCCATGCCACCCACCCACTATTTCATTTTTCATTTTGATATTTACATTCCCTACAATCTTTCTGCCTGAGCAGTTACGTTCATATTGTATCTCCATCTTTATTTGCGATTGCCTTGTCATATATCCACCCCTTCTTTTCCCACCGCTTTCCGGTCTTTCGGATTACCTTGCTCATCAGTTCCTTTTCCTGACGGGCGGAAAGGTCGTTCTCTTCAATGTATGCGTTCCAGAACTCCATCCGATCCATCGGGGACAAGCCGGGTTCCATGTTCACCTGTGCCAGATTGTTTACCCGCCGGGACAGAGGGAGGACAGTGTATCTTTTTGTTCGCTCATTGTCCAGCCAGTAAAACACAGATTTACCACTGGAAAAGCTGTAAAGAATGTTGCCGAGGCGCATATCGCCATGGTGCAGCCCTTTTGAATGCCATGCGCCTGCTATATGCCCAAAGGCCTCCAGGAACCGTTTTCTCAGCTCCGGTGAATCGGCGAATCCTTGATTTATCCAGTAACTTACGCTGGGGGCATCTTTAATGGCCTCGGTGACAAGAGCGCTTTGCCGCAAAAGACCAGATATGCGTTCTTCTATGAGACACAGGGCGCGAGGGGAATTAAAACCATACGATTGAATCTTTTCATCGCCTCTGAGGGCTCGCCGGGCCCTTGACGGCCTTATTATATGCTTGATCCCGTCTTTGAAGTCTCTGATCAGATACCGCTTAAAATAGCAGGGAAGCACCTCGACATTGCCCTCATGGACGACCGCGGATTGGGAACTTTCAACTTTGGCGAGGTGTGTCATCCCCCCTTCCCAGTAAGAAACGGCAGTATCCACCCATCTGTCCTCTCCGGGACGATGGTATATATCTAAATATCCACGAAACAACTTTTTTTCTACTTTTACCCAGCCTTTCATAGTTTGCGGGACGCAGTCAATCTCCCTTCATACTTTTTTCTTTTTCCGGCAATGCGCCTTCTGATGCCTTTTTCTATCAAAGCGCTTGTCGAGTTTCTCCCTCTGAGATAACGATCTATCAGCATCTCTTCCAGCTCAGGATCGGATTGACGTTCCAGCGCTGATAAGACGAACCTGGCAAAGTCTCTTCCCTGGAAACGGAGAGAAGAAGATCTCTTTAAGAAATCAAGGTCTGTTAATATAACAGAGTTATCGTCTTCGGGGACAAATAAAAAGTTTGACCACTTGAGATCGCCATGCACAAAACCTGAATTATGAAGTCTGCCGCAGATATCCACGCCACTTAAGAGTTTTGATTTAAGATCGGAGTTACTGGATATATCTCTTTTCAGGGCAAGACTGCCAAGATTCTGCGCCCTGCTGATCCAGCGTGTGGCGACATAGTTTTTGACTACAAAAACACCTCTCTTTATTTCCAGAAAGAGTGCCGGTTCGGGAACGGGGATATTACTTTTCAGGAGATCACCGGAAAATGTCCATATTTTTTCTCCTCTCGATCCGCGGAAAGGCGAGAGGATGATCCTTCTCATATCCGGCCTGTATATCTGAAGGCAAAGCTCTCCCCAGGGAGGAATGGTCACCTTTAAGGTTGTTTTTGGAATTTCCTCTTTTATTATCTTATCAGGGGATATTGCGGCCGATTCAATCCTGCGCAGCCACACCTTCGGATTCTTGTTCCGGATGTTACCCACGATTGAGCAACTGATATTCTTTCGAACTTTCACCAGGGCTTCCTGACTACGTCTTTTGAAAGTATTTCCGTAACATAGCATCGAGGCTCTTATGCCATGGCGGTGGACTGATGCCGAAATTCCTGTTCACCAAAGAACAATCGAGAACCGAATTTACGGGTCTTCTTGCCGGAGTCGGGTAGCTGGTCGTAGCGATGGGATATATCTTTTTCACGGCGAATGAATCATATTTCCCTGCAAGATCAAAAATCTTTTCTGCAAAACCATGCCAGGAAGTCACCCCACTACCGCAATAATGATATGTCCCCCATTTTATATTATGTCGTTTGTCAATTTGCCTTGCAATTGACAGTATGACCCCGGCAAGATCGGCCGCATAGGTGGGGCAGCCGTATTGATCGGCCACCACCCGCAACTCCTCTTTTTCCCGTCCCAGACGGAGCATGGTCTTGACAAAATTATTGCCGTGAACCCCATAAAGCCAGGAGGTGCGTATAATAATATGCTCTGAAAGACGATCCATTACCGCCGCTTCACCCACCGCCTTGCTTTTGCCGTAAACTCCCAGGGGGGAAACAGTATCTGTCTCGAGATATGGCTCCGATTTAGCGCCATCGAAGACATAATCTGTAGAAATATGGATGAGGGGAATTTTGATTTCGGAGCATGTTGACGCCAGATGCAGCGGGCCGTTATGGTTTACCGCAAAGGCAAGCTCTGGTTCTGATTCTGCCTGATCAACGGCTGTATAAGCGGCCGCATTAATAACCAAAGAGGCTCCAGACCGGCATACAGCTTTTTTAACTGCACGACAATCGGTAATATCGAATCCGGGAATATCCAGGGATACGATGTCAAAACCCTGAGGACTTCCCTTCCCGCACAACTCCCATCCAAGCTGGCCATTGCCGCCAATAACCAAAATTTTCATACTTTGTAACAATTTAGGTCCTTAGTTGTGAAATTGGCTTCGCTGATTCTTCGAATGAGCTTCGCTGATCCTTCGGATTCTTGCAAAAACGGCAAAAGAATTTAGTTGTAGGTTGTGCGGGTTGTAGGGGTCGTTCCCCGAACGGCTCGTGCTATTCGGCTTTCAGCCTGAGTAGTTACACACGGACAAACGAGTTTGTCCATGCCAACTACCAGCCTTTGAGCTTTCAGCTTCGAGCTTTTCCGGCTTAGTACCTTACTCCTGAACTTCTGTCACAAAAAACAAGAAATTCATTAACTGAAAAACCCAAAACTCAAAACCTAAAACTCAAAACTGCGGCTTGCCGCATTAGTTACTACTCCCCTTTCCTTTTGGTCGATTCGACATACTCCACTATCTTTTCGGCAATCTTTTTTATGGTAAATCTGAATCTGGCTTCATCGGTTTCGAGCAGGGTTATCCTGAAACCGTGAAGCGACGCGAAGAAGGATGTCAGGGGGACAACACATATACCAGTGGAGCCGAGCAGGTAATATACAAAGCGTTTATCCGGCTCTATCTTGCCTTTTACAATATGCTCAATATATTTTCTAATATCGTCCTGCTCTATCGGCAATGTCTGCCCGTTGCGAAGAGCCGATTCCCTGAATACCACCGTCATATAAAAGGCCCCGTTTGTCCGGTTGACCGCAATATATGGGACATTTTTAAGAATATCATACGCTATATTTGAGAACTTTTCATATCGGCTGACGCGGGTATTGAGGTACTGCTCATACTCAGGATGGGTCATTAGTTTCGGGATTGCCAACTGGGGCAGTGTCGTGGAGCAGACCTCCGACATCTTCTGGGTTAAGATGGTGTTGATAAATCGATCAAAAATCTCGTCCCCTACAGTATTATAGACCTCCATCCATCCGCACCTGGACCCGGGCCACGGGAATTCTTTTGAAATACTCTTCATGCAGATACCCGGAACATCTCCGATGATGTCAGAAAGGGCGACGGTCTTCTTTCCATTGTATATGATATTACGGTATGTCTCGTCACAAACAATAAAAAGATCGTATTCCCCGGCAATCTTTACGATCCGCCTGAGGGTATCTTCAGGATAGACAAAGCCTGTCGGGTTATCAGGGTTGATAACAAGGAGGCCGACAATCGATTTATGGCTCCTTACCTTCTGTTCCAGTTCATCTATATCCGGCTGCCAGTTGTTAAGCGGATCCATTCGGTATGTGTTTGGGGGAAATGATGCATGGAGAATTTCCGCAAGAAAATGGGTGGAATAGGTCGGCTCAGGCATGATAATCCTGGCATCGACACGCATGGAACTATATGTCCGGGCAATGGCGTCACCAAGGCCGTTAAAGAATATAATATCCTCGCCGGTAATTTTTATCTTCCCCCTGCTGTTTACCCGTTCCGCCAGAAATTCCCTGGTTTCCACAACACCCTGTGTGGGTGAATATGCAAACGAAAGGTCATCCTGCAAGATATCAGTTAATGCCCCCTTCATCCATTCGGGAATCTTCTCTCCTTTTTCCACAGGGTCGCCTATGTTTTCCCATATGACCTCAACCCCGTAATCGTTCAGTTTCTTAGCCACGCTTACTATATTTCGTATTTCATAGGTGAGCCCATTGTTCCTTCTCGCAATATCAAATCTCATAATCCCCTCTCTATGCCTCCAACCATTGGAGGCGCATTATATAAATAGTGTCCATCCAGAAATGGTCTTTTTGCCCAATATCCGCGTTATGCTCAAAAAATAATCCTCGGAATATCAAATATATGCCCTCGGTTATTTTTTCGCATGCCTTGATCCTGAACAAAAATCCTCATTTCTGGATGGACACTAAATATCAGTAATTTAATTTACGCGAAAAGTCCACAATTTTTTGCGTGGTTAAAATGAACTATTCCGTGGCAAGTTGCGGGGGGATTAAACCCTGCAGATTTCGCATCGCTCTTCAAGTGATTAGAATAATCCGTGTAATCTGCGAAATCTGTGGATTGAAATTCCTTACTCGAATTCAGGTTTGAGTTCTTTTACAATTTTTTTCATTGAAATTTGAGCCAGACCCAGGTTGCCGGTCGGCGCTTCTAATATTACGCTGAGACCTGCCACACCATCAATTATGCTGCCGTGAATAAAAATTGTCGAGTCGGTCTTAATTACAATAGAATTGAGCGTTCCTATGCCCATTTTCCCTGTAACTTCCCCTGTTTCCCGGCAAAGCTCTACGGCAAATGTCTTTATTTTACTCATTCTATCCATTCCCAGGTCGGCACTGGTGGATATTATTGTTTCTCCGTCTGAGGTATATACCACGGCGCCTATAAATCCACTGATATCCTCCAGTGGCTTTAAATGATTGCCGTTTAAGATAGCCTCTTTTTCGGCTCTTATCCTCTCTTCCCCGGCCTTTCGTTCAGCCTCTTCTTCGGCTCTTATAATTTCTTCTTCGGCCTTTCGTTCAGCCTCTTCTTCTGCTCTTATAATTTCTTCTTCAGCCTTTCGTTCAGCCTCTTCTTCGGCTCTTATAATTTCTTCTTCAGCCTTTCGTTCAGCCTCTTCTTCGGCCCTTATAATTTCTTCTTCGGCCTTTCGTTCAGCCTCTTCTTCGGCTCTTATAATTTCTTCTTCAGCCTTTATCCTTTCTTCTTCGGCCTTTCGTTCAGCCTCCTTTTCAACAGATATTTTCTCTACTTGCTCTTCTGCTTCAATTCTTGTTTTTACTTCTTTTTCTATCTTCACCTTTGCCCTGGCGTCCTCTATCGCCTTCGCCTTTGCTCTCGCTTCACGAATTCTATAGCCTTCCATTAATATTTGGGAAAGATCTGAATCTATATTCTTTTCATTAATTTCACATATAAATTTAACATCTATCTCGGCATTGTCCCAGTTTATGATGTCCAGCAGAGCTGCCTTACCCCTTAACACACCGGTCTTAGCATCCATCACCTCCCCATCTTCGAAATAAATGTAACCGGCGCTCGCGTCTGTATTTATCTTTATGGTACAGGTAGTATTCTCCATTTCTATCAATTGAAGAAAGGAAGCAATGGAGATGCCCTGGCCGGATATACCGGAAGAACCATCTGCCAATGCATCAGATATGCTCTTCGCCAGCACATTGATGTCCAGCGGTTTTTCAAGATACCGGGAGGCGCCCATATTTCTAAGCTTACCCTCTGTCTCCGGGGTGCCGTAGGCTGTCATTACTATAACCGGTATATCCGAACAGTTTCTACTCATGAAGGCCAACAGCTCAAAGCCGTTCATCTCAGGCATTTTCAGGTCGGTCACCACAAGGCCTACAGTAGTAGATTTAAGGACATCAACAGCTTTCCTTCCGTTTAAGGCGGTCAGGACATGAAAATCTTTGCTGTAAACACTGAGGCCATCCGAGAGACTCAGGAGGAAAGGTTCTTCATCATCTACAATCAAGACACATTTCTTTTCAGAATTCTCCGGCAGATTGTCTTTTAATGACAGAAACCGCCACCATTTGGACTTGGTACCATGCTTATTTGACATAATTCACCTTATCATCTCTCCGGTCTCTGAAGACCTTTAAATATTCTGCGGCCATTAAAGCAAGAGTCGTCAGGGTCATAACTCTGAGCGGAATTTTATCGGTTTGCTCGTCAAGCCGACAGCCCGGCTGAACAGGCATCACAGGGGATGGCTTGCAATGGTTATTTATCAATGCAGATTGTAACAGCTCAATAAACAGGGGTAACAGATAGTGGATTCCCAACTACACTGGAATGACGGAATAAGGTAAGAGCTTGTCGTTCCAGCGAAAGCGAGTATCCGAAAAATTGGTCTGCAGATGCGCTGACCGCTATTTATTGAGCAGATACTGCAGTGTTACCTTCGTAAGGTTGGAAGCAGGGAAAGAAGATATTTTCCCTGCTTTTTCCCTGTGGCAGACTTTTACGTCACAATTCCTTGGCCGCCGCCTGTACCACCTTATTGAGGTTCCTTTTTGCCAGACCGAGATTGCCGTCCGGCTTAAGGATAAACCCGGCAATGGTCTCATTTTCCTCAATCCAGGCTACTGCGAGTATACCCTTGTCCGCATTGGCCTGGAGAAACTGCCCCGTTCCGAGACCGGCTTCTTTAAGACCTTTCATCCCATCCCTGGCCATGCCGGATGCTATTGCCGCGAAGGCGTCAAGATCCAACTTTACGACGCCGTGCTTGGCCAGAATCTCTCCATTTATGTCAAAAATTGCAGAGGCCATGTAGCCGTCGACCTCCTCCAGCGGTTGTAAACAATTTTCTAAGCTCATCTTTAAATCCTCCTTAGTGTTTTTGGGGTTGGAATAACGATTTCATCAACTTTATCTCCCTCAGATATCACCTCCTTTTTTTTGAAAGATAAAAATCTACACCATTTGGAATTTGCGCCGCCATTTTCTGTCATAACGCGCCTTAGAATTTCTTCCGGTTCAAAATCCTGCAGAACACTCTTTCCTCGTAGTATTCAACTAAGCAAAGGTTATGCCTGACGTGGATTTTCTTAGATTTACCTGTTAAATCAATGAGTTATGGCGATATGGATGGATTGCTCAAGTCAGGAACGGCTCATTATGGATAGTTCATTTTGAACCATCAAGCCATCTTTGATTTAGTATTGGCGAGATCGTAACGCTTGATCTTCCTCTTCAGGGTGGATAAAGATATTCCAAGCGCCTTCGCTGTTCGCGTGTAGTTGCCGGAAAATTTACCAAGCACTTCTTTTATATGGTTTTCTTCGAACTTTTCCAGGGTTGTAATATCATTCTCCGCGGAGGATGAAGATGCGGGAGAATGTGACGGACTTGCTTTCAGGAGCCCCGATGGCCTGAGTACGGCTCCCCCCTGAATAATAAGAGACCTTTCAATAATATTCCTAAGCTCTCTTACATTTCCCGGCCAATCATATTCCATCAACCGTGAGAGTTCCGAATCGGGAAGTGTTGCCTCACGATCATTTGCTATTTTATGGATGAAGTAGTTACACAATTCCGGTATATCATGGGGTCTATCTCTCAGGGGAGGGATATGAATTCTTATCACACTGAGGCGGTAATAGAGGTCCTGACGGAAGGTCCTGCTTCTTACAGCCTCTTCCAGATCGGTGTTTGAGGCGGCTATTATACGCGCATCTACCGGCCTTGCGGATTCTCCCCCAACCCTTCTTACCTTCTTGTCATCCAGTACCCCCAACAGCTTTGACTGTAAGTGAAGAGGCATAGCTCCCATCTCGTCCAGAAAGAGTGTCCCCCCCTCCGCCAGTTCAAAGATGCCTTTCCTGGCGGTCACCGCCCCCGTGAAAGCCCCCCTCTCACAACCGAAGAGTTCCGCCTCGATAAGGTTTTCAGGAAGAGCCGCACAGTTTATACTGATGAAGGCCTTCCTTTTTGCGGGACCTTTATAATGGATGGAGCCGGCAACGACATTCTTGCCCGTGCCTGTCTCCCCTGTTATAAGAACCGGAGCATCCGCGGGGGCCGCCATCTCCACCAGCTTGAGTGTATCAGACAGTCCCCCGTGACCACCGATCAGGACATTTCCCTCGCTCTCCTTATCATCTTTGTAACTCTGGATCTGCTCTATTATCTCTAATTCCAGCGTCCTTAACGCCTTCTCGACGGCAAGCTCCAGTTCTTCCAGCTCGAAGGGTTTGGAAAGGTAATCATAGGCCCCAATCTTTATGGCCTTTACGGCGTTGTCGAAGCTGGGATAAGCGGTGATAAAGATTATTTTGGTCTGCTCATTCTGTTTTAAAATAGACGGGCAGAGAGAGACCCCCTCCACGTCGGGAAGCCTCTGATCCAGCAGGACAATCTCCACCCTCCTCCGTGAGCAGACGGCGAGGCCATCCCTGCCGGTATTGGCCGTAAAAACTTCCATCGTTTCACCGGAGAGGTAGTCCCTGACCGCATCGCAGAAAACTTTGTCATCATCTATAACCAGTATCCTTCTTTTGGTCTTATCTGTTTTCAATCAGGCCCTCCGGAATGGATATGGTTGCCGTAGTTCCGATATTTTCCCGGCTTTTTATTTCTATGCGGCCGCTCATCCTGGTCAGCATCTTCCTGGTTATCACCAGGCCAAGGCCCGTGCCATGGGGCTTGGTTGTATAAAAGGGCATAAAGAGGTTCTTCCGACAGTCGTCCGACATACCACAGCCGTTGTCCATCACATCTATACATATCATGTCATCTCTTTTGAACGCGCTGATAACTATTTCAGGACTATCATTGCCCTTCATGGCATCGGAGGCATTGGCAATCAGGTTTAGCATGATCTGCTGGAGTGCTCTCGGGTCAGCGCTGGTCCACTTCGCTGCCGGCGATAAAACGGTCTTTATCTCTACGCCGATTTTTTCTAAATCCTCAGCCATCAGGAACAGAAATCGATCCATGAAATCCGGCAGGTCCACATTCCGGATAATCGGATTCTCAAACATGCTGAAACTCTTAAGGGAATTCAGGAGATACTCCACTCTCGATATTTCATTTAGCGCACGGTCTACGTACTTCCGGATAGTATCCCCTGAGTATGAACCCAGATTTTTTTTGAGAACGCTCAGAGTCATCTTAATTGAATTGGTGGGGTTTCCCAGTTCATGCCTGATGCTGGAAAAAATGTACTTGATGTTTTCCATAGTGTTGACCTCTTCCGCTATGGATTCAAGCCTTGCTTTCTCGGTAATATCACGTATAAGTATCCAGATGTATTCGTAGGATGTCATGTATGGGGTATAACCCAGAAGTTTATCTTTGTGATGGATAGTACGGGGTTTGCCGAATTCTTTCGAAAAAAGACCTTCATCGAAGCCCGGCAGGAGGAGGGTGGCGAAGGTATTGTAATCTCCTGTGGGGAATGCAGCCTTAAAGATATTTATTGCAAACTCGTTTTGAAATACCAGCTTTTTGTTCTTTATATCAAGGACGATTATCCCGAGATCGATGTTTTCCATGATATCGGCGTATACACATCGGTTGGAACATTCAGTCTTGTTTATAGGGCATATCCTGCCGCTTGCTTTATGTATATGATCTGTCATATCGTTATAGAAAACAGGGCTGATTTATTAATTGTCAATAGCATTTATAAAAAAGTTGCGCAATCCTTTCCGTGTAATTACTCGGGTTGTTCAGGCTGAAGGCTGTTAGGAAAAGCGGGAAATCGAAGATGTTTCGCTTCAGGCTCAAGAATCTTCGATTTCATGAGCCGAAGGCGAATCATACTGCCTTCGGCGAACTCAGTCGAGCCGTCGAACCGCCTAAACGGCTTCAGCCTGACTACGTGAGTAGTTGCTAAAATGGAAGGGTGAGACTGCAAGAGCCATCTTTCATGGGAAAAATTAAACCCGGAAAAGAAAGGGATATTATCCTTGACTCAATCGCCGATGGCGTCTTTACAGTTGACCATCAGCGGCGGATTACGTCCTTTAACAGAGCAGCCGAGAAGATAACCGGCGTTGCCGGTGAAGAGGCGATAGGACAGCAGTGTAAGGATGTGATGAAGGCCGGTATATGTGAACGTGACTGCTCATTACGACACACTATGGCCACAGGAAAACCTGTTGTTAATAAAACAGCATATATTATAAACGCCGATGGCGAACAAGTGCCTGTCAGTATTTCCACTGCTCTCTTAAAAGACGAGAACGGCGGTATCGTTGGCGGTGTCGAGACATTCAGGGATATCAGTCTCGTGGAAAAGCTCAGGAAGGAGATTGAACAAGGATACACATTTGAGGATATTATTTCAAAAAATCACGCTGTTCATGAGTTGTTCCAGATCCTGCCTGATGTGGCGGACAGCTTGAGTACGGTGCTGATAGAGGGTGAAAGCGGAACGGGAAAGGAACTCTTTGCCAGGGCGATTCACAACCTGGGTCCGAGAAAAAACAGGCCTTTTATTGCCGTAAATTGTGGGGCGCTGCCGGACACACTACTGGAATCCGAGCTTTTCGGTTATAAGGCGGGGGCGTTTACCGATGCGAAAAAGGACAAACCGGGACGCTTTAAACTTGCGGATAAGGGCACGATTTTTCTTGATGAGATAGGGGATATATCTCCCGCGCTTCAGGTTCGCCTTTTACGTGTTCTTCAGGAAAAAACCTATGAGCCTCTGGGAGCCGTAGAAAGCGTAAAGGCGGATGTTCATATAATTACCGCTACAAATAAAAGATTGTTCAAACTGGTCAAGGCCGGCAAATTCAGAGAGGACCTCTATTACCGAATCAATGTAATACAATTAGATCTGCCTCCGCTTCGTGAGAGGATGGAAGACGTCCCGCTGCTAATTGACCATTTTGTAAAACGTTTCAATAATATACAGAAAAAGGACGTTGCCGGAATCACCGATGAAGCCCTTGCCTGCCTGATGTCTTACGACTATCCGGGAAATATAAGAGAACTGGAAAACATTATTGAACGAGCCTTTGTCTTGTGCAAGACAGAAATGATAGAGAAGGAACACCTTCCCGAGCCGGTATGTTCGTTTTCCGGAGTGGACTGCTCAAAACATGCGGAGGGGATGACGTTTAAGGACATGGAGGCGATATTTTTAATCAATGTCCTGCGCAGAAATAACTGGAATCGATCGAAGACCGCTCACGAGCTTGGCATCCATAAAAGCACACTCTTCCGGAAAATCAAATCATTAGGGATAGAGATTCCCGGCAAAAAATAGACAAATACGAAATTTGACAGGTAGCGCACCCCGCAAGTGCCGCCCTGTGGGCGTGGAGCTTCACTCTTTACGAGACTGTCAATCTCTTGCATGGTTCACAGATTTCAGAGCGTTGGTTTGATTGGTGAGGATGTTGAATACCACTTTTCGTCATGTTGCTCTTGATATTGAAACTACCGGGCTGTTTCCGCAAAGAGGCTACAGGATTATTGAGATAGGCGCGATCGCCATAGAGGAGGGATGCCCTGTAGAAAAGTTCTGCAGTTTTGTAAAAATTGATCGAAAAATACCGCGGCAGACCCGGTGGATACACGGGATAAGCGATGAAATGCTTGAGGGACAACCGGAAGCCGAAGAGGTATTACCGAGATTTTATGATTTTCTTAGGGATGATGTAATCGTTGCCCATAACGCCCGGTTTGATGTAGAGTTTCTCAGGCATGAGTTCAGCCGTCTTTCATTGACATTGAAGAACAGGTCTGTCTGTACCCTGGAAATGAGCAGGAAGCTCTATCCCGGATTGCCCAATCACAGGCTCGATACGGTGTACAGGCATTTGTTTGGAAAAATCGCTGCGAACGTTCAAAGGCATCGGGCGCTTGACGATGCGAAGATGGCGGCCGAAATATGGCTTGAAATGGTGAAGCGATGAACGATGGAACGCAGCAAGGCTATTACAGATATTGGGGTAAGGCGAACTCTTCCGAAGAGGGTGATGTTT
>Ga0209121_10003627_pt1 | contig 14836 bp, 15 predicted proteins | sample Cruoilmetagenom3_FD_187292 | JGI IMG/M metagenome (GOLD analysis project Ga0209121, IMG submission 187292) | Oil polluted marine microbial communities from Coal Oil Point, Santa Barbara, California, USA - Sample 3 (SPAdes) (version 2) | ecosystem: Environmental > Aquatic > Marine > Oil seeps ...
CGAAACGAATGGCAAGCACGGCCAGAAGGAGCATGATGTGGGTTTAACCGCAAGCCAGATCGAAACAGCACTTGATGAAGTGGCCGAGCGCGAACCGGCAATTGCCCGGGCATTGAAGGTGGCAGGCTATCCCGAAACGCGCATTCGGGAGACTGGCTACAAGACCTTGCTACGCACCATCGTCGGCCAACAGATCAGCGTCGCAGCGGCGACGTCAATGTGGAACAAGCTGGAAGGTGAACTGGGCGCGGACTTCACTCCCGCCTGCCTTCTGGAACGCGATTTCGACACGCTGCGCGCCTGCGGTCTCTCGCGCCAAAAGCAGGGTTATGCGCGGTCCCTGTGCGAATTGGTGACCGCAGACGAGCTGGACCTTACCAATCTGCCGACAGACGATGAGGACGCCATCGCGCAGCTCACCCGCATCAAAGGTATCGGTCGCTGGTCTGCGGAGATTTACCTGCTGTTTGCCGAGGGACGCCCCGACATCTGGCCAGCGGGAGATCTCGCAGTGATGGCAGGCATCGGAAAAATCCTCGGACTGGAAGAGCGCCCTGACGAAAAAGCCACCCGCGCCCTCGCCGAACCCTGGCGACCACATCGCGGCGCGACGGCGATTTTCACCTGGCATTGTTACAACAATCCGGCGTTGTGATTGGAATCGGCGCACTCAGTCCCTAACTCCCATCCCTGAAACTGGGAGACATCATGACCGACACCTTCGCCGCCAAAGCCGCGCAGCGCATTGCTGACACTCCGCTGATCCCGCGTGATCATCTGTTCGGCAATCCCACCCGCACCGGCGGACGGATCAGTCCGGATGGCAAGTGGGTCAGCTGGATGGCGGCGTGGGAAGGCGTGATGAATGTCTTCATGGCTCCGGCAGAGGACGAAACCGATGTGCGCCGCATGACAAGCGCCAAGGACCGCCCGATCCCGACCTACTTCTGGGCGCCCGACAGCCAGAGCCTGCTCTACATTCGCGACAAGGAAGGTGATGAGAATTACCTGCTCTATCAGGTCGATTTGACCGGTGAAAAGGAAACCTGCCTCACGCCTTTCGAGAACACGCGCGTCCAGATTGTCGGCGCGTCCGATACCATCAAGGACAAGCTGCTCGTCGGCCTCAACAACCGCGATGCGCGCTTCCATGATGTCCATATGCTCGACCTGACGAGTGGCGATTTGGCGCTGGTGTTCGAGAACAATGACTGGGCCGGGTTCAACGCGGATGACAGCCTGACCTTGCGCTGGGCGGTGCGGCAAAATGCCGACGGCGGAACCGACATGCATGAAATGACAGATGGCGTCGTGGCGGAAGAGCCGCGCGAGGTGACCGGGCTGGACGATGCGCTGACCACCGGCATGGCGGGCTATACGACAGATGGCTCGATCCTCTACTGGCTCGACAGCCGGGGCCGCGACACAGCCGCGCTGTTTGCCGAGGATACCGCCACAGGCGAGCGAACACTGATCGCGGAGCATGACAAGGCCGATATCGGCGGCACCATGCGCGACACCAAGACCGGCGTAGTGCAAGCGTGGAGCGCGACCTATCTGCGCACCGAGCATCATCCGCTGGTCGAGGATATCGCAGCTTCATTGTCATGGTTGCGCGGGCAGTTGGAGGGTGATTTCGGCGTGCAAGCGCGCACTGATGATGATCGCCGCTGGCTGGTTTGGAATGACCCGCTGACTGCGCCGATCAAGTCCTACCTCTATGACCGCGACGCTCAGACCCTGCGCGAATTCTATACCACCCGACCGGAGCTGGAAGGCGCGCCGCTGCAACCCATGCATAGCGTGGAAATTGCAGCGCGCGACGGACTGACCCTCCCCAGCTATCTCACTCTGCCACCCGGCTGCGACCTTGATGAAGACGGCACGCCTGAGGCCCGTGTGCCGCTGGTGCTACTGGTCCATGGCGGTCCGTGGGCGCGCGATGCCTATGGCTTCAACCGCAACCACCAATGGCTCGCCAATCGTGGCTACGGCGTGTTGAGCGTCAACTTCCGTGGCTCCACTGGCTTCGGCAAAAATTTCATCAGCGCCGGCGACAAGGAATGGTCGGGCAAGATGCACGATGATTTGATCGATGCCGTGAACTGGGCCGTCGATCAGGGCATCGCTGATAAGGACAAAATCGCCATCATGGGCGGCTCCTACGGCGGTTATGCGACGCTGGTGGGCCTGACCTTCACGCCCGAAGTCTTTGCCTGCGGCGTTGATATCGTTGGCCCGTCCAACCTCGAAACGCTGCTGGAAACCATTCCGCCCTATTGGGAGCCGATGGTGAAGCAATTCCATGAACGCATGGGCGACCCCACCACACCCGAAGGACTGCAATTCCTGAAAGATATCAGCCCGCTCTACAAGGCAAGCGAAATCACCAAGCCGCTGCTGATCGGTCAGGGCGCGAATGATCCGCGCGTGAAGCAGGCCGAGAGCGACCAGATCGTGGGAGCCATGGAAGAGCATGGCGTGCCCATCACTTACGTCCTGTTCCCCGATGAGGGCCACGGCTTTGCTCGCCCGGAGAACAATATCGCCTTCAACGCCATCACCGAGAGCTTCCTCGCCGAAGTGCTGGTTGGACGCGCAGAGCCTTTGGGCGATGTGCTGGATGCCTCGACTGCGGAAATTCGCAACGGGCGTGAGCATGTGGGGCTGTAGCTTCGCGCGCAATCGTGATTGACATTGGTGTCAGTAGGGATATTCCGATCCGATGGCTGACACGAAAAGCATTCTCATCACCGGCGGCGGTTCCGGCATTGGCCGCGCCATTGCGCAGCGTTTTGCACGTGAGGGCTGGTTTATCGGTCTGGCGGACATCAACAGCGCCGGGATGGAAGAAACCGCCGCGCTGCTTCCCGAAGGCCAGTGGTCGACCCACAAGCTCGACGTGCGCGAGCCGGAGCAATGGGATGCGGCGCTGGCGGGTTTTGCCAAGGCCGCTGGTGGCCGCATCGATGCTCTTGCGAACAATGCTGGCGTCCCGCTGGGCGGCGATCTTTCAGAGCTGACGACCGAGGAAATCGACCGCACGCTGGCAATCAATTTAACCGGCGTGATCTACGGCGCGCGCGCTGCCTATCCGCACCTTAAAGCCACCGCCCCCGGCTCCTGCCTCGTCAACACATGCAGCGCGGCGGGGCTTTATGGGCAAGCGGGCATGACGGTCTATTGCGCCAGCAAATTCGGCGTGCGCGCGCTGACCGAGAGCCTTGATATCGAATGGGCCGCAGACGGTATTCGCGTGACCGACGTGATGCCCAGCTTTATCGACACCCCGCTGCTCGCGCAGTCGAGCCACACCTCCAGCAATGTGCCGATCCGCGACCGGGTTGCCGCAGCCGGACTGGAATTCACTCCGGTGGAGGATGTCGCCGAGACGTTTTGGCGCGCAGTCACCGGCGAAAAACTGCACAATGCGGTGGGCAAGACCGCGCGCAAGCTCGCCACAGCAGCCCGCTGGATGCCAAGCTACATCCGCCGCAAATCGCGCGAATTGGCAAAGGCCGGCCTCAAGCCGATGGGTTGACGTCTTGCCTAAGACATCGTCATTGCGAGGAGCCGCAGGCGAAGCCTGCCCTTCGGCTGGCAAGAGCCAGCCGAAGGGCGCTATCCAGAAAGTGCAAGGGCTGGATTGCTTCGCTTCGCTCGCAATGACGGGAAGATACAGATGACCACACAGAAGAGCATTTTCATAACCGGCGGCGGGTCAGGCATTGGCCGCGCGATGGCGCAGAAATTTTCCGCCGAGGGCTGGCTGGTCGGCATTTCGGACCTCAATCAGGCCGGTATGGAAGAGACCAGCGCTTTGCTGCCCGAAGGCCAGTGCCGAACCTACAAATTCGACGTGACGGACCGCGCCGCGTGGGATGAAGCCCTGTCGAGCTTCGCCGAGCATACCGGCGGCAGGCTGAACGTGCTTGCGAACAATGCAGGTCTGCCATCGGGCGGACCGCTAACCGAGGTGACGCATGAGGAACTGGACTTGCTGCTCGACGTGAATCTGCGCGCAGTGTTCTACGGCGCGAAAGCGGCTTTCCCCTATCTCAAGGCCGCTGCGCCTGGTTCATGCCTGCTCAACACCGCCAGCGCGGCGGCAATTTACGGCATGGCCAATCAAAGCGTTTACGGTGCGACCAAGGCGGGCGTTAAGTCGATGACCGAAAGCCTTGATGCAGAATGGACGCCTCAGGGCATCAAGGTCCGCTCGCTGATGCCCAGCTTCATCGACACACCCTTGTTGCAGAACCCGCCCAACCGCAGCCGCAATACACCAATCCGTGATGCTGTGGTGAAGGCCGGTCTGGAATTCACGCCAGTCAAAGTGGTTGCACAAGAAGCATGGAACGCGGTTCACGGCGACAAGGTGCACATCCTTGTCGGCAAAACCGCGAAGAAGATGAGTTTGATCGCCAAGCTGTTTCCCGGCAAGCTGCGCCAGCGCGCGCGGACCTTGGCCAGCGCCCACGAACGCAGCGAGGGCCGCCCAGCTTCGTCAGACTAAGCGCCCCGCCGTTCGGCTCTACTCCGCTAGCGACAGCATGACTGCGCGGCCTTCCAGCGAGAGGAACGGCTCCGCCTCTGCCCACGGCAGCACCACGGTATCCGCACAGGCGGTGTAGACATGCGGCAGTGACGGGATGAAGGCGAGTCCTTCGCGCTGAAGGCCGATACCCCAGCGCGATGTTTCCGCTGCGATCCCGGCGCAGTCGTCGCCGCCGTCCGCGTCTTGCGGCCACTGCGCAACCAGCGCTGCGACCAAAGCCTGCGTCGCCGTGGCCCAGACGTAGCTGTCGACACCCGCGTCATGCAGTTCACGCTCCAGCGCGGTGTCGTTGAGCCAAATTTCCGGATCGATCTCCGCGCCGGAATTGCGATCAAATACGCGCCGCTTTTGCCAGTAAGACGGGTGCGCCCCGCCGCAGTAGACGCCATTGGTCTCGAACGCAGCGACCCACCGCTGCGTAATCAGTTCGGGGACCATTTGCTGCGAGAAGTCACCGTCCACGCCATGCACACCGATATTCTGCGCAAAGCACTGCGCATAGGTATCGCTCATATCGCCGCGCGGCATAGCAGCAGTGAGGAGCCCGTTGATTGCACGATTGGTGCGACGCGGATCGCTCTCACTGTCAGGAAGGATGAATGTCGAAATATTGATGTCGTGAACCTCGTCCCCACCGCCAGCCTGCCAATGCGCGGGCGGCGCGAAGTTGAGCGTGACAAAATCCTGTCCGTCCAGAGCGCTTGCCAAGCCCGTGACGCTGCCGCCTTCAAGGCGCGGCTGCATGAACGCGCCGCTTTCGCATGGTCCAGCAAATTCATCGCGCCCGGACCATTCGAGCCGGGTCAGCCGGATCGGAGCGTTGCTGTCGGCAGCGCGCCAGACACCGGTCGCGGTGTTTTCCCCAAGCGCTTCGATTTGCCAGCTAGCATCACCGGGATCAGACCAGCCGACGGCTTCAACAAAGCCATCCTGCTCGCCTTCGATGGGCTGCAGGCGGATCAGCTGTTTGCTGGAATCGAAATAATAGACCCCGCGTTCATCGCCGCCGCCAAAGCACGCGTAGACCGGCTGGTTGCCCACCGCGCCCTGCCAAACGCCGCGCAGGCCCTCGGCTTCTTGTGCTACCGCAGGACTGGCAAATATTGCGGCAGCGAGCGCGAGCACGCCAGCCGCGCGGATCATGCCAGCAGCCCCTCGATCGCGCGCGCCATTTTCATGTCGCGCATGGAGAGGCCATTCGCGTCATGCGTAGTCAGCTCAATTTGCACCTTGTTGTAGACATTGGACCATTCGGGGTGATGATCTTGCTGCTCTGCAATCATCGCCACCTGCGTCATGAAGGCGAACGCCTGACTGAAATTTGCAAATTCAAACGTGCGGCCAATCGCATCGCCATCGCGGGTGAAAGCCCAGCCGTCCAATGCGGCAACCAGAACTTCCGCTTCCCTGTGTCCCAGACCTTCGACTGCCATTGTATGTCCCCCTGATTTTCGAATGCTTGCGCGTTGCAGCCACAATGCCCTAACGCGGCCAATGATGGAACCGTGCCGATTAGCCGCCACTGAACTGGCCTGCCGCCGCGGCGACCGGGTGCTGTTTTCCAGCCTCTCACTGACGCTGGAGGCTGGCGAGGCGGTGCAGGTCACCGGCCCCAATGGCACGGGCAAATCGAGCCTTATTCGCATCCTTGCCGGTTTGATGCTCCCTTTTTCCGGCAAGGTAGAGAGTGCTGGTTCGATGGCACTGGTGGACGAACGCCTCGCGCTGGATGAGCATTTGCCGCTGGGCCGCGCGCTCGCATTCTGGGAGCGGCTCGATGGCTGCACCAACGCCGATGCTGGGCTCGCCACTTTGCAATTGGACGGATTGCTTGAAGTGCCTGTGCGTTTCCTCTCAACCGGTCAGCGCAAGCGTGCTGCCCTCGCCCGCCTCCTCAATGGCGGACGACAGATCTGGCTGCTCGATGAGCCTTTGAACGGGCTCGATGATCAGGCGCGCGGCGCGGTCGAGGCGCTGCTGGCCCTGCATTGCGGCGGCGGCGGAATTGCGCTTGTTGCCAGCCACCAGCCGATTGCGCTGCCCGGCCAGAAAAGCCTGCACCTGCCGGATTTCTCCGCGTGAGCGTGTTTACGGCCCTCCTCCGGCGCGACCTCGCCGCGCTGCTGCCCGGATCGGCGCGCGGCAATTCACTGCTGCCGCTATTGTTCTTCCTTGCGGTCGCCATGCTTTATCCTTTCGCAGTGGGGCCGGAGCCAGAGCTGCTTGCGGCCACCGGGGGCGGCGTGATCTGGGTCGCGGCGCTGCTCGCCGCGATCCTGCCACTCGACCGCCTTCTCGCGCCCGATGTGGAGAACGGTTTCTTCGATCAATGGGCCTTGCGCGGCATTGCCGAGGAAGTGGTGGTCGCGGTGCGATTGCTCGCCCATTGGCTCAGCTTCGGCCCGTTCATCATCGTCGCCGCTTTCCCCGCAAGCGCGCTTGTCGGCATCGATGGCGCGACATTGCATGTGGTGCTGCTGGGCCTGCTGGCAGGCACGCCGGGGCTGGCCGCCATCGGCATCATCATCGCGTCTGTAACTGTCGGGCTGAGAAGCGGCGGCGCGGCGCTGTCCGGCCTGCTGGTCATCCCGCTTGCCGTGCCGCTGCTAATCTTTGGCGCAGGTTCGCTCTCGACCGGCGGCGAAGGCGGACTCGCCCTGACCGGAGCAATCAGTCTGGTGCTGGTGGCAATTGCGCCCTTTGCCGGTGGCGCGGCAATCAGGGCCGCGCGCGAGGGTTAGCGACCATCAATAGGGCGGGTGATAATCCTCGCGCCGCAAACTCAGCATATAGTCCGCGAGTGTCTCAGCTTCGTCCTGATCCAGATAGAAATCCATCTGTTCGGGATAATTGTGCGCTCCGGTTAGCCAAGTAAGCAGAGTTTCTCGCGTCAGGCCCGGCGTATTCGCAATCACCGCCCATTCGGGAGCCTCGGCATTGGGCGACAGACCATAGGCCTCGACCGAGTGGCACCCGGCGCAGGCTGCCTGGGCCAATGCGTGCGCCTCGCGATTTTCTGGAGCGACAGTTGCGGCTACTGGCTCTGCCGGAGCGGCATGCTGGCAAGCACCCAGCGACATGGCTCCGGCAATGGTGGTGGCAATTACTGCGATGCGCATGTTCCGACCCTTCACGTTAATTGCGGCCCATCTGGCGCAACGGTGCAAGGCTAGCATTACGCCAGATCAAGCGTAAGGCGGTTTGTGCAATCCTGTTGGCGAGCTCGTGAAAATTTCTGCGCCGTCTTCGGTAATTCCGATGGAATGCTCAAACTGCGCGCTCAGCGATTTGTCGCGCGTCACAGCGGTCCAGCCATCATTGAGCAGCTTCACATGCGGACGGCCGAGGTTGATCATCGGTTCGATGGTCATGAACATACCGGCCTTCAGCTCCGGCCCCGTACCCGCGCGCGCTGCGTGGACGACTTCGGGCGCATCGTGGAACAGGCGGCCCAGCCCATGTCCGCAAAAGTCGCGCACCACGCCGTAACGCTGGCGTTCGGCAATCTGCTGTATAGCCGCACCGATATCACCCAGCCGCGCACCGGGCCGCACCTGTGCAATACCTGCCATCAGGCATTCATAGGTCACTTCGACCAGCTTCTTCGCCTTCAGCGGCACATCGCCAACAAGGAACATGCGGCTGGTATCGCCATGCCAGCCGTCGAGCAGCGGGGTCACGTCGATATTGACGATATCGCCGTCCTTCAGCCGTTTGTCGCTGGGGATGCCGTGGCACACCACATGGTTGATCGAGATGCAGCAACTGTGGGTGTAACCGCGATAGCCGAGCGTAGCCGGCACCGCGCCGCCATCCAACGTCATCTCACGCACCACGCTGTCCAACTCGCCGGTAGTGACACCGGGCTGCACCCGCACGGCCATTTCGTCGAGTATTCGCGCGGCGAGCTGCCCCGCCTTGCGCATGCCCTCAAAGCCTTCCGGCCCATGCAGTTTGATGGTTCCGTCGCGGTAGACAGAAGTGTCGCTTGTTACGTGCTGATATTGCGTCATGAGGAGGCATGTAGCGATTGGCGCGCAAAATTGCGAGCCGCACAAACGCCTAGCTAATCGCCCGCCGCAAAGTCCTCGCGATATTCGGGGCGCACAATCTCCAGCAAGTCCGCGTCCATGTCGAATGTGAACTCATAAGAGCCCTCGACATAAGGCCCGGCCAGATAGGGCGCGATCTGGATACCGATGCGGTTGAAGGCCTCGCCATTGGTGGAACCGAGCAGGAGGTTCGTCTCGTCCGGGGCGATGCAGGCATCGAACGTGTCGGTGGATCCCTCCTCAATCGGCGCACCGCGCCGTTCAGCCCGCTCTGCGTTCAGCGCTTCGCACAGACGCGCGCCCAGCGCAGTGTCGAGCGCCTCGGGTGAGGTGAAGAAGGCTATCGGTTCAACCGGAGCTGCGTTTTCCTTGTCCCACACGACAGTGTCGAACCGGTAATTGGGATGCGCGCCGCCGCTATAGCTGTCGAGCGCGGCTGACATGCTCAGCCAGCCCGGAAGGTCGGCGACCACTTCCCAGCTCGTCCCGCTCGCATATTTGTTGAAGGGGAAGCCATTTTCGCGTGCCTGAGCACGCCCGCGGGACGATTCGCTGGCCAGTGTGCGGCGCTGCTGGTCCAGTCGCTGGTCAAGCCATGCTGCCAGCCCGGGAAGCTCTCCCGCCTCTTGCGGATAGCTGTATCCGAATACGAAATCATCGTTTTCTTCGGAGACCTGCCGCGCCCCGCCAATGGGTGTTTCCTCCCCGTTTTCGGGGGGTTCCGGGGGTTCTGGGGGCTCTTGAGTTGCTGTGGCGCTGGGCGTTGCAGAGGCGACCGGGTCGCTTTCCTGAACCGGCACTTCGCAGCCCGCCAGCAGCACGGCCGAAGCCAGCGCCGGAACCGCAATCCCAATGAATCGTCGCTTCATCACATCGAAGCCTTTCCAAATGCGAACGAAAACGGCAAGCGATATTCCATGAGCATTGCAGACAATTTGATCCAGCCGGATCGCGGGCAAGACGCCATCGCGATCCATCTTGTCAACAAGGATACGTTCGAGAGTTTCGCAAAAGGGCTGAGCGGTCCGCAGCGCGCAGCTCTTGCCGCGCAGAAGTTCACCGGTGGTGGTTACCAGACCGGAATCGTGCCCGACGGCGAAGTATGGTTTGCTGTGGGCGGCGTTGCCGATCCTTCAGAGCTGTCGAGCTGGTGCCTGGCCAAATTATCCGAAAAGTTGCCCGCAGGAACTTACCGTCTGCATGGCCGCCAACCCGGCCCCGCCCTGCATGGCTGGCAGACTGCGCAATATGTTTTTGATCGCTACAAGAAGGATGATGACGCGGAAGGTCCGCGCATCCTGTTGACCGAAGATGTCGCGAAGATCGATCTTGCCGTGGCAGAAGCAGTGGCCACCGGGCTGGTCGCCGATCTGGTCAACACGCCTGCCGAGGACATGGGTCCCGCCGCTCTGGAAGAAGAGGCCGAACGGATAAGCAAGGCGCACAAGGCCAAGTTGGAGGTCATTCGCGGCGACAAGCTGGAGACAGGCTATCCGATGATCCACGCCGTGGGCCGCGCAGCAGACCGCAAGCACGCCCCGCGCCTGATCCAGTTCACCTGGGGCAAGGCGGATCATCCGCGCGTCGCCATCGTGGGCAAGGGCGTCACCTTCGATTCCGGCGGACTGGATGTGAAATCGGCTGCCGGAATGAAGCTGATGAAGAAGGACATGGGCGGCGCAGCCCATGCTCTGGCGCTGGCCGAACTCATCATGAAAGCGGGCCTCAAGGTCCATCTGCATTGCCTTGTGCCCACGGTCGAAAATGCCATTGCGGGCAATGCCTTCCGGCCCGGTGACGTGCTGGACAGCCGCAAGGGGCTGACAGTCGAGATAGGCAATACCGATGCGGAGGGGCGCCTGATTCTGGGCGATGCGTTGACGCTGGCGAGCGAGAGCGACCCCGACGTAATCATCGATTTTGCCACGCTGACCGGTGCCGCGCGCGTCGCTGTTGGACCCGATCTGCCAGCGCTATTCACCCGCCGCGACCAGACCGCCGATCAGTTGATTGAGGCAGGTCAGGCACATGATGATGCACCCTGGCGGCTGCCGATCCACGATGCCTATGCTGAATGGCTGAAATCGGACATTGCCGATCTGAACAATGCGCATGGCAATGCCTTCGCCGGAGCCAGTGTAGCAGCGTCTTTCCTCGACAGGTTTGTGGGCGAAGATATCGACTGGGCGCATTTCGATACTTTTGCGTGGCGTCCTGTTGCCAAACCAGGCCGGCCCAAGGGCGGCGCCGCGCTGGGCCTGCGCGCCGCGTTTCACGCCCTGCGTGGACGGTATGGCTGATGGTCCCCTTGCTCGCCCGCTGCGGGGCGTCTAAGCGCGCCATTGCAAGCCGGGGCAAGCTAACTTTCCAGAGGATGGCCGATTGAGCCAAGCTGAAGAAACCGACGACACCAAGCACCCGCAAGGTCCTTATGTCCTTGCTGGCCCTGCCGTGCGTCCTGACCCGCGCAAGGTTCCGCTCCGCGGCGATCTGGCGCATATTGCGCTGGCCGGAAAACACTTCGTGCCGCATTACGCCGTGCCCCAGCCGCGCACGGTGATGCCGGGCGGCGCCCCGCTGTTGGCTGATCCTGACGATGATGCGGAAAAATTATGCATCCTGATGGAGGGCGACAGTTTTGAAGTGCTTGATGAAACGGGCAAGTGGGTCTGGGGCTGCCTCTCGGTCGAAGGGCCGGTTGGCTATGTCCGCACCGATCTGCTGGAACAGGTGATCTAATGGTGCATACGGTGTTTATCGACGGCGCAGAAGGCACCACCGGTCTGGAAATCGTGGACCGTCTTGAAGACCACGATGCTTTTGAACTGGTGCGGCTGAGCGATGCTGAGCGCAAGGATACCGAATGCCGCCGCTCGGCGCTCAATTACGCCGATTTTGCCATATTGTGCCTGCCCGATGATGCCGCCCGCGAAGCTGTCGCGATGCTCGACGAAGAATCCGGCACGCGGGTTATCGACGCCTCCACCGCGCATCGCAATGCAGCGGGCTGGATATACGGCTTCCCCGAACTGGTCGGGCCGAGCGTGATTGCCGGAGCGGCGCGTGTCGCCAATCCGGGCTGCTATCCGACCGGATTTCTTGCCTTGATCGCACCGCTGGTTCGCGCTCGTCTGTTGCCTCGCGACTGGCCCTATACCGTCAATGCGGTCTCGGGATATTCCGGCGGCGGTAAGGCGTTGGTCCAGCGTTTCGCCGAAGAGCCGGACATTGCCTATCGCGCCTATGGATTTTCGCTCGATCACAAGCATCTTGAAGAAATGCAGAAGAAGGCCGGGCTGGCCCATGCGCCCGTCTTCGCTCCGGCAGTTGTGCCCGCATTTCGCGGAATGCTGGTGGAAGTGCCGCTTGCGATTGTCGCCATGCGATCCGCCGCCGAGCCGGACAAACTGCGCGAAGAACTGACCAGCTATTATGCAGACTCCCCGATCGTCACCGTCCACGATGACGAGGAACCGCCTACCGAATTGGTACTGCGCCGCGATGCCGAGCCATCGGATCGGCTCGACCTGTGGGTGTTTGCCGATGCGCAAGGACAGACCGCAAGGCTCGTCGCGCGACTGGACAATCTTGGTAAGGGCGCCAGCGGTGCAGCAGTGCAATCGCTCAATCTGATGGCCGGGTGTGATGAACTGGCCGGATTGAGGGTCTGATACCGATCTCACCTGCCCAGCAATTGGGCATGGCTGCCTGAATTTTCGCCAGTGAAATTTGCCGCCATCCGCGCCCTGCGCACGAATATTCCGCTGGAAGGCCCATCATGCGAGGGAATGTTGCGAATCCACCCTTTCGCGCTGGCCTGCGATTGTCTACGCCCGATCTACACGCTCTGGCATGATTCTTGAAAAGTCCGGTTGCAGGCACCGAGTTCAAGTCCATGCGGGCCCGATGGCATACTCACACAATTGCGACTGTGGGGTGCCGGGGATGGCAACAGAGCCCAGGTGCTAACAGGGACGGTAAGAAAACGACGTGAAAAAAATCGAAGCCATCATCAAGCCCTTCAAGCTGGACGAAGTGAAAGACGCGCTGCAGGAAGTCGGCGTGTCCGGGATCACTGTGACCGAGGCGAAGGGTTTTGGCCGCCAGAAGGGCCACACGGAGCTGTATCGCGGCGCCGAATATGTGGTCGACTTTCTGCCCAAGGTTAAGCTGGAGATTGTCGTTCCCGACAGTCTGGCAGACCAGGTGGTGGAAGCAATCGTCGGGGCCGCCCAGACGGGCCGCATCGGCGATGGCAAGATCTTCGTCTCCGACATCACCACAGCCGTGCGCATTCGCACGGGCGAACAGGATGATGCCGCCCTGTAAGTCAGCTCACCGAACGCAGCTTATTCAATAACAACGCAATCCCAATTCCAGGAGAACACCAACAATGGCCAGTGCAGCGGATATCGTAAAGCAGATCGCAGACGAGGAAATCGAATGGGTCGACCTGCGCTTTACCGACCCCAAGGGCAAGTGGCAGCACCTTTCGATGGTGGCCAGCGCGCTCGATGAAGATCAGCTTGAAGAAGGGCTGATGTTCGATGGCTCCTCTATCGCGGGTTGGAAAGCAATCAACGAGAGCGACATGATCCTGCGTCCAGACCTCGACGCGACCTATATCGATCCGTTTAGCGCCACGCCGATGTTGGTGATTTGCTGCGACATTGTGGAGCCGTCCACCGGCGAAGGCTACAACCGCGATCCGCGTTCGACCGCGAAGCGCGCCGAGGCCTATCTCAACAGCACCGGCATCGGTGATACGGTCTATGTCGGTCCCGAGGCCGAGTTCTTCATGTTTGACGACGTCCGCTTCGAAGACAGCTATGCCGGTTCTGGCTACCAGATCGACGATGTCGAACTGCCGACCAATTCGGGAGCCGAGATCGAAGGCGGCAATATGGCGCACCGCCCGCGCGAAAAGGGTGGCTACTTCCCTGTCGCTCCGGTCGACAGTGCAGTCGACATTCGCGGAGAAATGGTCGCCACCATGCTCGAAATGGGCCTGCCGTGCGATAAGCATCACCACGAAGTCGCACCTGCGCAGCACGAATTGGGCGTGACATTCGGTAAGCTGGTGGAAACCGCCGACCGCATGCAAGTCTACAAATATGTCGTCCACCAGGTCGCCCATGCCTATGGCAAGACCGCGACATTCATGCCCAAGCCGATCAAGGACGATAATGGTTCGGGTATGCACACCCACATGTCGATCTGGGCCGATGGCAAGCCGACCTTCGCAGGCAATGAATATGCGGGCCTGTCGGAAAATTGCCTGTTCTACATCGGCGGCGTTATCAAACACGCCAAGGCGCTGAACGCTTTCACCAATCCGACCACCAACAGCTACAAGCGTCTGGTGCCGGGTTTTGAGGCTCCTGTGCTGCTCGCTTATTCGGCGCGCAACCGCTCCGCCTCTTGCCGCATTCCCTATGGTTCGGGCGAGAAGGCCAAACGCGTTGAATTCCGCTTCCCCGATGCCATGGCGAACCCTTACCTTGCCTATGCAGCCTTGCTGATGGCGGGCCTCGACGGCATTCAGAACAAGATCCATCCGGGCGAAGCGATGGACAAGAACCTCTACGATCTGCCGCCCGCTGAATTGGCCGATGTGCCAACAGTAGCCGGTAGCCTGCGCGAAGCCTTGCTGGCGCTGCGTGACGATTACGAGTTCCTGCTGGCAGGCGACGTGTTCACCAAGGACCAGATTGACGCCTATTGCGATCTCAAATGGGAAGAAGTCCTGCGCGTCGAAACAACGCCCAACGCGGCAGAATTCGACATGTATTACAGCGCGTGATTTGATTGGCCTCAAGCGCCGGCGGGGGCATCTGCCCCCTTGGCTAACGCGCTAACCGCGCGGCGGCCGGTCGGCCTTGCGGTGTCTGCGACACCGTTTACCGCCTTCAAGCAGCGACGCGGTAGGGCAAACTAAAAGGCCGCTCGGAGTGATCCGGGCGGCCTTTTGTTTGCCGCGCTTTGGCAAAATTCCACTGGGCCAAGTCGAATTAGGCGAGAGCTGCTGCGGAATCGGAAATGTCGCGCGCCACGGCTTTCTCCGCCTTTGCCATATCCTTGTGCAAATATATGGCTCTCGAAGTTATCCCTCTTTCCTGCCGATTGCCTTTCCTACAGTCTGGACCGCGCCCTAGCGGCTGAAGCCAATTCAGCGCAGGAGACAAACCAATATGGACCGCAAACCATTCTTCGATACTGTCCGCCG
>Ga0209121_10003628_pt1 | contig 14833 bp, 7 predicted proteins | sample Cruoilmetagenom3_FD_187292 | JGI IMG/M metagenome (GOLD analysis project Ga0209121, IMG submission 187292) | Oil polluted marine microbial communities from Coal Oil Point, Santa Barbara, California, USA - Sample 3 (SPAdes) (version 2) | ecosystem: Environmental > Aquatic > Marine > Oil seeps ...
CGGCCAGGTCAGGGTCTGGGTCAAGCACGGCTGCGGCGTCCAACCTGCCCCAGCCCTGTTTGGAATCAAAGGGGTGGCCCAAAGTGTTTCCATCAGCATCCTCATTTCCAGCAAGATCATGGGCAACAGGTAAAAAAGCCGCTTTGACCAGCGCCGGGCTGGGGTCGCCCCCGTAGGTGCGGCGGTATTTTTCATAGAACAGCGCGACCGCACCGCTAACCTGGGGGGAGGCCATGCTGGTGCCGCATTTGAGTTCCCACCCGCTGCCGGGGTAGGTGGTGGAGTCGACTCTACAGCCTGGTGCGACCAAATGGGGGATGATCCGGCCGTCGAGGGTTGGACCGTGAGCGGAGACAAAAGCTAGGTCGTTGATGTTTGACATCTGCTCATTACTTGAATATTGCAGATTGGTCGCTCCGATGGTGAAGATGTTCTTGGCCTCGTCGGGTGTACCTTGGGAGGAAGTACCTCCGTAGCCGTTCATGATCGAGAGGACATAGGTCAGGGGTTGATTACCTGCGGTCGTGGGGTCGGCATCGCGCACACCGATATCCACCAGGCGGGTATCAATGTCGTATCCCAATGGATAATCCGATGGCCCCCAGCTGTTGCCTGAGATCACGGCCCCGTTCTGCACGGAATCGGTCATCAGAGTTAGCATCCCATCCGCATAATTATAAGTTGGATAGTAAAGTTGTTCTATCAAATTAGCACCTGGCGCCATACCCAGACCGCGCAGGAACCCATTAGTGTCTATCTCCCCGCTGGACCCATCACCTGCAATGATACCTGCAGTATGTGTACCATGTCCAATCGTTGAGGCGAATGATTGAGGGACACCTATGCCACACGTTGAACCATTACAGAAAAGGATCTGGTTTGCTAGATCCGGATGTGTGATATCAATCCCATTGTCAACGTTGGCGATGATCACGCCCTCGCCGGAAAGGTTCACACCTGCTAGCCAGTCCTGGTAGCCGGTATAGGCGAAATTGCTCCCGTCCACATTGTTGACATTGACCTGGTTGCTCACCTCACCCCGGTCGCCGCCGTCTAGAGGAACGGGTTGAATGGCATAGGTGCCGGGTAATTGGGAGGCTGCCCTGAGCTGGTCGCCGGGGATCAGGAAGGTCGCCAGGTCAAAATCGGGGTCAGCGTCCGTGTTGACGTCCTGCAGCTGGCCGCCGATGGCTTCGATTGCATTAAGGGTTTGCTCAAGGCCAGCCTGGCGGAAGAGCATCATCCGCACCAACAGGGGCTCAGACCCCAGGGTGGCGTTCTTATGCGAGAGGGCAAAAGCAGGCAGGAAGTCTCCGGACCAGCGCACGGTGTCCTGTGCCTGGGCCCGGGAAAGGGAATCGAGGTTCCCCCAGACGAGATAGGTGTAGGGGTGGATATATTGGATGACTTCCAGGCCAGCGGCTTTAAGATCTTCCAGCCAGGCATCCTTGGTAGGGCCGTGGAACTGGACCAGCCGCGCCCCGGTTTCGCCGGCAGCTCGGGAATTGGACTCGCGATCTGATCCGAAAGCGGGGACGCCCTCCAGCGGGTCAAAGGATTGACCGCCCAATGTGAGCGTATAGGCATTATCAATGGTTTGGTAGGTTAAACCAGCCGAATCAAGGGCTGACAGGCCAGCGGTGTCAGTAACCACCCAAAGAAAACTGCCGTAATCAATAACTCGCTCAGATTGGGCCGCCAGCTGGCTGTTCACCGTAATGGCCGATTGACCACCCGCCTGGCTGCTCTCCACCGGGATGCGGACAACCACCGGGCCGGATTGGGATTGGGCCGGGGTGGGCGCGGCTGCCAGTGCGAAGAAAAGCAGGCCAAGGATGATCCATTGCAGCCATTTTGAGGGCATTAAGTCTCCAGAGTGGTTTTAATTCAATAGGTTAATCATACATGCAGAAAAGGGATGGTGCAATATTGAAACCAGGTTTATTTGGCATATTCATCAAGGATATGCTCAATTGATAACCTATATTTTAAGAATGGATTAACTGAATGGGGAATGGATTATAAAAATGGAGATTGCTTCGCTTTGCTCGCAATGACAGAGAGCTTATTCCACAGACAGCTGTTCCTCAATCTGGCTCCATTCTGCCATCAGGTTTTCCATCTTTTGCTGCAGCCCCATATAGTTCTCACCCAGACGCAGGACCTCGTCTGGGTCGTCGGGGGGCGTCTCCAACCGGGATGAGATCTCCGCCTGCTCCTTTTCAAGCTGCTGAAGTGCAGTTTCGATCTCGGCCAGACGGTTTTGGCGCTTCTTGCGTTCATATTTTGAGAGCGATTTACCCGGTTTGACCGCAGGTTTTGCCGTTTTGGGTCGATCTGCTTGCGCGGTCCGGGCCAGTTTTTCAGCCGTGGCTTGTTCTTCCTGCTGGCGGTCTTTTTGGGCTTTGAATTGGGTGTAGGAGCCTTTGAAGACCTGCAGGAGCTGTCCCTGTAGTTCCACTTCCCAGATCTGGGTTGCCAGCGAATCGATCAGGTAGCGGTCATGCGACACAAGCAGGATCGTCCCCGGAAAAGCGGACAGTACCGATTCAAGCACTTCCTGGGTCGGGAGGTCGAGATGGTTGGTCGGCTCATCGAGCAGCAGGAGGTTGGCATCGGAGAGGGAGAGCTTGGCGAGCGCCAGCCGGCCCCGCTCACCGCCGGAGAGTGTGCTGACTCGGCGAAAGACATCATCCCCGGTGAAGAGGAACTTCGCCAGGAAATTGCGAGCTTCGGCCGGGAGCAGCTGGGGTGCAACCGAGGCGATCTCCTGCATCAGCGTTTTGCTGGCGTTCAGGCCCTCATGCGCCTGGGCGAAATAGCCAATCTCCAGGCTTGCGCCAAGCTGAGTGGTCCCGGCATAGGGCGGGATTTGTTCCAGAATGGTCTTCAAAAAAGTGGTCTTGCCGGCGCCGTTGGGGCCGATGATGGCCGCGCACTCCTGGCGCATCAGCACCAGGTCCGGGCAGTCAAAGAGCGGTCGGCCTTCATCGTGATAGCCGACCTGCAGGCTGTGGGTCCGCAGCACCAGGTCGCCAGAGCGGCCTTTGGTGTTCAGGTTGATGTGCATCCGTCGGGGTTCATTGGGGGGCGGGGCCAGACGGGCATCCTCCAGCAGGCGTTCCAGTCTGCGCTGGCGGCCCTTGGCCTGGTTGGTGTTCTGGCCGGCAATGTTGCGCCGGATGAATTCCTGTTCTTTCTCGATGAAGGCGGATTGGGCTTCATATTCCGCCAGCCGCCGGGCATAGCGCTCTTCCCGCTGGGTCAGATAGGCGGAATAGTTGCCGCGGTAGACTTCCAGGGAGGGCGTCATTTCCCATACGGTTTGAGCCACCTGGTCCAGGAAGTAACGGTCATGCGAGACCACGACCAGCGCGCCATCCCAGTCCTTGAGGAAAGATTCCAGCCATTCCACAGCCTGGATGTCGAGGTGGTTGGTGGGCTCATCGAGCATCAGCATGTCGGGGCTTTCCAAGAGAAGCTGGGCGAGCAGGGCGCGGGTGCGCTGGCCGCCGGAAAGCTGCCGGATGGGACGATGGTAGTCTTTTTCGTCGAAACCCAGACCTGCGAGGGTTTGTTTGATCTGTACTTCGTAGGTATAGCCGCCCTGCTGTTCAAAGGCCTGCTCAAGGGCACCGTAACGGGCGACGGCCTCCTCGGCCCGTGGGGGGTCCGACATGGCGGTCATGTAGTCTTCAAGCTCGGCCTGCATGTTGATCAGGTTGGTGAAGGACTTCAGGCAGGATTGCCACAGGGTGCCTTCTTCAATCAGGGTGGCTTCCTGCGGGAGATAGCCGATGGTCAGGCCCTTGGCTTGCTGGAGGGTGCCACTGGAGGGGACGTCCTCGCCAATCAGGATCCTCAGCAGGGTGGTCTTGCCCACACCGTTTGCGCCGACAATCGCAATCCTGGCCCGCTGGGGAATCGATAGCGACAGCCCGTCGAAAATATCGTCCGGACCGAATGATTTTGAGAGGTTTCTTGCGGTCATCAGTGACATGGTTGAAAGTATACCATTCGAGGAGCAGTGCTACGAAGCCCCTGAAGTGAAACGAATGGGGTTGGGGAAGGGACGGGGATGGGGTTGATAGTCAATTACAAATATCCAAATAATCCTTTTTTGGCTGGTCATATATGCTGAATCCAATGTGACCTGCATCTGCATTCCATTTAAATAAAGAGATCGTGTTAAAAATGCCCCACATGGTAGAATCGGGGGTATGAAACGAAAAACAAAGCGCTGGCTTTTATGGGTGGGATTGCTGATCTCAGCCGTGTTCCTCTATCTGGCTTTTCGAAAGATTGATTATCGGGACTTATGGTCAACGCTGGCTGCCGTGCGTTATTGGTGGTTATTACCCGGTCTGGCGATCTACTTCATAGGCGTGCTGGTGCGTGCCTGGCGCTGGCAGTTTCTGCTGGCCCCGTTTAAGAAGGTGTCCATCAAAACGCTTTTCCCGATCATCAACATTGGCTATATGGGCAATAACGTCTTTCCACTGCGGATGGGCGAGGTGCTGCGCGCCGTAGTGATCAAGCGGCATGAGTCTGTTTCGATCTCCGGCAGCCTGGCGACCATTGTGGTGGAGCGGATCTTTGATGCTGTGGTGGTTATGGGGTTTGTCCTGCTGAACCTGGGTGAGTTGACTGCGCTGCCCGGCAGCGGGGTCTTTGCCCAAATTGGCAGTGTGGCCACCTGGGCGGTGGGGATCTTCCTGGCAGGGCTGGCTGTATTTGTCCTGATCGCGGTTTTTCCCAAACCAGCCCAGAATATCATTCATAGTGTGATTGAAAAGGTCGTTCCCGAACGCGGACGAACGGCTCTGATCGACATCGCCGACAAGTTCCTGGATGGGCTGATGAGCCTGCGGTCCCCGGCGAAGGCCTTGATGATCCTGCTCACCTCTATTCTGATCTGGCTGCTTGAAACAGGCCTCTATTGGAGTGTGGACCAGGCCCTCGGGCTGGGTCTGACCTTTGGTCAGTTGATGCTGCTGAACGGCGTGGTCAATCTGGTCTTGCTGATCCCGGCTGCGCCTGGCGGGCTGGGAACCTTTGATGCCGCAGTCCGCACCATGCTGGAAGCTTACGGCATAGTAGCTGAATTGGCGCTGGGCTTTGCTCTCGTCCTGAGGATTGCCCTGTGGGTGCCGATCACGGTTGTCGGCGCGATCTATTTCGTCCGGGAAGGGTTGAAATGGACGACCGATGTGGAACAGATGGAAGCCCAGGCGGATATTGAAACGTCTGAAAAAACTACCGAACTGAAGGGTTAAATCCATGACAACAAACAAACAACAGGCGGCTGTCATTGGCGCCGGGATTGGCGGTATGGCCGCGGCCTATGATCTGGTACGCGCTGGCAAAGATGTGACCATTTATGAAGCATCAGACCATGTCGGTGGGCTGGCTGCCGGGTTCAAGGAACCCCATTGGGATTGGTCGGTGGAGCGTTTTTACCATCACTGGTTTCAGACCGATGAACACATGTTGGGACTGATTGAGGAACTGGGCTGGTCCGAAAAGGTACTTTTCCCGCGGCCCGTCACCGTGATGTATGACAAGGGCAAGTTCTTCCCCTTTGATTCGATTCTTAACGCGTTGCTTTATCCCGGCCTGGGGTGGGGGATCAATAAGATCCGCTTTGGGCTGGTGGGATTGTACTTGCGGATGACCAATAACTGGCAGGCGCTGGAAAAGACCACCGTGGATGAATGGATGCGGAAATGGGCGGGCAGCAAAGTCTACGAATCCATGTGGGAACCGATGATGATTGGCAAGTTTGGTGAGGATTATGCCAAGGTGGTGAACATGGCCTGGATGTGGGCGCGGCTGCATGCCCGCACCACGCGGTTGGGCACATTTGAGGGCGGTTTTCAGGCTTTTGCCGACCAGCTTGCTGGCCGGCTGAGGGAGATGGGCGTTGACCTGCAGTTGAATACAGCGATCCGGCAGATTGAGCCCGCTGAGGATGGTCGGGTTCGGGTTATGACCGAACAGGGCGAGTCTGTTTATGATCAGGTCCTCGCGACCACCTCACCAGCCCTGCTGGCGAAGCTCTCCCCGGCGCTGCCGAAAACTTATCTGGATGGCCTGCTGTCATTGAAAAGCATGGGGGCTGTTGTGATGGTCCTGTCGCTCAGGCATCAACTTTCCGAGCAGGGATACTATTGGTACAACATCCCCAAGAGCGCGGGTTTCCCTTTCCTGTCTTTGGTGGAGCACACCAATTTCCTTTCACCCGAACATTTCGGCGGTGATCATATTCTCTATATTGGCGATTACCTGCCGCAGGACCATGAAAACTTTGACCTCTCCAAAGAGGATATCCTGGTCAGGTTCATGCCGCATCTGGCAAAATTCAATCCAGAATTTTCCGCGGATTGGGTCAAGAAAACCTGGCTGTTCCGCACACGCTATGCCCAGCCCGTACCGCTGGTCAATCATTCCCAGAATATCCCCGCGATCCAGACTCCAATTGAGGGACTGTATTTCGCCAGTATGAGCCAGGTTTATCCCTGGGATCGGGGTACGAACTTCGCCGTTGAGATTGGGCGGCGGGCTGCCGGGATGATGATTAATGACTCACAAGCCTGATTCCAGAATCTGAATCTAAATTTCGAACATATGAGCATTAAAGCGGGAGTGATTGAATCGGGTGACCCCCAAAATATGCCCTAATTTCTACCAGGGAATATTTAACCCCCATATATGGGGGGCTCGCGCAGACTCAGTCTGCTAAACGGGTAACTTGTTGTCGGACAATCTGAGGGAATAATTTGTTTAATAAGAATCATATTTTTTAAGGTAAGAGCTTCTTAAAGATTCTGTATTTTTTAGCAAAAAAAGACTGAATCCGCTTGAGATGAATCTCGATGTCTGTTAAAATACTTTATAGAAACTGATTGAGCGGGCGACTAAACTCATTAGTAAGACAACAAATTTTTAACTTAGTCGGATCACCTCCGCCACTGGTAGGTTTATACAGTGGCGTTTTTTTATCGAATATATTTACAGGTTCTTATAACACGCAGTGGATCATTGCGGCCCGGGATTGAGAGGAGAAATTCATGAATGCAGAACATGCCTGGCAGGCGACATTAGGGCAGCTTCAACTGGAAATGTCTAAGGCATCCTTTGATACCTGGGTACGAAGTGCAGAATTTCTTAATTATGATGAAGAACAGCAGCTGGTTGAGATTGGCGTAAAGAATGCTTATGCCAAGGATTGGATTGATGACCGCCTGAGCGCGAAAATGAAACGGATGCTGACCGGCATGATCGGCACGTCAGTGGAGATCAAGGTCAGGGTCTGGTCGGCAGCCGCACCGCCAACACCTGAACCCCGGGTGACATCAGTGCCTGCGTTACCAGGACCCTCCGCCCAAAACACCAACATCAACACGCGCTACCGCTTTGACAATTTCGTGGTTGGCTCCAATAACCGTCTGGCACATGCGGCCTCTCAGGCTGTGGCAGAAAGTCCGGCTCGCGCCTATAACCCCTTGTTCCTCTATGGCGGTGTTGGCCTGGGAAAGACCCACTTGCTGCACGCCATTGGCAATGCCTGCCAGCCCGCCGGACTGAACGTGCTCTATGTCTCTTCGGAAGAATTCACCAACGACCTGATCAATGCGATCCGCACCCACACCACACCGGCTTTCCGTGGGAAATATCGCCAGGTGGATGTGCTGCTGATTGATGATATTCAGTTCATTGCCGGCAAAGAATCCACACAGGAAGAGTTTTTCCACACTTTCAATACTCTCCACGGGCAGAATAAACAGCTGGTGATCTCTTCTGACCGTTCACCCAAGGCACTGGGTGCGCTGGAGGAACGGTTACGTTCTCGTTTTGAATGGGGCCTCACGGCCGATGTCCAGGCGCCCGATGTTGAGACCCGCCTGGCTATTTTGCGGACGAAAGCTGAACGCGCCGGGCGGATTGTCCCGGCTGAGATTCTGGAATTCATTGCCCGTCAGGTGCAGTCCAACATCCGTGAGCTGGAAGGTGCGCTCAACCGGGTCCTGGCCTATTCAGACCTGAGCGGCATCCCGCTGACGCTTGAACTGACCCAGAACGCTCTGATCGACTTCCTGCCCCAAGGCGCCGACTTGCAGCCTGATGACGTGCTGCATGCTGTCAGCCGCACTTTCGGTGTCTCGGAAGAACGGCTCCTTGGCCGGGAGCGGACTCGTGAAGTGGCGCTGCCCCGCCAGATCGCCATGTACCTGATGCGCGAAGAGGGGGGCGTTTCACTACCGCGAATTGGAGATTTTATCGGCGGGCGGGATCATTCTACCGTGATGTATGCCTGTGATAAGGTTAATGACCTGATGGAAACTGATGACCGACTGCGGCGCCAGGTGTCCCAGATCCGGGAGCAGCTTTACGGACGGGTAAGTGTCGCAGTGTAGGAGAAACCTGCTCTGACAGATTGGGGGAATTTGATATTTATCCAAATCAGGGGCTATAATTTTCTTGATGGATAAACAAAGACGGTTTGGCATAATTGCCGCCCTGGTTGCGGCACTGCTTTTTGGCGCGGCAGCTCCTTTGGGCAAACCCCTGCTGCGTTTTCTCACGGATCTGCAACTGGCCGGGCTGCTTTATCTCGGCGCTGCCCTGGGCGTCCTCGTCATCATGTTACGGGAGAGGCCCCTAACACTTCCCTGGCAAATGCCAAAGCGGGATACCCTGCGGCTGGCTGGGGCAATCTTGTTTGGCGGCGTTCTTGGCCCAGTGTTGTTGCTGGCTGGGCTGCGGATAGCTGCGGCAGCTTCAGTTTCGCTGTGGCTCAACCTGGAAATGGCCGCCACGGTGATCATCGGGGTGTTATTTTTCAAGGATCATCTATCCAGCAGGGGCTGGCTTGCTGCGGGTGGTGTCCTGGCGGCGGCTGTGATCATTGCCTGGGGCGGCGGCGTTGCTGGCTTTAAAGCGGGCGGGTTGGTGGCCCTGGCCTGTATCAGTTGGGGCGTGGACAACCACCTCACAGCGTTGATTGATGGAATCACGCCGGCGCAAAGCACCTTTTGGAAAGGAATCGTTGCGGGCAGTGTGAACCTGGCTTTGGGGCTGGCGGCGGCACCGTTGTTAGCGCCTACTTTGAATCTGGCCGCGGCCCTGGGATTGGGGGCCATTGCCTACGGCCTTTCGATCCTGCTCTACATCACCGCCGCACAAAACCTGGGTGCGATCCGTTCGCAGTTGATCTTTTCCGGTGCGCCATTCTTTGGCCTGGTGTTTTCAATCCTTTTGGGGGACAGCCTTTCCTGGCTTCAGTGGGTTGCATTGATCCTGTTTGCGGTTTCCATCTATCTGTTGTTCAGAGAAACCCACAGTCATTTGCATCACCACGATCCACTTACGCACGTTCATACGCATTTCCATCCGGATCAGCATCACGACCATGGCCATCCGGAGGGAGAAGTTGGCCCGGTGCGCCATTCCCACGAACACACCCATACTAAAATGCAACACAGCCATCCTCATTGGCCGGACTTGCATCATCGGCATGAGCATGACTGAGTTGGAGGTTTGTTAACGGGCTGCGAAGCCCAATAATTTTACCTAGAGTTTCTTCATTTCGCCCCAGCTTTGTCCCGCCTTGGCTTCTGTGCTGAGGGGGATATCCAGCGTGTAGGCGTTTTCCATTATGTCCTTAACCAAGGCAGTGGTGGCTTCCAGTTCATCTTCCGGCACTTCAAACATCAGCTCATCGTGCACCTGGAGCATCATCTTCGCTTTCAGATTGGCCTTTTCCAATTCACCCGGGAGTTTGAGCATGGCGATTTTAATAATATCCGCCGCTGTGCCCTGGATGGGCGCATTGATCGCCTCTCGTTCCTCCCGCTGGCGGATCATGTGGCTGGCACCCTTCTGCAGGTTGGGGAAGTAGCGCCGGCGTCCCAACAGGGTTTCGACATAGCCATCTTTGGCAGCTTTTTCCTTGATCCCTTCCAGATAGGTCTTCACGCCGGGGAATTCCTTGAAGTAAGTCTCGATGAAATTCTCCGCCTCAGCCAGGGTCAGGTCGGTGGCATTGGTCAGTCCGAACGCGCTCATGCCGTAGATCAAACCAAAATTGATCGCCTTGGCGTGGCGGCGCATGCCGGGGGTTACCTCCGCCAGGTCAATCCCATGAACTGCGGCGGCGGTGGTAGCATGGATGTCCTGACCGGCCCGGAAGGCGGCCAGCATGGCCCTATCCTGGGCCATGTGCGCCACGATCCGCAGTTCAATCTGGGAATAGTCTACGGCCAGCAGGACCGAGCCTTTCGGTGCGATGAAACCATTGCGCACACGGCGGCCAATCTCGGTGCGGGTGGGGATGTTCTGCAGGTTGGGGTCCGATGAGGCGATCCGCCCGGTGACCGTCCCGGTCTGGTTCAGGGAGGTATGTACCCGGCCGGTCTGAGAGTTCACCTGCAGGGGCAGCGAGTCCACATAGGTGGAGCGCAGTTTCTCCAGCTCGCGGTATTCCAGGATCCACTCAATCACCGGATGCCTCCCGGCCATCGCTTCCAGTACGGAGGCAGCGGTTGAGTAGTGGCCGGAGGAGGTCTTTTTGGCCCGGTCGGGCGGCTCCAGTCCCAGTGTGCCGAAAAGCGCTTCAGAGAGCTGCTGGGTGGAATTCAGGTTGAATTCGTGGCCGACAGTGTCCTGAATGTTTTTCTCAATCTCCCCGATCCTGACCTCCAATTCTCCGGAGAAGCGTTTGAAGAAATTCAGGTCCAGCAAAATGCCGGTCTCCTCCATGTCAGCCAGCACCGGGATCAGCGGCATTTCCATGGTGTCGAACAGGTTTTCAGCCTGCTGTTTCTCGAGGTCGGCTTTCAGTTCCGGCAGCAGACGGAGGCAGATGGCGGCATCCGCCGCAGCATAGCGGGCAGCTTCTTCCAGCGGGACCTGATCCATGGTTTTCTGGTTGCGGCCTTTGCCGATCAGTTCTTCGATGTGAGTCATTTCATAGCCCAGCCGTACCCAGGCCAGGTTCTTGAGGCCCAAATTGCGGGAGGCGGGGTTGATCAGCCATTCGGCAATCATTGTATCGAAACTAAGCGGTGAGACTTTCAGCCCGGCGCGTTTGAGCATCAGGTAATCATATTTAAGGTTATGGCCAACTTTGCCGATTTTGGGGTTTGTGAGCGGGCCTTTCAGGGCAGTGAGAATCTCTTCAAGGGACAATTGCTGGCCTTTGGCGTGTCCCACCGGGATGTAGTAGCCGCTATCCGGCCCTACAGCCAGGGAGATGCCGACCAGCCTGGCCTGCATCACGTCGGTGCTGGTTGTTTCGGTGTCAAAAGCGATCATCTCTGCCTGGTTGAGGGTTTCCACCATCTCAGCCAGCGTTTCAGGTGTATTGACCAGGATCGTCTTGATCTGATCCACTTTTTCTTCTTCGCTGAGGGCTTCTGTTTCACCCTTACTGAAGAGGTCCATTTGTTCCCCCTCAACCATCACCGGGTGCATCTTATTAACCAATCCGTTGAGCCCACGGATTAGGGTGCGGAATTCCAGCTCTCGGAACAAATCTTCCACGGCAGCGGGGTTGAAGCGGTCGATCCGGGCCTGGTCGAGATCCAGGGTGACGTCCAGATCGGTGACGATCTGGGCTAGGGTCTGACTAAGATAGGCATTGTCCTTATTTTCTTCCAATGCTGTCTTTGCCCGGCCGCTGATCTCGTCAATGTGCTCATAAATACCATCCAGGGTGCCGTAGGCATCCAGAAGCTTTACTGCGGTCTTGGGGCCAACGCCTCGAACGCCAGGGATGTTATCGGAGGAATCGCCCATCAGGGCTTTGAGATCCACGACTTCATCCGGCATCACGCCCAGTTTCGTTTTGACATCCTTGGGGAAATAGTCCTTGGCTTCGGAGAGTTTGCTGCCTGCGAGGTTTACGACCACCTGGTCAGTGACGAGCTGGAGCAGGTCTTTGTCGCCGGTGATGATCTTGACGCTTAGACCCTTCTCTTGGGAGGCCCAACGGGCCAGGCTGCCAAGAACATCATCCGCCTCGTAATTCTCACGTTCCAGACGGGGGATGTTGAAGGCGTCTACGATCTCCCGCATGCGTTCCACCTGCGTGCGGAGGTCATCCGGCATCTTGGCGCGGGTGCCCTTATAGTCCGCATACATCTCATGGCGGAATGTTTTGCCCTTGTCGAAAACCACTGCCAGGTAATCGGGCTGCTCCTGCTCGAAGATCCGCAGCAGGATGCTGGTGAAGCCGTAGACCCCGGCGGTTGGCTCTCCGCTGCTGGTGGTGAAGGTGCTGGCGCGCGTGCCGCCTGCGGTGAGGGCGAAATAGGCCCGATAGGCCAGTCCATGACCGTCGAGGAGGTAGAGAATGGGGGGCATAGGAGATCCTTTGTTGGGTTGAAAATAAACTCGCTATCCCATTTTAACTCGTAAAGCGGCTAAATCAAAATTGCACCCCTGATTTAAATGCTGAGACGCTCCACTGGAGCGTCTCGGTGGTCCCCACACTTTGAGCAGAGGGAGGATTAATCTTCGATATCTTTGATGATCTCATGGATGCGTTCCATGACGTCATCAGTCAGTTTTTCTTTGGCTTCCACGGCCTTCATGTTCTCCTGCACCTGGCTCACCTTGCTGGCGCCGGTGATAACCGTGCTGACATTGGGGTTCTTGAGCAGCCAGGCCAATGATAGCTGGGCTTCGGTGATGCCCAGTTCCGCAGCCAGATCGGCTAACTTGCGGGAAGCCTCAATCTTAACTTTGTCCTGAGCGCGTTCTTTCATCCAGGCGTAATCCTTCAGATCCGCGCGGCTGCCTTGGGGAATGTCACCGTCGTTATACTTACCGGAGAGGATGCCACCAGCCAGCGGACTCCAGGTTGTCGTGCCGTAACCCAACTCCTTGTAGAGTGGAGCATATTCGACTTCAAAACGACGGCGGTGGAAGAGGTTGTACTGCGGCTGTTCCATGGATGGCGGCCGGAGGTTGTTGCGCCGGGCAAAATCCGTTGCCTGTATGACCTCAGCGGCTGACCATTCCGAAGTGCCCCAATAAAAGGCTTTTCCTTCCCGGATGACCTGGTTGAAGGCGAAGACCGTCTCTTCAATGGGGGTATCGGGGTCAGGACGGTGGGCATAGATGAAATCCACATAGTCCAGTTGGAGGCGTTGCAGGGCGCCATTCACCCCCTCGATGATATGTTTATAGGAAAGGCCGCGATCATTGGGGCCGCTGCCGCCCCAGAAGATCTTGGTGGAGATCAGATAGTCCTTGCGCGCCCAGCCCAACTCTTTGAGGGCTTTACCCATAATGGTCTCTGCCTGACCAGCGGCATAGGCCTCAGCATTATCAAAAAAGTTCACCCCAGCATCATACGCCGCCGCCATGATTTCTTTGGCTTCTGGCACGCCAAACTGGTTGCCATAGGTGACCCAGGCGCCCAGGGATAATTCAGAAACTTTTACACCAGCTTTGCCTAAATGACGATATTCCATCGGTTCTCCTTAGAATTTATTTGCTTTATTTATTCAGATGAAACTTCTACTGGAAAGGTTACTTCAGAGGCGTAATTTGCGCTGATTTCAGGTCATGGCCGCCAGACGGGTTGGTAATCCGCGGCAGGGTCTGTTGTCAGTGGGGTGAATTCGCCATTCTGGAGGATATAAATATCGAGTGTCTCTCCACTTTCTGCGCTGGCAAAGGCAATCGACTGACCATCAGGCGAGATGGACGGGGTGAGGGCAATATCCATCCCTGTGATGAGAGGATCGCTCTGACCGCCTGCCTGTGCTAACTGACCCAGCAGGCCGCCGCCCAACTCGAACAGGATCAGATTATCGGTGGCGGACCAAACCGGCCGAAGGGCGCGGTCATAGGATTGCCCGAGGATGGCCAGGGGTTCGTTTTGACCTTCGGAGTCCACCAGGAAGAGGATTGGCTGGTTGGTCGTCGGGCTGGGTGCGACAAAGACAATCTGACTGCCATCCGGCGACCAGGCCGGCATGCGGCTGATCGTGGAGCGGTTCATCAGGTTTTGCGTTTGGCCGCTCTCAAAGGAATAGATGAACAACTGGGGTCTGCCGGTTTGGAGCGATGTAAAAACCAACTTGCTGCCATCCGGCGACCAGGCTGGATCGTAATCCCCGGTGGCCAGGGAGGAGATCAGGTCCCTGCGCCCCGAAGCCAGGGAGAGTATGAAGACGCTCGATCCCTCATAGCGTTCCTGCAGTCCGCTGCAGGGCGAGATGTAAGCCAGTTGGGTGCCATCCGGCGACCATTCGGGCTGGCAAGCACCTTCCGGCTCACTGGTCAGCGGTCTCAGGCCAGTGCCGTCCTGATTGACCAGATAAATTTGAGGCAAGCCGCTCATTTCGGAAACATAAGCGATCTGCTGCTGGGGGGCTTCTTGGACCTCGGTTTCGAGGGTCTCGGTTGGAGCCGCTGCAATGACAGGAGAGGTTTCTGTGGGCAGTATCGTTTCCTCAGTCGATTCAGCAGACGATTCGGTGGGGTTGGCTGCCGCATTGGTTTGGCGGTTTGTTGTGGTTGGCGTGGCAGACTGAGAAGACGGTTCTCCCTTTCCGAGCAAGAAGACGACTGCAGCCGTTGAGGCAACAGCAATCAGCAGCACCGGGGCCAGCCAGGCCCAGACCGACCGTTTCTTTGCTTCTGGTGCGGGGACCGGGGGCGGGGAAGTTGGCTTTGAGGCGTTAGTCGGCGGCACTTTGACAGAGCTTTCGGAAAGCGGGTGAGCTTCCAGTAAAGCGTCCCGCAGCGCGGCGGCTGTCGGGTAACGATCTTCAGGGTGGATGGCCATGGCTTTAGCAATCACGGCCGCCACCGTCGG
>Ga0209121_10003629_pt1 | contig 14831 bp, 9 predicted proteins | sample Cruoilmetagenom3_FD_187292 | JGI IMG/M metagenome (GOLD analysis project Ga0209121, IMG submission 187292) | Oil polluted marine microbial communities from Coal Oil Point, Santa Barbara, California, USA - Sample 3 (SPAdes) (version 2) | ecosystem: Environmental > Aquatic > Marine > Oil seeps ...
AAGAAATAAGGATAAAGTTAATAATGCTTTAGCAATGACTGGTGAAATTACTTTAAGAGGTAATGTATTGCCAATTGGTGGGTTAAGAGAGAAATCTATTGCTGCTCATCGTATTGGAATAAAAACAATTATTATTCCTAAAAAGAATTTAAAAGATTTAGATGACGTTCCTACAATTGTTAAGGATAATATAAACTTTATTCCTGTAGAAACTGTTGAACAAGTATTTAAAAATGCTTTGGTGAAAGAATAATGAATTTTAATAACGTTGAGTTTATAACAAGTGCAGATACTTATGAAAGCACACCAGAATCTGATTTGGTTGAAATTGCTTTAGCTGGTAGATCAAATGTTGGTAAATCATCATTTATTAATACTTTAGTTGGTAGAAATAGAATGGCCTATGTAGGAAAAACACCTGGTAAAACTAGATTGCTTAACTTCTTTAATGTTGATAATAGTTTTATGATGGTAGATGTTCCTGGTTATGGCTTTGCAAATATTTCTAATGCACAACTTTTAAAATTTGGTGAAATGATGGAAGGATACTTTGAAAAAAGGGTTCAATTAAAAGCTCTTGTTTTATTAGTAGATGCACGTCATAAGCCCTCAGAAGATGATATTATGATGATAGAATTCGCAAGATATCATCGTCTTAATATTATTGTTGTTGCTACAAAATGTGATAAATTAAAGAACTCAGTTAGAGTAAAATGTTTGAATACTATTTCTGAAACTTTAGAAGTTCCGATGAGTTCAATTGTTGAATTCAGTAGTTTAAACAAAAAAGGGCTTGATCAAATTAAAGAAAAGATTGAATATGTTATTGACACCGTTAAGTAATAAATTTATAATATAAAAAACTATGAAAAGAAGGAAGTAAATTATTAGTGACATATAGAGAGTCTATGTTTGGTGAAAATAGATCGTATGATAATTGAAAAGTAGTCTTTGAGTTGATTCTCTAAGTAAATAGGAGAGTCCGTTAAGTGCGTTAAACTTCTAAGCATAGTATGGTTATATTATGAAAATTAGGTGGTACCACGTTTAAACGTCCTATACAGGGCGTTTTTTTATTTTATAAGGAGAAATTATATGAAAAATTTGGATTTAAATTATGATCATCTTAAAGTAGAAGATGGTAAATACAAAGAATGGATTGAAAAGGGATATTTTACTGCAGGAGATAAAGAAAAAGATGCTTTTACAATAGTTATACCACCACCAAATGTTACAGGTAAATTACATTTAGGACATGCATGGGATAATACTTTACAAGATATTATCGCAAGATATCAAAGATTAAAAGGTAAGGATATGTTATATCTACCTGGTATGGACCATGCTGGTATTGCTACTCAAGCTAAAGTTGATGCACGACTTAAAAGTGAGGGTATCTCTAGATATGATTTAGGAAGAGAAAAATTCTTAGAAAGAGCTTGGGAATGGAAAGATGAATATGCTAGTACTATTAGAAATCAATGGGCAAAACTAGGAAATTCACTAGATTATTCAAGAGAAAGATTCACTTTAGATAGTGGGTTAAATTATGCAGTAAGAAAAGTTTTTGTTGATTTATACAACGATGGTTTACTATATCGTGGTCAAAGAATAATTAACTGGGATCCTAAAGCTCAAACAGCTTTAAGTAATATTGAGGTTATACATAAAGAAGTAAAGGGTGCTTTCTATACTTTTAATTATAAAGTTCAAGAAACAAATGATTCTTTTGATGTAGCAACAACACGTCCTGAAACAATGTTTGGTGATGTTTGTGTTGTAGTTCATCCTGATGATGAAAAATTTAAACATTTAATTGGTAAACATGCAATTAATCCTGCAAATGGAGATGTTTTACCTATCATTGCAGATGATTATATAGAAATAGGGTTTGGTACTGGTGCTATGAAATGCACGCCTGCGCATGACCCTAATGACTTTGAAATAGCTAAAAGACATAACCTTCCTAAAATTTTATGTATGAATCCTGATGGAACTATGAATGAAATATGCGGTGAATTTAATGGTATGGATCGTTTTGAATGTCGCGACAAACTTGTAGAAAAGATTAAATCAGAAGGTAATTTAGTTTTAATAGAAGAACATATTCATCAAGTAGGACATTCTGAAAGAACTGATGTTATTGTTGAACCATATTTATCTAAACAATGGTTTGTTAAAATGAAACCACTTGCTAAAGAAGTTTTAAAAAATCAAGGTATTGATGAAGAAAAGATTAACTTTTATCCTGAACGTTTTGAAAAGACTTTTGTTCAATGGTTAGAAAATATTGAAGATTGGTGTGTATCTCGTCAATTATGGTGGGGACATAGAATTCCAGCATATTATCATAAAGAAACTGGAGAAATTTTTGTAGGTATGGATGCTCCAAAAGATATTGGAAATTATTATCAGGATGAAGATGTATTAGATACTTGGTTCTCTAGTGCTTTATGGCCATTTTCTACATTAGGTTGGCCTGAAAATACTTTAGATTTAGAAAAATTCTATCCAACATCAACAATGGTTACAGGATATGATATTATTTTCTTTTGGGTAGCTAGAATGGCTTTTCAAGCTAGATACTTTACAAATTCAAGACCATTTAAAGATTGCTTGATTCATGGATTAATACGTGATGAATCTGGTAGAAAAATGAGTAAATCTTTGGGTAATGGAATTGATCCAATGGATGTAATTGAAGAATATGGTGTGGATGCTTTAAGATTTTTCTTAACTACAAATTCAACTCCTGGTCAAGATATGCGTTATTCTACTACAAAAGTAGAATCTTCTGGTAACTTTATTAATAAATTATGGAATGCTTCAAAATTTGTTATTATGAATATTGATGATGAATTTGATATGGAAAATATTAAATTAGAAAATTTATCATTAACTGATAAATGGATTATTAAAAGATTAAATGATACTTTAGAATCAGTAAATGTAAATATGGATAAATATGAATTTGCTTTGGTAGGAAATGAATTATATTCTTTTGTATGGGATGATTTTTGTTCATATTATATAGAATTTTCTAAATCAGGATTAAATTCTGATGATTCAGTGATTAAAAACGCTACATTATCTACATTAATTACAGTATTAAATTCCATTGTTAAGTTACTACATCCATTTATGCCTTTTGTAACTGAAGAAATATATAAGACATTAAATGTTAATGAAAGTTCTATTTGTATTGCTAAATGGCCAGAAAAAATTGACCAAGATTTGACTGATGCTGATAATGTAAATGGTTTGATAGAAATTATTAAAACAGTTAGACAAATTAAAGTTGATAATAATATTAAGCCTTCAAAAGTAATAGATACTTTAATTTTAAATTTGGATAAATCTTTATATGATATTAATATTATTGAAGCAGACATATTGATGAAAATGTGTAAAGTTAATATAGTTAATTGTATTGATGGTGAACTTATGGTAAGACCATTATCAATAGGAACAGTTAATATGTTAATGGATGATGTAGTTGATATAAACGCTGAAATAGTTAAGCTTAATTCAGAAATAGAAAATCTTGAGAAAGAAATTAAACGTGGTGAAAAAATGTTGGCAAATCCAAATTTTGTTCAACGAGCAAATCCTGAAAAAGTTCAAAGTGAAAAATTTAAATTAGAAAACTATAAAGTACAGTTTAAGATTGTTGCTGAAAAGTTACAAGAATTATCTAAATAAACAAAAGGTTGTAATTGTCTATTAAAATTACAACCTTTAACTATATTTAACAAATAATTAGTGATAATATATTATTAGATATTAAATGTAACATCAATATTTGTTATTATTTATAAATATGATAAAATTAAATAAGAGGTGCGTTATGAAAAAGAAAACAAAATTTATATTAACAGCGGCAGGAATAACTGCAGTATCAGCAGCAACTTACTATGGAATATCTGAACTAGCTTTTACATCTTTATTTTCAAAGAAGAATAATATTGTAAGAGATGGTAAAGAAAGCGATAAACCAAATGAAGATAATAAAGATCAATATGATTGGTTGAATAATTCAATAATATATGATGTTTTTATAAAATCATTAGATGGTTTAAGACTACATGGAGTAAAAATTGTAAATAATCATAGTTCAAATTTATGGGTAATACTTTGCCATGGTTATGGTCATGACCATCATTCTATTTTGGATCAAGCAAAACATTTTGATGATCAAGGTTATAATATTTTAATGATTGATCAAAGATCATTTGGTTTATCTGAGGGAAGATATACAACAATGGCTTGGAATGAACATTTAGATTTATTACAATGGATTGATGAATTAAGTAATGAATATCCTGAAGCAAAAATAGTTCTATATGGAGTTAGTATGGGTGCAACATCTGTTATGTTAGCTTGTGGTACACCTATCAGTTCAAATGTTGTTTGTGCAATTGAAGACTGTGGATATAATAATTTAAAAGATATGGTTAAACTTATTATTAAACGAAGATTAAAAATACCTGGAAAACCATTTATTTTGGGAATTAAAGGTTTAATAAGACAAAGATTACATTATAATTTAAAGGAAGTTGATTGTAACCGTGCTTTAAATAATTGTTATGTTCCAATGATGTTTATTCATGGTGAAGATGATAAATTTGTTCCATTTGAAAATGTGTTTGATAACTATTATGCTTGTAATTGTGATAAGGAATTGTATACAGTTGAAAATGCAGTCCACGCTACAAGTTATCAAAATCCTGAATATTATCCAAGAGTATTTAAATTTATAAATAGATATATTTAAAAACAAAGACCTAGCAATAATTTGCAAGGTCTTTTTATAATAAATAATAGTAATTAAAAAAACATATCTCTAAAGATATGTTTTAATGAAAAATTATGCTTTCCAAAGTCCGTGTAAGTTACAATATTCGTAAGCTGCAACGACTTCATCATCCTCAGCAATAAAGAATTCTGCAACAGGTTGATCATTTGCAGTTAAAGATACTCTTTGATTTCCTTTTTTAGTTTCAAGAGCAATCCATTCTATTAAGTGAGCTTCAGTCATTGGATGTAAAGTTGATCCGACAGTAACAGTAACTTTATTTCCTTCTCTTTCAATTACTGGTACATGTTTCTCAGTTGTTGAATCAGCTGTTTGTGCAACCATTTCTTTCATTGTTTCATCACAACATGTAACTGTACCAGATTTCTCTTCAATTACACCAACTATATTTCCACATTTTTCACATTTCAAAAATTTCATATAATTCCTCCTTTTGTTAATATAATTTTAGAATTTAAAAGTTAATTTGTCAATTTTAATAATTAAAAAAATTACAAATATATCAAAATAGGGATATAAAAGGATATTTTAACATTTTATTAATTTTGTTTAATTTATTTTGTTGGAAAGCGTTTACAATACAATAAAATTTGTTTATAATAATACATATAACTAAGGAGGAAAGTCCAATGACTAATAAATATGTATACTTATTTAATGAAGGCGATGGAACTATGCGTGACCTTTTAGGAGGTAAAGGCGCAAATTTAGCAGAAATGACTAATTTAGGTATGAATGTACCTTATGGTTTTACTATTTCTACTGAAGCATGTATTAAATACTATGATGATGGCGAAAGAATCAATGATAGTATTAAAGAAGAAATATCTAAAAATTTAAAGGTTTTACAAGAAAAAACTGGTAAACAACTAGGAAATATGGAGAACCCTCTATTAGTATCTGTAAGAAGTGGCGCACGTGCAAGTATGCCAGGTATGATGGATACTATTTTAAATTTAGGGATCAATGACGATGTAGTTAAAGTTGTGGCAGAAAAATCTGGTAATGAAAGATTTGCTTATGATTCATACCGTAGATTTATTCAAATGTTTGCAGATGTTGTTATGGGACTTGAAAAAAATAGATTTGAAACTATTATTGATGATGTTAAAGATAAAAGAGGTATTAGTAACGATTTAGACTTAGATTCTGAAGATATGAAAGAATTAGTTACTCGTTTTAAACAATTTTACAAGAAACAATTAAATGAAGACTTCCCACAAGAACCAGAAGTTCAATTAAGTAGAGCAATCGAAGCTGTATTTGCATCTTGGAATAATGATAGAGCAATATACTTTAGAAGAATGAATGATATCTCTGATGATTGGGGAACAGCTGTAAATGTTCAAGAAATGGTTTTTGGAAACATGGGTAATGATTGTGGTACAGGTGTTGCTTTTACAAGAAATCCAGCAACAGGAGAAAATAAATTATTTGGTGAATTCTTAATGAATGCTCAAGGTGAAGATGTTGTTGCGGGAATAAGAACTCCTAAGACAATAGAAGAACTTAAAGATGTTTTACCAGAAGCATATGCAGATTTCTTAAAAATTTGTGATACTTTAGAGAATCATTATAGAAATATGCAAGATATGGAGTTTACTATTGAATCTGGTAAATTATTTATGCTTCAAACTAGAAATGGTAAAAGAACAGCTAGTGCAGGGTTAAAAATTGCAGTTGATATGGTTGAAGAAGGCTTAATCACAAAAGATGAAGCGTTAATGATGTTAGAACCTAAACAGTTAGATTCATTATTACATCCTCAATTTGATCCTGAAGCTATAAAAAATGCAACTCCAATTGCATCTGGATTACCTGCTTCACCAGGAGCAGCAAGTGGACAAGTTGTGTTTACAGCAAGTGATGCTGCAAAATGGGTAGCAACAAAACATACAGTTATTTTAACAAGACTTGAAACATCTCCTGAGGATATCGAAGGAATGAATGTTGCTGCTGGAATATTAACTGTAAGAGGTGGTATGACATCACATGCAGCTGTAGTTGCACGTGGAATGGGAAGATGTTGTGTTTCTGGTTGTGGAGATATTTCTATAGATTCAGTTAACAAAACATTTACTGTAGATGGAAAAACATTTAAAGAAGGAGATTTTATCTCTTTAGATGGTTCAACTGGTAAAGTGTATGGAGAAGCTATTAAAACTGTAGAGGCTACAATTTCAGGAGATTTTGAAAAATTTATGGGTTGGGCTGATGAAAGACGCGATATGTTAGTTAGAACAAATGCCGATACACCACATGATGCTGAACAAGCAATTAAATTTGGTGCTCAAGGTATTGGACTTGTTAGAACTGAACATATGTTCTTTGATTCAAAAAGAATTAAAGCAATGCGTGAAATGATTGTTTCTAAAACAACAGTTCAAAGAGAAAATGCTTTAAATAAATTACTACCTATACAAAGAGCTGATTTTGAGGGTATATATGAAGCTATGAAAGGTTATGGAGTTACTGTTAGATATTTAGATCCACCTTTACATGAATTCCTTCCTACAACTTCTTATGATATTGCTCAACTAGCTGATGATATGAAACTTACTGTTAATGAATTAAGAGATATTATTAGTTCTTTACATGAATTTAATCCGATGATGGGACATCGTGGATGTCGTTTAGCAGTTACTTATCCTGAAATTGCTAAAATGCAAACACAAGCTGTTATAGAGGCAGCAATTAATGTTAATAAGAGACATCCTGAATATAATATTAAACCTGAAATAATGATTCCATTAGTAGGTGATGTTAATGAATTAAAATATGTTAAAAATGTTGTTGTTGAAACTGCAGATAAAGTAATTAAGGAACAAGGTGTGGATCTAAAATATATGATAGGTACTATGATTGAGATTCCACGTGCTGCTTTACTTGCTGATGAAATTGCAGAAGAAGCTGAATTCTTCTCATTTGGTACAAATGATTTAACTCAAATGACTTTTGGATTTTCAAGAGATGATGCAGGTAATTTCTTAAAAGATTATTATAGTAAGAAAATTTATGATCAAGACCCATTTGCTAAATTAGACCAACGTGGTGTTGGTAAATTGATAAAAATGGCTGTTGAAAATGGACGTAAAACAAGACCAGATATCAAACTTGGTATTTGTGGTGAACATGGTGGGGAACCATCAAGTATTGAATTCTGCCAACAAGTAGGATTAACTTATGTTTCTTGTTCTCCATATCGTGTACCAATTGCAAGATTAGCTGCAGCGCAAGCGGCAATAAAATTCCCTAGAAAATAAATTAGAAGCGGAGAAATCCGCTTTTATTTCTAATTATATTTTATCTAAGTGGAAATAGAAATATGAGGAATATTTATGGCAAAATATAATTATGAAAATATAATTGATAATCTGAGTGAAATTCATTACTCAGGTTATCTTGTTTTTGAAAATATAAATGGAATTAGAGTCACTTATGTTTCAAAACATTTAAAAACTATTTTTGATTGTAATATAAATGAGCATAAAGATTTATTAAATTCAAATATGGAACAGTATGTTTATAAATATGACTTAAATTACTATAGAGAAAACTTAGAAAATTCATTTAAGAAATCACAAGGAATTGACATTAATTTTAGAATAAATAATTGTTTAGGAAAACTTATATGGATAAGATTTAGGGGAGTTTTTTCTAAAGAAAAGAATATGTTGGTAGTAAATGTAAACAATAATACTGTAGAAAGACAGAATGAAAACGAATTACATATTACCACTAGTGCTTTTAATAAAATAATTGAAAAATCTAAAATGAACTATTGGGAATATGATTTTAAAAATGATTGTATATTTTACGGGAAGAATATTAAATCAGTTTTTGGAACTCCTAGTTTTTATGAAAATTTTCCTTATGTAATTAAAACTTTCGATTTTGTATATGAAGATGATAAAGAAAAGTTAATAAAAAACTATTTAGATATCAAAAATCAAAAACAAAATGAATTTCAAATAGAGTATAGAGTTTTAATAAATAATAAGATTATTCATGTTAGAGAAACTTGTATAAGCATTTATGATTCTGATAATAAACCAATTAAAGCTATAGGGTTAACTAGTAATATTGAAGATTACAAGCAACTTGAATCAAAAACAACTTTAATTGATAAGTTATATGATTTATTGAAAGATATTACTAGTAATACTAATTCTATTAGTGATATTTACAATAAAATATTAAAATCGGCAGTTAATACAATATCTCATGCAACAAATGGATCAATTTTAGTAAATAGAGGAGACGGGAAATTTATTTATGGAGCTTTGTATGGTTATAATGAAGCAAAATTTAAAAATTACGTTTTTGAAGAGGAAGAAACTATTGTATATATTAAAACTAATGGAAAATTAGATAAATCAGTTATAACTAATGATATATTAAATTTTGATTTAGATAGTGTATCATCATCTAATATTGATGAATTTGTTAATGATAATATAATAAACATTAAAACTACATTAAGTGTACCAATAATGAATAAAAATAAAATGATTGCAATTATTAATCTAGATTCAATTATGGAAGATGCGTTTGATTCAATTGATGTTAAGCAATTAGAAATGTTTGGATTTGAAATAAGTACTTTTTTCCAATTATCAGCATTATTAGATGAACAGGAATATAAAATAACTCATGATAAATTAACTGATGTAGAATCAAGGGTTTCATTTTATAGAAACTTAGATAAATATAGTAAAGTTGATTATTTACCTCTATCTATAGTTACTATAGATGTTAATGGATTAAAAATGTTTAATGATACTTTTGGTCACTTATGTGGAAATGAGTTATTGATAAGAACCGCTAGTATAATAAAAAAAGAAATTGAAAAAAAAGGTATGATTGCAAGACTTGGTGGAGATGAATTTAATCTTTTATTACCAAATACAACTGAATTAGAATCTGAGAATCTGCTAAGAATTATTAAATCTAAATTAAATAATGAAAAAGTAAATGATTTAAGAATTTCTATATCTTATGGTGTAAGTACACTTACAAATATTGAAGTTGATGTTGATAAAGTTTTACTTGATTCTGATTCTAATATGTATAAACAAAAAATTAATGAAAGAGAACATTATCGCACAAACACAGTCACATCTATGATGGAAAATTTATTTAAATATATTCCATATGAAAAAGAACATGCTCTTACAACAGGTAGATATGCTAGAAAAATAGGTGAGATTTTTGGTTTAGATAAAATTGAGTGTGAAAAATTGGCAATTGTCGGTTATTATCATGATATTGGCAAAGTTGCTGTTCCGAAAGATATTCTTAAAAATCCTAATTTATTAAGTAATGAAGATAGAATAAAGCTTGAAAGACATAGTGAAACGGGTTATTTAATTTTGAATACAACAGCTACTTATTTCAATATAGGAAATATTATTCTCTTTCATCACGAAAATTTTGATGGAAGTGGTTATCCAAGAGGAATTGGTGGTGAAAATATACCTTTGATGTCAAGAATTATTAGAGTTGCTGACTCTATAGCCTCAATGGGATCAAATAGAGTTTATAAAAATGCTTGTAATTTAGACTATATTTTAGAAGAATTACATAAATATTCAGGAATTTATTATGATCCAAATATTGCTAGTTTAGCAATTAAATTACTAAAACGTGAAGGATTAATTGAATATAAAGCAATTTAATAAGAGTTTGAAATTGTTTCATTGACTTTTGACTAATATTTTTATAATATTTATATAGCGTTGAAAAGAAGTATTAGTAAAAATACAATATATAGAGAATCATTGGTTGGTGTAAAATGGTTATTGATTTTTATGAACTTGTCTTAGAGCTTATCGTTTATCTGCGTTAAAGATATTAAGTGCATAATTATTTTAATTATGAACTAAGGTGGTACCGCGTTTATAACGTCCTTAGATTAGAGGACGTTTTTTATTTTAAAGGAGAATATTATGGTATATAATCACGTTGAAATTGAAAAGAAATGGCAAAATTATTGGGATGAAAATAAAACATTCAGTACAGATGTTTACGATTTTTCTAAACCTAAGTTTTATTGTCTAGATATGTTTCCATATCCATCTGGACATGGTTTGCATGTAGGGCATCCTGAAGGATATACTGCGACAGATATCGTTTCTAGAAAGAAAAGGATGGAAGGGTATAATGTTTTACATCCTATGGGATATGATTCATTTGGATTACCTGCTGAACAGTATGCAATTAAAACAGGTAATCATCCTGAAAAATTTACTAATGAAAATATTGAAACATTTCAAAGACAATTAAAAATGTTAGGTTTTTCTTATGATTGGGATAAAAGGGTTTCAACTAGTGATCCTTCATTCTATAAATGGACTCAATGGATCTTCAAACAATTATTTAATGATGGTTTAGCTAAATATGTAGATATGCCAGTAAATTGGTGTGAAGAACTTGGAACAGTTTTGTCAAATGATGAAATTATTGATGGAAAATCAGAAAGAGGTGGATATCCTGTTATTCGTAAAAACTTAAAACAATGGGTAATAGATATTCCAAAATATGCTGAAAAATTGTTAAGTAATTTAGATTATTTAGATTGGCCAGAATCAACAAAAGAAATACAAAGAAATTGGATTGGTAAATCAATAGGAGCTCATGTAAGTTTTAAAATTGACGGACATAATGAAGAGTTTACTGTATTTACAACTCGCTGTGATACTTTGTTTGGAGCAACTTATTGTGTTCTAGCACCAGAGCATTCTTTAGTAGATATAATTACAACAGAAGAACAAAAAAATGCGATTTCAACTTATATCAGTAAATGTGCTAGCAAATCAGATTTAGAAAGAACTGAATTGAATAAAGATAAAACTGGGGTATTCACAGGTGCTTATGCAATTAATCCTGTAAATAATAAATTAGTACCAATTTGGATATCAGATTATGTATTATCTACTTATGGTACAGGAGCTATTATGGCAGTGCCGGCTCATGATACTCGTGACTATGAATTTGCTAAAAAGTTTAATCTTGAAATTATACCTGTATTAGAAGGCGGAAATGTTGAAGAAGAAGCTTTTGTAGGTGATGGTTTACATATAAATTCTGATATTATTAATGGACTTGGAAAACAAGAAGCAATTGATATAATGATTAAATGGTTAGAAGATAATAAATGTGGAACTAAGAAAATCAATTATCGTTTAAGAGAGTGGATTTTTGCACGTCAAAGATATTGGGGAGAACCTATTCCTGTTGTTCATTTAGAAGATGGTACAAGTGTAGCGTTAAAAGATGATGAATTACCATTAATTTTACCACCACTTGAAGATTACTCACCTTCAAAATCTGGAGCTTCACCATTAGATAAAGCTACAGAATGGAAAAACATTGACTATAATGGTCAAAAAGGTGTAAGAGAAACTAATACAATGCCTGGTTCTGCAGGATCTTCATGGTATTTTTTAAGATATATTGATCCAAAAAATGAAAAATGTATCGCTGATCCAAAATTATTAAAACATTGGTTACCAGTTGATTTATATATAGGTGGACCAGAACATGCAGTTGGTCATTTATTATATTCAAGAATGTGGAATAATTATCTATATGATAAAGGAATAGTTCCATGTAAAGAACCTTTTAAAAAGCTATTTCATCAAGGAATGATATTAGGTGATAATGGAGAAAAAATGAGTAAATCTCGTGGAAACGTAATTAATCCTGATGTTATTGTAAAAGATTTTGGTTCTGATACTTTAAGAGTTTATGAAATGTTTATGGGACCATTAGAAGCATCTAAACCATGGAATGATAAATCAGTCGAAGGTTCAAGAAGATGGTTAGATAGAGTTTATCGTTTATTTTTTGAATCAGATAAACTTAGTGATGTTAATGATCATTCTTTAGACTATGTGTATAATTTTACAGTTAAGAAAGTTTCTAATGACATAGATACATTAAATATGAATACTGCTATTTCTCAAATGATGGTATTTATTAATGAGTGTTATAAAGCTAAAACAGTATATAAAGAATATGCGCTTAATTTTATTAAATTGTTAAATCCTTTTGCACCACATATAACTGAAGAAATGTACCAAATGTTAACTGGCAAAGAAACTATTGCTTACGAAGCTTGGCCTATATATGATGAGGCTAAATTAGTATTAGAGGAAAAAACTGTAATTATTCAAGTAAATGGAAAGTTACGTGGAAAATTAGAAGTATCAGTTGATATTAGTGATGATGATTTAAAAGAGCTTGCACTTAATCAAGAAAATGTTAAGAAACATATTGAAGGTAAAGAAATAAGAAAATACCTATTAATTAAAGGTAAAGTTATTAATATAGTGGTGTAATTATGGCATTTACAGTTAATATTGACCAATTTGAAGGTCCATTAGATTTAATGCTTCATTTAATTAAAGAAAATAATATGGATATCTTTGACTTAGATATTAGTATTTTATGTACTCAATATATTAATTATCTTAATTTAATGACTGATTTAAAACTAGAAATTGAATCTGAGTATCTAATTGAATTAGCAACTTTAGTTGAATATAAGTCAAGAAAATTACTTCCTAAAGAAAAAGCTAAAATTGATGAAGATTTTGAAGAAAATCCTGAAGAGAGATTAGTTAAAAGATTGTTAGAATATCAACAATTTAAAGAAGTTTCCGAAACTTTAGAAAAATTTTACAAAGAACGTTCTTTGCAGGTTTCAAAGTCATTATCACTTGAAACTGATAAATGGATAAAATCAGATGAATCAAAACCCATTGATCAAAATCCCTATGATTTAGTTAAAGCTATGAATAAAGTTTTAAAAAGACTACAGCTTGCAAAACCTATTGAAAGAACTTTTAGAAAAAAAGAATTATCAGTTGATGATAAAATCATTGAAATCAAAGCTCGTTTATTGGATATGAATGATACCTTTACTTTTGAAGATTTAGTTAAAGAAGAAACAGATATAAATCATGTTGTTGTTTCTTTTCTTGCTGTTCTTGACTTAGCTAAACAACATTTATTATATTTTTCAGTTGATGAAAATGATATTATACATTTTAGAAAGGGGTGATTAATTTGGATGAAAATGTCGAACAATTAGAAATAGAAATAGAATCAAATATTAATTACGATACTGTAGTTGAAGGATTACTTTTTATTGTCGGTGATGAAGGCTTAAAAGTAGAACAAACAGCTGAAGTAATAGGTTTAACAAATGAAGAAACTCTTAATGTATTTGAAAGATTAACTGAAAAATATTCAGCAGATAGTTTTGGTATTGAATTGGTTGTTTATGGAGGAGTTTATAAATTTTTATCTAAAGCTATAATTCATTCTTTTGCTAAAAAATTATTTCAAGATGAAAAGAAGAATAAACTTTCTCAATCTGCACTTGAAACTTTGGCAATAGTTGCTTATAAACAACCTGTAACGAGAGTTGAAATTGAAGAACTTCGAGGTGTTGGTTGTGATATGATGTTAAGAAAGTTAGTCGCTAGAAATCTTATTCAAGAATCAGGTAGATCTGAAGCTCCAGGTAGACCAATCCTTTATGAAGTAACTGATGAATTTATGGATAGTTTTAAACTATATTCATTAAATGAATTACCTGAATTAAATATTTATGAAGATAGTGACAATGAGGCTGACATATTTCATTAATTAAAAATATTGTTGCTTATTACTTTATTATAATTAACATAATAAGCATAATAGTTACAATTATTGATAAAAAAAAGGCGATTAAAAGTAAAAGAAGAATTAGTGAAAACCAATTAATTATTTTAGTTATTTTTGGTGGAAGTATTTCAATGTTAATTACAATGTTATATATTCGTCATAAAACTAAACACTTAAAATTTATGATAGGTATACCAATCATAATATTTATACAAATATTAATATCTTACTATATATTTTTAATAGTATAATTAATTTAAAATATCCAACATCTATTTAATAGATATTGGATTTTTATTTTATTACTTATACTTTGATATTACTAAGATTAAAAAACTCA
>Ga0209121_10003632_pt1 | contig 14819 bp, 12 predicted proteins | sample Cruoilmetagenom3_FD_187292 | JGI IMG/M metagenome (GOLD analysis project Ga0209121, IMG submission 187292) | Oil polluted marine microbial communities from Coal Oil Point, Santa Barbara, California, USA - Sample 3 (SPAdes) (version 2) | ecosystem: Environmental > Aquatic > Marine > Oil seeps ...
TTCACTTACCTGGGGAGATTTAGCTGATTTAGTTTCTGCAGCTACTGGTTGGACTATAGATGAAAATAACCTTATGGAAATCGGAGAAAGAATACATACACTTGAAAGATGGTTTAATGCTATTCACGCCGGTTTTGATCGAAAGGATGATTACCCTCCACAAAGATTTTTCGATGAACCAATTAAATCCGGCCCATACAAAGGAGAGGTCATAGACAAAGCTAAGTTTGATGAAATGCTCACCGAGAATTATAAAATTCATGGTTGGAATAAGAGAGGATTGCCAGAACATAAGAGATTAAAAGAATTAGGATTGAACCATATTGTGCTAAATGAGTGATAAATAAATATTATAAGAGATAAAAGGTAATTTAAATAAGGAAGTAAAAATGAGAACTTATGACCTATTGATTAAAAATGGGAATGTGATAGATGGACGAGGTAATCCAGAACCTTTCATTCCCTGGTACCAAGCAGATGTTGCAATCAGCGGTGAAAAAATAGCCAAAGTGGGTAATATTAATACTTCAGCAGCAAAGAAGATAATAGATGCCAGGGGTCTAATTGTATCGCCAGGTTTTATAGATATACATAGTCATTCAGATGCTTATCTAATAGAGAATCCTAAGGCAGAAAGTAAAATAAGACAAGGTGTAACTACGGAGGTAGTTGGTAATTGTGGAATGTCTGCGGCGCCAGTCAGTGGTGATTATAAACCCCCAAAGTCCATCATACCAGAGGAGTTGGAGATGAATTGGGTTACCATGGGTAGCTACTTGAATGAATTGGAACAAAATGGGACCAGTGTCAATGTAATTCCACTGGTAGGTCACTCCAATATAAGGGGAGCCGTGATGGGATATAAGAGCGATCAAGTCTCGGATAGGCAATTGAACAAGATGAAAGAAGTTCTCGAAGAAGCGTTTAACTCGGGAGCATGGGGCATGAGCTCTGGATTAATTTATCCTCCTGGTTCCTTCTCAGATGAGGAGGAATTGACGGAATTGTGTAAGTTAGTGAAGAAATATGATGGCGTATATCATACACATATGAGAGGACAAGGAGATAGGGTTATAGCGGCAACCTTGGAAGCACTCAGAGTTGCTGAAAAATCTGGAGTTCCATTGCATATACTTCACCATAAAGGTATGGGAGATTTGAATTCAGCTAAGGTTATGTTTACTCTGTCAATGATCGAGAACGCAATTGTAAAGGGCATGGATATCACACTTGATATGTATCCTTATTCGGCTGGTCAGGGGGGCTTGGCTATGTTTCTTCCTCCATGGGTGCATGAGGGTGGTTCGAAGGAGTTAGTTAAACGACTAAAAGATCGCAATTTAAGAGAGAGAATAAAACGAGAAATGGTTGAACCTGGATTGGTTCCTGGTTTTCAGAGCTATGCGAGAGAGCTGGGCTGGGATAACTGTTGGGATAAGGTGATGATTTGTGAGTGTAGCTCAGGGAAAAATAAAGATCTATCCGGGAAGTCCGTTGCTGAAGCTAAACCAAATTGGCAAGACTCGTTTGAATTTGTATTTGATCTGCTGATTGAAGAGGAGGGAGATGTCTCTGTTGTAATTCCAGATGTTATTAACCTCGATGATAAATACTTACAGATCGTTCTAAGGCATCCAATAACAATGTTTGGCTCTGATGGATATGCTCTTGCTCCTTACGGCCTATTATGTAAAGGGACTCCTCACCCTAGAAGTTATGGAACATTTCCACGTGTACTTGGCAGATATGTTAGGCAAAGAAGACTGTTCACATGGCAAGAGGCTGTTAGAAAGATGACTTCCTTACCAGCGCACTTTTTAGGCATAAGGGACAGGGGAGCAATAGAGGAAGGTATGTATGCTGACATTGTTATCTTTGATCCAAAAACTGTCATTGACAGAGCAACCTTTTCAAACCCCCATCAGTACCCAGAGGGTATAGAGTATGTAATTGTAAACGGCACAATCGTGATACGAGGGGAAAAGCATACTGGTCTCTTACCAGGTAAAGTGTTGCGACATAATCATAATAAATAAAAGGAGGTGATTGTTTATGAAGTGAGTTATTAAGACTAATAGAATATTTGAGAGTGATTTTGAAATTGAAAGGAGATAATGAAAATGAAAAAGGTGGTTTCAATAATAATAATGGCGATGTTAGTATTGTTAATAAGTGGCTTGGAAGCTATTTCAGCACCGCCAAAAGAGGTTAGATACGGTGCGATTTATCCAGTGACCGGGCCTGTCTCCTGGATGGGATCATTACAGATTAATTCGTTGAAACTTGTCGTAGATCTAGTTAATAACAGTTATGATATTGACTCTCCAGGGGATATCATCAGGTCTGAGGGGTTACCAAACCTGGATAGTGCTAAAGTTAAATTAATTCTCGGTGATAGTGAAGGAAAACCGGATGTAGGACGATCAGCGGCTGAGCGTCTCATCAGCGTGGAGAAGGTGGATGTGATTCAAGGATGCTTCCAAAGCGGTGTCACCGGCCCTACAAGCACGGTTGCCGAGCGGTATAGCATTCCTTTCCTGACGTCTAATTCAACTTCGCCCAGTCTTACGGAACGAGGCTTCAAGTGGTTTTTCAGAACAACACCGCATGCAAAGATGTTCGTGGGAAACATGATGATATTCCTAAAAGAGCTAAACGACAGGCGTCCAGATATAGCTATAGAGAAGATTGCTTTAGTGTGCGAGGATACTCTTTGGGGACAAGATACCGCAAATATTGTTCGAGAGAGGGCACCTGAGCTTGGGTTTGAAATTGTCGTTGATATCGCTTATCCACATGAGGCAACCGATGTAGATGCAGAAGTTCTACGTATAAAGAAGGCGAATCCAGACGTCATTATAATGGCGTCCTACGACCCTGATGCCATCTTGTTCCAGAAGATCTATAAAAAATATGCTGTTAACATACCGATTTTTGGAAACGATACAGGGCATCAAGCGGCTCTATTTGTGAAAATCCTCGGTTCGGATGTCAATTACGTATTGACGCGGGACTTGTGGGCGGATAGCATACTCAAGAAAAATCCAATGGCAAATAAACTCAATAACATGTTTATAGAACGTTTCGGTGAGGATTATCGATTATGTGATACAGAGGCTCGAGTGCTCATAGGAGCTTTAACCATGCTGAGCGCAATCAATAGAGCAGGGTCTACCGATCCAGAAGCGATTAGGCAAGCTCTGCTTGAGACGGATATCCCAGGGAACCTACTCCCTCTTCCTTGGGGGGGTGTCAAGTTCAACGAAAAACATCAAAACATTTACGGTAGAGGAATAATAAATCAGTGGCAGGACCAAAAGAAAATAATGGTTTGGCCATGGAAAGCAGCTGAGGCTAAGGTTGTTTGGCATTTACCTCCTTGGTCTGAGCGCTAAGCACAAGATATGAGGTAAGATAGGCTGGCAGCGAGATAGATTTTTTCTCACCCTCGTTGCTGCCCTAGACTTTCAGGGAATAAACTAAGTTATTTGAGGAAGATGGAAAAAAGGAGGTGATGCTTCTTGGAGAAGTAGAATAGGGGAAAAAGTTAAAAAACAAAATCAAAGTAAGGAGGGAATTTAAAGATGAGAAGAATAATTGTTGGATTGTTAGTAATGGGAATGTTTATGGTTTTGCCGTTGGGATATGTTGCCCAAGAGGCAGCAGGGCGGCAAACCCCTAAACAGGTTAAAATTGGTGCGATTTATCCAATTACTGGCCCTCTTGCCTTAACAGGTATCCAATTCTTACAGGCTCTCAAAGTCACTGCAGATCTTATTAACAACAGCTATGATATTGATTCCCCTGGAAACATCTTCAGGTCTGAGGGGCTACCGAATCTAGATGGCGTCAAAGTCAGAATAATTTTTGGTGATAGTGAGGGAAAACCGGATGTAGGAAGATCTGAGGCTGAGCGGCTTATCACTGTAGAAAAGGTTCATGCACTTATAGGATGTTATCAAAGTAGCGTTACCGATCCTGTGAGCACAGTTGCTGAAATGCACAGTATTCCTTTCCTGGATGATAGCGCAACCGCGCCAAGCCTTACTGAACGCGGTTTTAAGTGGTTTTTTAGAACTACACCAACTGATATTGTGCATGTGGAGGGTATGCTGTCGCTTTTAAAAGAATTAAAGGAAACAAGGCCGGATTTAAATCTAAAAAGACTTGCGATAGTGTGTGAAGATACCCTTTTCGGCCAGGATACTGCAAAGCTTCTTAAAAAGAAAGCACCTGAGTATGGGTACGAGGTTGTAGTTGATATTACCTATCCCCATGAGGCAACTGATGTAGATGCGGAGGTTTTACGTGTGAAAAGGGCAGAGCCGGACATCATTTGCATGGCATCCTATCTGTCGGATGCTATTCTGTTACAGAAAACTTTTAAAAAATATAACGTTACTGCACCGATTCTGGCGAACTCTACAGGGCATATAAGGTACGAGTTTCAGCACACCCTTGGTTCCGATGTTAATGGGGTAATGGCAACACAGCTTTGGTCAGATGCCTTAATTGAAACGAAACCAATGGCAGGTATATTTACTGACTTGCTTAGTGAACGTTATGGTGAAGCGGCACCAATGGGTAACCTTCCAGCTCGGGGATTTATAGGTCTTCTTACCTTAGCGGATGCAATAAATAGGGCAGGGTCTATCGATCCGGGAGCAATTAAGCAGGCTCTAGTTGAGACAGATATTCCAGGAGATCTACTTCCACTCCCTTGGGAGCGTGTCAAATTTGATGAAAAGGGTCAAAATGTCTATGGTGGTGTGGTGGTAATCCAATGGCAGGATCAGAAACAAAAGGTAGTGTGGCCAAAAGACCTGGCTGAGGTTAAAATTATTATGCCTTTACCCCCTTGGGGTGAGCGTTAGGGCAAAAAGAAATTTAGGCTGACTTGTTTGAGCTAGCAGCTGTATGCTATACAGCTGCTAGCTTTCAATTAGGAGCTTTCTACAGAAAAATGAACGATGTCCAATATTAAGACTACTAAAAGTGGAGGTTTTTATGTATGGTTGGCGAGGTCGTATAGGTTTGTTAGTTCCATCTTCAAATACAACGATGGAGTCTGAATTTCAAAAAATGCTACCGGAAGATATTTCATTGCATACCTCCAGGATGATACAGACCACTGAAACCGAGGAAGACCTTATGCAGATGGCCGAATATGCTGAGAGAGCTGCAAGAGAGGTAGCAACAGCGGATGTAAATGTGATCATTTATGGTTGCACTTCAGGCAGTTTTTTAAAAGGAGAGAAATGGAACGAAGGATTCACCAAAAAGTTGAATGAAGTCACTGGCAAACCAGTTATCACTACAGCAACTGCGGTTAAACAGGCTTTGGATATTCTGAAAATCAACAAATTATTCTTGATAATACCTTATCCCGAAGAAACAAAACAGAAAGAAAAAATGTGGCTTGAAAGCCTCGGGTTTAAAGTGGTTAAAATTATTGAACTGATTAGGTCAACTTATTCACAACCAATAGAAAACTTGGAAATAGGTAGAATTGTGCCCCAATTAGTCTATGCAGAGGTAAAACGAAACTATCCTCCAGGGACAAATGGGATATTTATTAGTTGTACTAACCTAAGAACCATCGAGATAATAGACATAATAGAGGAGGATTTCGATGTTCCTGTAGTTACGAGTAACCAAGCAAGTATGTGGGCAGCGTTAAAAAAAATTGGATATAAACGATCAATTAATGGGTTTGGTAAATTACTCAAACAATACTGATTAATGCTGGTTATAATACAATGAGGTGATGCATATGAAATTTGCTATCCTGGGAGCAGGGAGTGCAGGTCAAGGGTTAGCAAGCTACTTATCCTTAAAAGGATACGATATAAATTTGTTTAATTTAAGGGCAGGCAGGCTTGTCCCTATTCGTGCAAAGGGAGGAATTAAGGTCTCGGGGGTAGTCGAAGGGTTTGCACAGATATCCAAAGTAACGACCGATATCAGTGAAGCTATTGCAGATGCTGATGTGATAGCAATCACTGTAAGAGCTTATGGTCATAAAAAGCTGTTAGAATTATGCTTACCTTACCTTAAAGATGGGCAACTAGTAATTTTTATGACAGGGTATTGGGCCTCTTTGCGATTAAGGGGCCTCCTCGATGATGTGCACTGTGATGTAGTTCTTGCGGAAACAACATTACTACCACTGGTCAGCGAAGTGGTTGGTCCAGGTGAAGTGAGAATTAGCGGTATAAAGTCAAAAGTCAAGGTGGCTGCGTTCCCCTCGACCAGGACAGAGGAAGTCTTGAGATTGCTAAAGGACGTTCTACCTCAATTGGTTGCAGGAAAAAACGTACTCGAAACCAACTTGGATAATTTTAACCCGATTTTCCATGCTCCGATTGCGTTGTTCAACCTTGGAGCACTGGAAAGGATAAACAATTTTGAATTTTATCATCAGGGAGTAACTCTCAAAATTGCTGAAGTAATCGATTCTATAGACAGAGAGAGACTAAAATTAGCTGGTGAGCTGGAACTCGGTCTTAGACCAGGTACTAATAGTCTTAAACAATACTATGGAGCTTCTGGAGAATCGACTTACGAGATTTTTAAGAATTGTAAGGCGTACAAAGGATATATATTGCCCAACGTATTTGACTATGTCCAAGAGGATGTTCCTTATGGTTTGGTGCCGATTGCTTCACTCTGTGAGTTTCTAAACGTGCCAAATAGAGCCACAAAAAGTATTATTTCTACATGGTCCTTAGTAGACAAAATTGACTACTGGGAAGAAGGCATCACAGTTAGGCAACTAGGCCTTTGCGATATGGGAACATTAGAAATAATGGAATTTGTTTCTACAGGAAGGAAGTAGGAGCAGGTTGAGCAAAACGAGGTAATCAAGTTTGCTATCTTTAAAGGGCTTGCAGACTGGCTCTCTGAATATAAACAAAACTGATAGGTGAGGTTATGTATATGCTGGGTCTTAAATGTATGCATTGTGGTAAGGAATATCCTCTCGAGAGAATGTTTGAAGGTTGCCCAAATTGTAAGAGCGAGAATTTTACGGCCAATCTAATTGTAGAATTTGATCTCAAAAAGATTAAGAAAGTATTAAATAGAAAGGCTTTAAAAGGACGTGGTAAGATAGGATTGTCAAAATACATAGAACTTCTACCTATTAAGGAAATGACATCGTTTGCAACACTTGGGGAAGGACAAACTCCTTTAATAAAGTGTGAGAAGTTAGGACAGCTTTTAGGAATGAACAATCTCTACATAAAAGATGAATCGCGGAATCCGACAGGCACTTATAAAGACAGAAAGGCTTGTATTGGAACATCTATTGCCTTACAGTTCGGTTTGCATAACATTGTTGCAGGGGGAGGGAATATGGGTACTGCTGCATCTGCTTACGGTGCTAAATATGGTTTAGGGGTCATTAGTTTTGAAACTCTGAGTGAGTCCAAGGCAGCGATTTTGCAAACCTTAGCGTATGGAGGAAAAGTTATACCACTAAAGAAGTATAAGGATCGCTATGAGCTTATGAAAAGATGTGTGGATGAATACGGTTGCTATCCGCTATCAAGCTATACGTCCTCCCCAACGGGGGATCCCTATAGCCAGGAGGGAGTAAAAACTATTGCATACGAAATCTGTGAGGACCTTGGATGGAGAGTACCCGATAAGGTTATTGTACCAACTGGTCAGGGATTCTGTCTTTACGGTATATGGAATGGTTTTATAGACTTTTATAAAATTGGTTTAATCGAATCTTTCCCGTCTATGATTGCGGCTGAATCCAGTTCAGGGGGATCTTTCACGAAAACAGAAAAACGGGACCCAAAATACATTAAAACTGTTCAACCAAAAACGACGGTAGCAAGACATGCAGTAGCTCCAAAAGGTAGTTACAAGGGCTTCAAGGCAATAATTGACTCGGATGGATGTTCTGTAACGGTAACTGATGAAGAAGTTGTTAATGCGACGAAGTTGTTAGCCAGGAGCGAGGGTATATTTTCTAGCACAACATCAGCGACCACTATTGCAGCACTGAAAAAGCTTCTGGGTAAAGGACGGATATCAAGAGATGAGCTTGTCGTCTGTATAATAACCGGCGGTGGTCTGAAAGACATTGATATTATAGATAAGGTTTTACGAAAGGTCCCGGAACCCATAGGGTCAGAGTGGAGAGCTCTTGAGACGCTGTTGGGTAAAAATTATGGTTTTAGCTTTTAGAAAGAAAGTGAAAAGTTAGGAGGCTTGATGTTTTCCTATAGTTTAAAGAAGAAATACGATGCTTACATTCTTAAACCTGTTATACATAAGATAGCAATTAAAGAAGGAAAAGGCGTAAAATTATTTGATACTTCAGGAAAGGAATATTTAGATTTTACAGCAGGATTCGGTGTTTCACTTCTTGGATATGCTAACGAATATACAGAATACGTGACGGAAGCTATAAGCAGGCAAGTCAATCTACTAATGCACAATCCTTACTACCTATATTATTCAGAACCAGCAGCTGCATTGGCTGAAAAGCTTGCCGAGCTTACCCCCGAGGGATTAACAAAGACGTTCTTCTGCAACAGTGGCAGTGAGGCGGTTGAAGGAGCTATTCGGGCAATAAGGAAGTTCAAGACTAGATTTGAGTTACTGGCTTTACAACAAGGTTTTTTGGGGAGAACAACCGGTGCTGTAAGCTTGACCGGTCGAAGCGAGGACAAAAAAGATATCGGCCCTCTTCTGCCAGGAGTATACCATATTCCAACACCTTATTGCTACAGGTGTAGTTTGAACCACAAGTATCCTGATTGTAGAATAGCCTGTGCTAATTATATTGAGGACTTTTTAGAGTATGGTACCACAGGAAATGTGGCAGCCTTTTTTTTTGAACCCATTCTTGGAGATGCTGGCGTAATTATCCCGCCCGATGGGTACTTCTCCAAGATAGTCGAAATATTCCAGCAAAAAGATATTGCACTAGTGGCAGACGAAACCTTAACCGGTCTTGGAAAGACAGGGAAGATGTTTGCAGTCGAACATTGGGGACTAAAACCTGAAATACTCGTCTTAGGAAAAGCATTGGGAGGAGGATTCCCATTAGGCGCCTTTGTTGTAACACGTGAGGTAGCTGAGAGGTTTGAATATAAAGATTTTTCCTCCACTACAGGAGGAAACCTGGTTGCTTGTGCAGCAGGTTTAGCGATGATCGACGTAATAGAGAAGGAAAACTTACTCGAAAGAGCAAAGAAGCTTGGAGAGTACTTAATCAATGAACTTGAAACCCTTAAGGGCACTTTCAATATTATTGGAGATGTTAGGGGAAAAGGGTTGCTGATTGGCATTGAGATTGTGGACGAAGAGAGCCGGGAGCCGGCGCCTCGGAAAGCAGTAGAGATACAGTCCCGCTTGAGAGAGCAAGGAACCCTATTAACGATATATGGACAATCAACCTTACGACTCACGCCACCGTTGGTAATAGAAAGAGAGCATATAGACTATTTTATAGAAGCGTTAAACTTTGTTTTAAAGAAGCTGACTTGCTCTTGAATAGAGCTTAGTGGATGACTATTACTCATTTGCCATTTAAGTAAATCGAGTTTTGAATGCTTCCTCTGGAAGAGAGCCGAGAGGATAAGGAGGCATCCGAATGGAAAGAGAAATTATGAGTAACACTAAAATAATCAGCATCCTGGGTGGAATGGGGCCGAAGGCGACTGTGGAGCTCTTCCGACGGAATCAAAGCGGGCAAAGGAAAGCTCTCCCTGCGGCCCAGCCAGATCGATATTTGATGGATTGTCATACTTTGTCAAGTAAGAACCTATCCGAAAACTGTTTTTTATGGTATACTGGAGAGTGAGTCAGCACAAACATGAGAATACCCAGAGGAAGTAATGAGCAATGGAAATTAAAGCAGTGAATAAAAAGACGAAAGCAGTTAATAATAGTTTTCTTTTGGTCAGAAATCTGTCAACATATTTTTACGCAAAGAAAAAGGTTATAAAAGCGGTTGATAAGGTTACTTTGGAAGTTAAAAAAGGGGAGACAGTAGGAATAGCTGGGGAAAGTGGTTGCGGGAAGTCCACTCTCGCAAGATCAATTTTACAACTTGTACCTCCTCCAGGGAGGATTGTTTCAGGTGAAATCCTTTATAAAGGGCACAGTATACTCAAGATGGACGACCAGCGATTAAAGAACATAAGAGGTAACAAAATTGCTATTGTCTTCCAGGATCCATCAACTTATTTAAATCCGACTGTTAGCATTGGAAAGCAGATTTGTGATGTCATCATGGCTCATAATAATGTGAGTTTTGGAAATGCAAGAAGTAAAACTATACAATTATTAGATGAATTAGGGATTCCAGAACCTGAGGATAGATTTGAGAATTTCCCCTATGAATTCAGTGGGGGAATGAAGCAACGTGTTTTAATTGCGATGGCAATATCTTGTAATCCAGAATTGGTTATCGCTGACGAGCCTACCACTGCTTTGGATGTAACTATCCAAAGACAGATTCTGGAGTTAATAAAAGGAATGCTAATAAAGGATGATTCTTCCCTTCTGTTCATAACCCACGATTTAAGTATATTAGCTGAGATCTGTGATAGAATATACATAATGTACGCAGGCAGTATTATCGAACAGGCTAAAACGGTCGACCTTTTCCAGAAATCTTTGCATCCTTACACCCAGAAACTTTTGGCTGCTATACCAAGGCATGACACAAGAAAAGAGTTAACAGAGATAAGAGGGTCTCCCCCTATGTTAGATAATTTGCCAATGGGATGCAGCTTTTATCCCCGCTGTGATATTCATACAGAGAAGTGCCATCAAGAGAGTCCACCTTTTCGTAAAATAGATGAAGATCATTTTGTGAGATGCCACAATGTTTAAAGAGGAGACCAAACTACGAAATCCCGCGCTGAAGATAATAAATTTAAAAAAGTACTTCCTTAGTGAGAAAAGCCTCATCACCAGATTAATAGTGGGGACAAAGTGGGTGAAAGCTGTAGATGGGATCGATATAGAGATACACCCAGAGGAGGTGTTAGCCTTGGTTGGTGAAAGTGGATGTGGTAAGACCACTTTAGCTAAACTTGTCCTCGGACTACTTACACCTACTGATGGTGAAATTTACATTTATGGTAAGCTGCCCAGAGAATATGGTACGCAATTAGCTACTATTTTACAAATAGTTTTTCAAGAAGGGCCAGCTTCTTTAAACCCGCGAAAGAAGGTGGGAAACCTGATTAAAGAAGCCGTTAAGGTCCATAAAGTAATAGATGCTGACAAAATTGAGAGGAAGTTAGATTCAGTCCTTGAAATGGTCGATCTTGGTAAAGAGTTTAAAGAAAGATTCCCTCATGAGTTGAGCGGAGGGCAAGCTCAACGGGTGGTTATCGCAAGAGCATTAGCACTTAATCCCTCTATTTTAATAGCAGATGAGCCAACTTCGGCTTTGGATGTATCGATTCAAGCACGAATACTAAATTTATTAATGAGATTGGGGAAAGAACTTCATCTGACAATGTTATTTATAACTCATAACCTGGGCATTGTTAGACAGATATCGGATAGAGTTGCTGTTATGTATCTGGGAAAGATTGTTGAGTTGGGGAATACAGAAGAAGTATTTGGTCGTCCTCGACATCCCTATACCAAAGCTCTATTGTCTGCGGCGCCTATACCCGATCCCACTGTGAAAAGGAAAATAATTGTTCTAAAGGGGGAGACTCCAAGCCCAATAGATAGACCGTCAGGTTGTGCATTTCATCCCCGATGTCCATTTGAAAGAGATGGATGCAAGAATGAGGAACCCAAATTATTAAATTTAACTAATAGTCATTATGTTGCTTGTCATTTTCCGATAAACTACGATTCTTACTGATTTTGTGTAGGCAGCTGACCGCGATATATTTAGCTCGGAAGGAGAATTAGAGCCGTGTGTGGTGTTAAGCTGTATTGCTATTTGTTGGGACTGAAGCCGCACTGAATCATGACGAAAGAGACGATTTTCTCAGAAAGTACCACTTGAAAAAATGGTAACTATGTAGCTACAGATTCACAGAGATTCACCCCGTGAAATACTCTATTTCATGGGGTAAACCCAGATAGGTTTAAACACCAAGAGATTACAGATATTATTCTTAGAAGTTTTAATGTATTAATAAAATCAGTAATGAAGTTAGATCTTTAGCAAGGAAAGAGCTAAAAATAAGGCTAGAGGGAGGTGAAAAGCGGATAGGCCGTTAGCTGGGAAAAAGAAAGCTTTCTAAAGAGAAAAGTATTGAAAGATTAATTTCCCTTTTGGGAGCTTTTCACAAAAGAATGAACAATGTCTTAAGATTTGACAAACAAAATTTAAGAGGGAGGTTGTAAAAGATGATAAATATGAGATGGGGATTAATAGTTAAGGTTATAACGGTGTTGATGTTGATGGCCTTTACGATGACGCTTTCGGTAGGAATCAGCGGTGCTGGTGAAGTAAACCCAAGGCATGGAGGTACGCTAACCCTTGGTTTATCCAGGCCTCTTGATAGTTTAGCCTATTATAGGTCTTATGCTGCAACGAAAAATCTGGTAACTATGGCGATTTGGGATACTTTGCTTCAATATGATGAACAGGGAAATCTATTGCCTGACCTTGCGAAGTCATGGGAAGTTCCGGATCCCAAGACAATCGTGCTTCATCTTAGAGAAGGGGTAAAATTCCACGATGGGAACATAATGGATGCAGAAGATGTCGTTGCAAGCATGAATTTTGCCATTTCGCCGGAGGCAAAATCTCCTATGGCGTGGATGTTTGATTCAATGGAGAGCGTAGAGGCACTGGACGATATGACAGTGCAAATAAATCTCAAGACACCCACGGTTGTTGATGTTTTATATGCCTTGGCTACAGGGGAAGGTGGTGTTACTAGCAAAGAAGCTATAGAGAAATATGGTATAGGACTTGGAGAGCATCCAATAGGAGCAGGACCATTCAAGCTAGAGAAGTGGGAAAAAGGAAGCCGTATAGTATTGGCTAAATTCGATGATTATTGGGAAGAAGGGAAACCTTATCTGGATAAATACGTTATCAAGATTCTACCAGAAGAGTTTACAAGGCTTACGGCTCTGACAAGTAGGCGCATTCATATGGCATACAGAATGTCCTATAAGGATATAGAATCACTCGAAGAGATGGAAGGTTTTAACGCCAATGTTTATCCTACTTATTGCATTTACTACCTTGCCCTGAAGAACAATAGAGCTCCATTTAATGACATGCGCGTTAGAAAAGCACTAAACTATGCTATTGACAAAGAAGCGTTAACAAAAGCCGTTCTCCTTGGCTATGCTATTCCAGCAATAACGGATATTCCACCCAGTATGCCGGGCTCATTAGCAGGAATTGAAGCTCCGTATCCTTACGATCCGGAAAAAGCAAAGGAACTTTTGGAGGAAGCAGGATATCCAAATGGTTTTTCCTTTGAAGCGATACTCAAAAGCAAGTCTCCTGATTTAGAGACTGGATTAGTTCTCCAAAAGTATTTTAAGGCCATCGGTGTCAACCTCAAACTGATAAAAGAAGAACCAGGTACCCACTGGATCCATGAGCAAGCAGGAGCTTATAAGGAGGCTGCTCTTGGATATTGGTATCCCGATTTCCCAGATGCCGCAGGATCGCTTAGGGCGTTCTACTACTCAAAGAATATACCACCCAAAGCTTGCTGCAACTTTGACTACTACGTCAATAAAGAAGTGGATAAATTATTAGATAAAGCAGCGCAAAGTGACATTGAGAAAAGAAGCAAACTCTATGTGGAAGTAAATAAGGTACTCTACAATGATGCCCCAAAAGTATGGCTGTATCACGTTCAGGAAGCATTACCGGCGTTAGTTAAAGTGAAGGGATTCAAGCTCGGACCAATGTCTTCCTTCCAACACATTATGAGGGATATTTGGCTGGAGGAGTGAAACCATAGAGGGCTTCACTTTATGGTCATTGATGGATTAAAAGACGATATCTACTGTTGCTTGGTTGGGAGGTGCACCTTCCAACCAAGCTTTTTAAAAACAACGGTAACGCCTAACGATCTGAAATTAGCTGGGCCAAGAGGGAGAAGAGATCCTGATGGCAATGGTCGAAACGGAACTCAAGTTCCTTGAGGTACAAGGCAAAGCAGGCCCGCCCTATCTTTGACAGCTGTTCGAGGAGCATTCCAGAAGTCTTGAATAAATGAGGATTTGCTGGGATGGGTACTACACTTTGATTTGGAGCGCCTGTTTGTTATCTTTGATGCCGTTGTTATAGGCATTTCGGGCGATTCAAGAGGCTGGATCCGGGAGCGAAGCATCAAACTCGGGTTAGACGGAGGGGGTTTTCATACCATCAAAACATAAACTGAGGCTTAGAAAAAAGAGGCTAAGATGAAGATCTTTATTTCAGTAGACATGGAAGGTATTACTGGGGTCGTCCATTCTGACCAGGTCCGTCCAGAGAAGGAGGAGTATAAACAAGCTCGAGAGCTAATGGTAGGCGATGCCAACGCGGCTATTGAGGGGGCGTTAGAAGCTGGGGCGGAAGATATCGTGGTAAATGATTCACATGGTAAAATGGCGAATATCTTTCTCTCTCAGCTTAATCCTAGGGCTCACTTGATCTCAGGATACGACAAACCCTTACTTATGATGCAGGGGGTGGAAGGATGCAATGCAGCACTTTTCATAGGCTACCATGCTAAGATTGGTACACTGCGCGCGGTGCTGGATCACACCTATTTCAGTTCCACAGTGGATCGTGTGACATTAAATGGCACCGAGGTTGGGGAACCAGAGATCAACGCGGCTCTTGCAGGGCATTTTGA
>Ga0209121_10003633_pt1 | contig 14817 bp, 12 predicted proteins | sample Cruoilmetagenom3_FD_187292 | JGI IMG/M metagenome (GOLD analysis project Ga0209121, IMG submission 187292) | Oil polluted marine microbial communities from Coal Oil Point, Santa Barbara, California, USA - Sample 3 (SPAdes) (version 2) | ecosystem: Environmental > Aquatic > Marine > Oil seeps ...
TATAATTCCTTCATTAACTTCTATTGTTAAAGTAGTTACTGTGGCACACTCATCTGAATTAGGCGTAAAAGTATAAGTTGTAGTTTGTGTATTATCTATTACTGGTGACCATGTTCCTGCAATACCATTGTTGGATATGGTAGGTAAAGGACTTAACATATCGCCTACACAAATGGGTGGAATAGAATCAAATTCTGCTGCTACAAGTTCGTCAACTTCTATTGTTAAAGTAGTAGTTGTAGCTGATTGTCCTGAATCGGGAGTAAATGTATAAGTTGTGGTTTGTGTATTATCAATGGCTGGCGACCATGTTCCAATAATACCATTATTGGATGTTGTTGGAAGTGGGTTTAATGTATCGCCCTCACATACAGAAACTACTGAATCGAACATTGGTGTAATCAAATTTGACTCAAGATTATACACGCGAACATGACCTGAGTCTTCTCCATTTATTCCATCGTTGAAAGGCGCACCTACGGCTAACACTGAACCATCTGCATTAAGACTTACTGAACGTCCAGAAAGGTCAAGTAACCCTTCCCCATCTATATCTAGACCAATTTGTGTCCAGTTATTATTTAAAATTTCAAATACCCTAGCATTACCCGAAAGTACACTATTCACTCCAGCGCTATGAGTTGCTCCAGTGGCTACAATATTACCATCACTACTAATACTTACTGATCTTACTGAAGAATCATCATTGTTTCCATCAATATTGTTGCCAATTTGTAACCATGAATTTGATTGGTATTCAAAAACTCTAAGATGACCAATACCTGAATTTGCATCTTCAGATCCAATTGCTATAATAGTACCGCTTGAATTTAAATCAACTGAAAAACCACAGTGATCTCTTGGCATTTCGCCAACAATATTATTTCCTAATTGAATCCAATCACTTCCTTGATTTTCAAATATTTTCACATAACCTGGTTGGGTATTTTGAGTTGCACCAGCAGATAATTTGTCGCCATTATCGTTAAGGCTGACCGAACTACCAAATCGATCATGGAGACCTTCACCAAACAAATCACCTCCAATTTGAACCCAATTTCCATTTTGGTATCCATAGACCCTTACACGACCAGCATTTAGCCCGTTACTATTATTGTCGGCTGGGGCGCCTATAGCTAGAATATTACCGCTGCTGTTGAGAGAAACTGAATTTCCAAAATTATCTGATTCACCTCCAAACAAGGTGCTTCCCATTTGTATCCAATTATCATTCTGGTTTTGATATACTTTTACGCGACCAGGGACACCCCAACCTGGAGCGCCAATTGCGAGTATACTGCCATCGGAACTTAAACTTACTGAATATCCAGCTTCACTATCTGCTTGATCTCCATCTATATCTTGACCAATCTGCTCCCAATTATTGTTAATATTTTGATAGACTCTTGCATGTCCAGACCAATTTCCGTTAACATTATTTCTATAGCCCCCAACTGCTAATATTAAACCATTAGAAGATAAACAGGTACTAAAACCAAAACTATTTTCTGGAGCTTCTCCATCTATATCCTGACCTATCTGGGTTTGAGCATAACATAAGTTAAGACTAATGAAAGCTATTATAATAAAAGTAATTTTCATAGTTTCAAAACTAACAATTAATTATTAGGTTTAACTTATTCAGTAAAAAATTTTGAAGTTGGATTTTATTTTTAATCGTTTAAATCAGAGTACCAATTGCAAGGTTATTTTAGTAAATAATTGTTTTGGATTATGTAGCCTTTATTTAGGTTGGGGGACAATTGTTGGCAACGTGTTTATATATGGTTTCGTTGCGTGTTTAAGCATTAAAGTTAGCAAATAAATCACAGATAGAAAGTCTGCGAGGACTTTTGTAAGTAGGCTATAACTAGCAATGAATTATATACGATGTTGTATACAGTAGTTTTTTTACTCCAATGTGTAATACAATATTTATGTTCAATTCAATATTACCATAAATTAATTTCTCATTTCAAATACTCATTTGTTATATGCTCTTTTATTATTGAAACTAAACTATATGGAATTTTTCTTTTGGTAATATCATATGGTTTATTACCAAATTTAGTTTTGTATGTTTCTGAAAAATGCAAGTCTTCTAGTTTCTCTTTTAATTTACTAAAATTATTATTTGTAAGCTCTTTTAAAGCTTGTTTTTGTGTTTGCTGTTGAAGCTCAAAACGTTTTAGTATTTCTTTAGGGTTAGAGATGTTTAACTTTTCTTCGTCATAACTAAGAATAAATGCAGACACAATTTCTATATATTCAAATAACGTGAGTTTGCCTGAATTTTTTGATTTGTTCTCATTGATCTTATTATCAAATTTTGAATCGAAAAAATACTTGAGCCAATAATTAAAGGTTCTTGGATGCGGATAACCTAATTCTTTACGTGTGTTTTTAATATTAAAAGTTACATACTGGTTAATATCATTAATAATATTATTTTCACTTTTATTAGAAACAATAAAAGTCTCTTCAAAAGCTGGCTTTATTAAATCATTAAAATCTTCTGATATTGTGGTTATATTGTTTTGAACTGCATCTGATTTGTTAGAAGCTTTAAAGCTAAAGAGGTTTTCTATTAAACTTGTAATGCTTTTAGCCTTTATAAAAGGTTTTATTATTAGTCTAAGCTCTTTATAGTGAAAGTCAGTTTTAAACTTTTCTTGTAAAGCTAATTGAAATGCTTCTTCATTTTTGCTATTCTCTTTTAACTGTTTAAAAACTAACTCTGCTTTTTCATGACTACCGTATTTTTTAATATAAAAACGCTCAATGAATTCTATATTTTTAGTGGTATCATTTATACCTGATTTTTGATTGATTTTTGATAACAAAGATTTCATAAAACAAAAATAGCAATGCTATTAAAACATTGCTATTTAGTTTGGGAAATTTATAAACCCACATTTAAAACTATGAACTTACTAAACAAAAGTATAAAAAACTACTTTTTACTTTTTGGAGGATTATTAACTCTCTTACCACCTGAAGTGTTACCTTCTTTTTTACTTGGCCAATTAGGACTTGGCTACCTAGTTTTTTGTCTAGAATTACTCGTTTTTTATTAATTTTCTTCTCTTGAATGCCAATATTCATCGTTATTCGGATTTAACTGGTTTGAGTGATTGTCTAAATCTGCTTGTGATGGATCATCTTTAAATTTTTTCATTTTATAAGTTTTTATAGTTAATATAAAACAAAGTTACAACTGGTTTTAACTTGCATTTTTTAAATAATACACGAATGACATTTTTTAAGTAGTTGAATTCGGGCATTTTTTTAGCTATTGTTTACAACTTATTTATATGCGTGTATAACCAATACTTTGTTTTTATGAAGGGTTGTGTAAAAGAGGTTTTTTTGCTGAAACGTATTGATTGAAATAATCTAAAAGATATAAAGGTCTTAGGGTAATTGATTGATGTTAAGGGGTGTGCTGTGTTTTTTCTTTTGTTTTGTTGTTGAAAATATGAAATAATGAGATTTGTTTTTGTTCAGTGACAATGAACATTAATACATATTGAACATTATTTTCTTTTATCCACACTATTGGAAGTAAAGCTCACTAAGTTAAAAGATTCTCGCATTCTAGATCTTACCATTATTTTAGATGATTTGTATACTACATACTAATGAAAGCGATGTATACCTAACAAGACAAGAAGTAGCATATTTTTTTGAGAAGCAGATTTATCTACATTCTTAAATTAGTCTAATAAAGGTAAATTATGAAGCTATGTTTTTTTGTTGAGGTTGTTTATGGTTCTAAAATAAATTCAATTTCAGAAATTAGTAGTTTTAAAACTGGAAAGTTACTAGATAAATATTCAGACCTAAATATGTCTTAATTCGTAAAAAGTGTGAAAATAGTGTGAATACTAAAAATAAAAAAAGGGCTTCAATTACTTGAAACCCTTATAAACACTAGTGACCTCGATAGGATTCAAACCTATAACCTCTTGAGCCGTAATCAAGTGCGCTATTCAGTTGCGCCACGAGGCCTTTTTTGTGGATGCAAATATATCTCTTTTTATAATAATCACAAAACAAATTAAAAATTTATTTAAATTTTTTTATTGCTAGTCAATTCTTACAAGAAAAATACACTTCAAGTCTTATGTTTTAGGTATAAAACAGTACGTAATTTAATTTTAGTAATACTCTAAAAAGGTTTTTAAAACAGTTGTATTTTTTATAAGGCAAGAACTAAAAATGAAATAAAGCTACTATTTTTTTAAATAGTATTAATCTAATGCGTTTTTGGTTACATAAAGTTTCCATCCAAAAACAGCCATTTGTAACTTTGATGCTTTACTTAGGTCTAAGCCTTGTTTTGTAAAACTAGGTAATACCATTTTATTCATTTTTGCTAATAATTTAAACGCTTTTTTTTTCATTATTGTACAGCAATTTTATGTTCCACAGAGTAAAAATATTGATTTAAAAGTACTAAGCCAAATGTCTTGTTTTTATAAAATAGAAAAAACTTATTCTAGACTAAGTTTTTCTTTTTATACATTCTACATAGTAGAAAGAACAAACTCCATTAAAGCTTTAGCAAGTGTCATCATAATTTTTGGGATTTAGTGGTTAATAAAGCGTTACTTTTTTAATTGTTTTTTCAATATATATTTTTTGAAAAGCATCCTCCAAATGTTTTATATAAAAACTATGTATTTGCATACTGTATTATAACTAAAAAGATAATTATAGTTGTTAATTGAAACTGTATTCTCTTAATTTGTGTTTTAATTTGTTGTTATTTTTCATTTTTAAATATAAATATGTAATAATTGTAGGGCTTTTTTTTAATGCTTTTATGTTTTCTAGAGGTAAATTGTTTAAATAGAAATAATAAACCATAGTGTTCATCTTTTTCTTACTAAAAAAGAGGTTAGTGTTAAATTTTAAGATTTAATCATTCTTTAAACTTAAAAGTATGGTGGGATACGTACATTTGTAAAAAATATATTCAATGAAAAAGCAATTTTCCCTACTTGTCCTTTTATTTGTTTGTCAGTTTACTTTTAGTCAAATTGTTATTAACGAACTAGATTGCGATACGCCAAGTACAGACGATAAAGAGTTTGTAGAACTAAAATCTGATACACCATACTTTTCTTTAGATGGTTACGTGCTAGTTTTCTTTAATGGTTCCAGTTCTGGAGGTGATTCTAGTTATTTTACTGTAGCATTAGATGGTTACCAAACAGATATTAATGGATTGCTAGTAATTGGTAGCGATACTCTAGCTCCATTTCCGCAGTTGTTAATATCAGCTAATACTATTCAAAACGGAGCAGATGCAGTAGCAATTTATTCTGGAAGCGAATCTGATTTTCCTGAAGGAACATTAGCAACCCAAACCAATTTAATTGATGCTTTGGTGTATGATACTAGTGATTCTGATGATAGCGTTTTAATGTCGCTTTTAGGAGTTACAGAGCAAATTAATGAAGGATCTAGTAATAATACCAACTCTATTCAACGTTTACAAGATGGCTCTTATGTTTCTACTACACCAACACCTCGAGAAGTTAACGATGGAGTGGGAGAAAGTTTTATAGCAATAAGTATGGCTTCAGATCAAGACCAGTATAATGAAGGAGAATCTTTTGATATTGTTTTTTCTACCGAAGAAAATGTTACCGAAGACATTACTTTTAGTTTTACTTTAGATAATTATGGTTTTAATGCTTCTGACTTTTCTGGAGATACAACAGTTACCATTCCTAATGGATTCAATTCTGTGTCTACAACAATTACCTTAATTAATGATACTGTAGATGAAGGTGATGAAGAATTAATAATAAAATACGAAAACTTAAATTGGCCTTATATAGCTAATAATAACTTTTTAAAATTAAGAGTTAATGATGATGATTTTGCAGTTGCTCCTTTTGGTACACCATTAAACCCAACCTATGGTATAGTGCAAAGTACACAACCTGCAGGATATTATGATAGTCTAGATGGATTGGCAGATGCAGAGTTGCACCAAGCATTGCAAGGTGTTATTGCAGATCCTAGCATAGTAAGAGCGCAAACATATGCAGATGTTATAGATATATTAAAAGAAGCAGATCAAAATCCTGCTAATAGTAATCAAGTGTGGTTGCTGTATACAGAACAAGGTAGAGCAAAATTAGATTACCAGCTTACTTCTGATAGTAATGGAAAATGGAATAGAGAACATACTTACCCTAGGTCTCGTGGTGGTTTTTATAGTATAGAAGAAGATGAAATAGCAGATGGAGTAGATGTTTTTTGGACAACCAAAGCAGATTCTTTACGTCATGGTAATTCAGATGCACACGCTTTAAGAGCAGTAGATGGTCCAGAAAATAGTTCCCGTAATAATAAAAATTATGGAGATCCAATTTTAGGAGGTTATAATGGTCCAGAAAATACACTTGGAAGTTTTTATGGAGATGTAGCTAGAAGTGTTTTGTATATGGAAATTCGTTTTAATGGTTTACAAGTTGTAAATGGTTTTTCTGAAGATACAACAGGTGAGTTAGGTGATTTAGCCACATTATTAGAATGGCATAGAAATGATCCACCAGACGATTTTGAAATGAATAGAAATAATGTAGTGTACAATTGGCAGTTTAATAGAAACCCTTTTATAGACCAACCAGATTTAGTAGAGTATATTTGGGGAAATATGCAAGGTCAAGCTTGGGATCAAGAATTAAGTGTTGCTGAAAATACAACGTTGCAAGTGGAGGTTTATCCTAATCCTGCAACAAATATGGTTTATGTTAACGGACTTTTAAGTCCAGCAAAAGTTGAAGTTTTTTCTGTTGAAGGAAGAAAAGTAGAAACGTATCCTATAAACGGAAATACGGTTTTAAATGTTAACCTTTCTACTGGAATGTATCTCTTTAAAATTACTTCAGAAGATAAAGCAACAGTAAAAAAGATATTTATAAATTAAAAAAACTTAAATAATATATAAAAAAAGCGCAAACTGTAAGTTTGCGCTTTTTTTTGTAAGGTCAATTAAACCTATTTAGTAGTAATAAATATAACGCCATCTTTGGCTTTTGGTCCATATTTTTTGGTCATTTTATCTCCTTTAAAAACTTGCATGCTAGAAATATGATTTGGGTCTAATTCTTCCATAGCTTTTCTTGTAGATTCTTTTTCGTCTATAAATATTAATACACTGTTTTCAATATCTGTGGCAATCATTGATGAATCGTCATCCGTTATGGTTTCTATAATATCAATGTCATCCTCATCTTCAACCGAAGTTTGTTTGTTTTGGAATTCCTTTTTGGTAATAAATATTGTTTTTTCTTCTTTTTCAGAGGCATCAGAATCTAAATCTTTAGTTTTTCTTATAATTACCACTTTGTCTTCTTCACTGTTTTTATTTTCATCTTCCACAATAACTTCTATATCATGGTTTGATTCTGTAGCATCTTCCTCAGTGATTATTAAATTACTACCAGAACCCGATTTTACAATTTTAGTAGTTATATCTTCTGTTATTTGTGTTCTGTCTTCTTCTATTGTTCCTATTATAAGGCTTTCGTTTTTACTGTTATAAGTTATTTTAATAGGTTTAATAGCGTCTTTAGAATCTGAACTATAGTTGGTTTTCGTGTTTTGTGAAACTCCTTTTATTTTAAGAGCTATTATTTCATTTAAGTCATTTCGTTTAATAGCTTTAAAACTTAGGTCAACGTTATTTTTTTTAAATGTTGCTTTAACTTCTTCAAGAGCAGCATCTGTATAATTTTTGTCTATAATTGCTATTTCAATAGAACCAATAGTAGTTTGGTTATTATTTACAGTGCTTTGATTTAAATACACTTCTTTGGTATTAAAACTCATTAAAAATAGAGCTAATACAGGTAGTATTAATGTGTACTTTAAAAGATTTAATTTGTTTGATTTTGATTTGTGTAACATAACGATTCGTTTTTTGATTAATGATGTGTAAAAATTATTTGTTAGTATTAATTGCGGATTAGAAACGGTTGTTTTAAGTAAAACATATTCGTAACTTTTTTTACAAGACGAAATACTTTGCGCGTTTTTATCTGCAATAAATTCTAGATTTTGTAATGCTTCTTTTTTGTACAACCAGATAAACGGATTAAACCAAAAAACAATACTTGCTAATTGCATAAGCAAGGTGTCTATAGAATGCCATTGATTAACATGTACTTTTTCATGGTTAATAATATGTTTTAATTCTTCTTGATTAAATTGTTTTGGGTTGTATACTATATATTTAAAAAAGGAAAATGGAGATATTGTATCTTCGGTTTCTATAATGTTAAAACCATTTTTTTTATAAGATTTATTTTTACAAAGCAATTGCACTAAAGAAGCTAACTCAATAACTAATTTTATTAAAAAGAAACTTACACCTATTAAATAGATACTTGATATTATAATAAAATTATAGTCTGTATTTGTCGTGTTTGCTGTGCTTGCATTTGTAGAATAGGCAGAAAGATCAAGTGCTGTATTTGGGTTTTCTATATAAATAGGTATAATTAACAAAGGAGCTACAACTGTTGCTAAAATTCCTGTAATTAAAAACCATCTATTACTTTCAAAAAATGTTTCGCGTTGCAGTAAACACGTATAGCATATATAAAAAAGTGCAGTAATGGCAGATGCTTTTAAAAAATATTCCATGTTTACTTTTTTTGTTCTATTATTGAAATAATTTCTTTTAACTCAGCTACGCTAATTTTTTCTTCTTTAGCAAAAAAGGAAACTACATTTTTGTAAGAACTATTAAAATAATTATCAATAGCAGTGCTCATAAACTTCTTTTTATAAGCTTCTTTAGTTATAATAGGAAAGTATTGATGTGTCTTTCCGTAAGCAGTATAACTAACATAGCCTTTTTCTTCTAAGTTTCTAATAATAGTAGAAAGGGTGTTGTAGTGAGGTTTGTCTGTAGTTATTTCTTTTAAAACATCTTTTACAAAAGCTTTTTCTAGCTTCCATAAAATGTGCATAATCTCTTCTTCTTTATTGGTTAACTTTTGCATAAACTTAAATGTTAGTTTTTAGTATAATACATTATATAAGCGTATTCAAATATATAACTATATTTATAGTTACACAACTACTTGTGTAGTTATTTAACTAAATTTTAAGTTTTGCTTTTTCATTTAGAAGAAATAGTATCTTCGCACAAAAAGTAAATATGAGTGTAGTATTTTTAATTTTAGGCTTTGTTTTGTTAGTAATAGGAGGAGAGTTTCTTGTTCGAGCTTCTGTTGCTTTATCTTTTAAATTAAACATATCTAAAATAGTAATAGGTATGACAGTAGTTTCTTTTGCAACTTCTGCACCAGAATTACTAGTTAGTTTAAATGCAGCCTTGTCTGGCTCGCCAGCTATTGCTATAAATAATGTAGTAGGTTCTAATATTGCGAATATAGGTTTGGTGTTAGGTATAACTGCTATAGTTGGTGCTATTGCTGTAGATAAGTCGTTTTATAAAGTAAATTGGCCAGTTATGATGTTGTTTTCTATAGCTCTTTATTATTTTTTATGGAATGATAGCCAGTTAACAGCAATAGAAGGAGGAGTGCTTTTTGCAGCTTTAATTGCTTTTATAATCTTTTTAATTAAGAATCAAAAAAACGATGAAGTTTCAGAAGAAGTAGATGCTGCACTAGCAACTGTTTCTAATTTTAAAATATTTATTTGGTTATTAATAGGTGCTTCGGCCTTATACTTTGGTAGTGAGTGGTTAGTAAAAGGTGCTACAGAAATAGCTACACTTCTTGGTGTTAGTGAAGCTGTAATTGGTGTTACCATGATTGCCATAGGTACTAGTGTACCAGAATTAGCAGCTTCGGTTATTGCTGCAGCGAAACAAGAAAAAGCAATCTCATTAGGAAACCTATTAGGTTCTAATATTTTTAATATAGGTTCTGTGCTTGGTTTAACTTCTATAATTAAAACCATTCCTGTTACAGAGCCTTTAATTCTGTCTCGTGATATTTTTTGGATGTTAATTTTTGCTGCAAGTGTTCTTGTGTTGGCACTTTTACCAAAAAAGCATGAGATAAATAAAATTAAAGGATTTGGCCTAGTGGTGCTTTATGGTATTTTTATATTCTTAGTATTTAAAGGATAAATAAAGAATAAATAAAGGATAAAAAAAAGGTTGTCTAAACAGACAACCTTTTTTAATGGATATTAAAATAATGTAAACAAAATTAACCGACATTTGCAGATTTAACGGTTGTAATAATTCTTCCAGCAATTTTATATGGATCTCCATTAGAAGCAGGTCTTCTGTCTTCTAACCATCCTTTCCATCCTTTTTCTACTGTAATAATAGGGATTCTTATTGAAGCTCCTCTATCAGAAATACCATAACTAAAGTCGTGTATAGAAGCAGTTTCGTGTTCTCCTGTTAAACGTTGGTCGTTAAACTCTCCGTAAACAGCAATGTGTTCTGCCACAACTGGTCTAAATGCTTCACATATTTTTTCGTAAGTTTCTTTACTTCCACAAGTTCTTAATACTGAATTAGAGAAGTTTGCATGCATTCCAGAACCATTCCAATCCATATCTTTACCTAATGGTTTTGGGTGGTATTCTATATAGTAACCATATTGTTCTGTTAAACGATCTAGTAAGTAACGAGCAACCCAAATTTCGTCTCCAGCTTTTTTAGCGCCTTTTGCAAATAATTGAAACTCCCATTGTCCTGAAGCAACTTCTTGGTTAATACCTTCAAAGTTTAAACCTGCAGCAATACATAAATCTGCATGTTCTTCAACTAAATCTCTACCATGTGTATGTTTTCCTCCAACAGAACAGTAATACATACCTTGTGGAGCAGGATAACCACCAATAGGGAAACCTAATGGTAATTGTGTCTGTGTATCCATAATAAAGTATTCTTGCTCAAATCCAAACCAGAAATCATTATCGTCATCATCAATTGTTGCTCTTCCGTTAGAAATGTGTGGTGTTCCATCTGCATTTAAAACTTCAGTCATTACTAAGTATCCATTCTTTCTTGCAGGATCTGGATAAATAGCAACAGGTTTTAATAAACAATCTGAAGATCCACCAGATGCTTGTCTTGTTGATGAGCCATCAAAAGACCAAATTGGACAGTCTTCTAATTTACCACTAAAGTCTTCTTCAACTTTAGTTTTACTTCTCATGTTTTGTGTTGGTTTATAGCCATCCAACCAAATATACTCTAGTTTCGATTTACTCATAATTAATATTCGTTGTGTTAATAAATGATAGAGCAAATATAACTATTTTTCGGTTTGGCCTATAAAAAAATAGGAGTCTTCGTTTAAATTTTATTAAATTACTGTTAATAACCCTATTTTTTTTAGGGTACTGTTTTTTATCTTGCCTAAAAATAGTAATTTCATAAAATAATTTTAAAACATATATATGTCAACATTAAGATTTCATGCTGTAAAACAAACCTATCAAAGAGAACCTGTTCATATTGAGGAGAATGAGCGTCGTTCTAGCATTTTTGGGGCTAATGTTTTTAATGAAGATACCATGCGTCAATATTTAACTAAAGAGGCTTTTAATAGTGTGCAAGATGCTATTAAAAATGGATCTAAGATAGAAAGAGTCGTAGCAGATCATATCTCTACAGGAATGAAAGAATGGGCTATTTCTAAGGGTGTTACACATTATACACATTGGTTTCAGCCATTAACTGGAGCTACTGCAGAAAAACATGACGCCTTTTTTGAACCCATAGGAAACGGAAGAGCAATAGAGAAATTTGGAGGCGGACAATTAGTACAACAAGAACCTGATGCTTCTAGTTTTCCTAATGGAGGAATTAGAAATACTTTTGAAGCTCGTGGTTACACCGCTTGGGATCCTACTTCTCCAGCATTTATTTATGGTACAACGCTTTGTGTGCCAACGGTTTTTGTTTCGTATACAGGAGAAGCCTTAGATTATAAAACACCTTTACTTCGTGCCTTGCAAGCAGTAGATCAAGCTGCAGTTGCTGTGTGTAAATACTTTGATAAAAATGTTAAAAAGGTAAATGCCTCTTTGGGTTGGGAACAAGAATATTTTTTAATTGATTTGGCTTTGGCTAATTCTCGTCCAGATATTGTTTTAACAGGTAGAACTTTATTAGGGCATTCACCTGCTAAAGGACAACAGTTAGACGACCATTACTTTGGTACTATACCAAATCGTGCTATGGCTTATATGCGTGATTTAGAAACAGAATGTATGCTTCTTGGTATTCCTGTAAAAACTAGACATAACGAAGTTGCTCCTAATCAATTTGAATTAGCTCCTGTTTTTGATGAAGCTAATCTTGCAGTAGATCATAACTCCTTACTTATGGATGTTATGGATAAAATTGCTGCTCGTCATAATTTTAAAGTGCTTTTTCATGAAAAGCCATTTGCAGGTGTTAATGGTTCTGGTAAGCATAACAATTGGAGTTTAGCAACAGATACAGGTGTAAACTTGTTGAGTCCAGGAAAAACACCAATGAGCAACCTTCAGTTTTTAACCTTCTTTATTAATACTATTAAAGCGGTTTGTGATAATGAAGAATTACTGCGTGCTGCAATAGCGTCTGCTAGTAATGACCATCGTTTAGGTGCAAATGAAGCGCCTCCAGCAATTATTTCGGTGTTTATTGGTGAACAGTTAACCAAAACCTTAAGCGAACTTGAAAATGTTACTACAGGTAAATTATCACCAGAAGAAAAAACAGATTTAAAGTTAAATGTAGTAGGTAAAATTCCGGATGTGTTATTAGATAATACCGACAGAAATAGAACATCTCCTTTTGCTTTTACAGGAAATAAATTTGAATTTAGAGCAGTTGGTTCTACAGCTAATTGTGCCAACCCAATGACTGTTTTAAATGCTATTGTAGCAAAGCAGTTGGTAGAGTTTAAAGGAGAAGTAGATGCTTTAATTGAAAAGAAGAAATTAAAAAAAGACGAAGCTATTTTTAACATCTTAAGAGAGTATATCAAGAAATCTAAAAATATACTTTTTGAAGGTAATGGTTATGGTGAAGCTTGGGAAAAAGAAGCTAAAAAACGTGGACTTAGTAATAATAAAACCACACCAGAAGCGCTTAAAGCTAAAATATCTAAAAAAGCCATAGACCTTTATAAGGACTTAGGTGTTATGAATAAGGTAGAGGTAGAAGCGCGTTATGAAATTGAAGTAGAGCAATACACTATGCGCTTACAAATTGAAAGTCGTACCTTAGGAGATATTGCTAGAAATCATATTGTTCCTACAGCTGTTAAGTATCAAAATGTTTTAATTGAAAATGTAAGAGGACTTAAAGAAATTTATGGTTCAGACTTTAAAAAATTTGCCAAAGAACAAATGGTCTTAATTGAAACAATTTCCGGACATTTAGAAGCTATAAATTCTAATGTTACTAAAATGATTAACGAACGCAAAAAAGCAAATAACTTAGAGGATATAGAGAAAAAAGCAGATGCGTATTGTTTTAAGGTAAAACCTCTTTTTAGTGATATAAGATACCATTGTGATAAATTAGAGTTATTAGTAGATGATACCCTTTGGCCATTAACCAAATACAGAGAGCTGTTGTTTACTAACTAATCGTTTAACAGCAATAAATAAGTAAGGTCACTTTAATAAAAGTGGCCTTTTTTATTGCAGAAAATTTAATTGATTGTCGTTTGTCTAAAATAATTCGCAGATTATCGAAATCTTTGATATATAGTCTTTTAGTGCTTCTTTTTTCTGTATTTTAGCCTCGCTATTAATCAATAATCAATTTAATATGAAGAGGCTTTTTCTAAGTGTCCTTATGCTTATGGTTGCGACCTTTATCTTCTCGCAAGCAAATAATGAAAATGAGGATCAGGATTTCAACAAAGATTTAGTACAGAATAATCAAAGTATTCAAAAAGATAATAACTAATTTTAGTTAGTAAATGACTTGATGAGTTATTTTGTGTTAATTTAAGTATTATCAATAAAGACAAATAGAGGTTTCTCATTTGTCTTTTTTTTATAAAACCAACCCCAAAATAGTAGGCTATTATGAAAGTACAATTAAAACCAGTTTTTGCAGTGTTATTTCTGTGTTTTTGTTTCACACAAGCTAATGCACAAACCCAAAATGAAGAGGATAAAGAATTAAAAGACAATACCAAAATTACATTACAAAAGTATAGAGCAGATAATGTTGTTACTGCTGCTTTAGGTATTGCTATTATTAATGGTGATTACTCAAACCCTTTATTTGAGTTTTATGGCCAAATAGGTTATAAAAGATATATTAATCCATATATAAATATAAATGCGACCTATAACAAATTTAATCTCGGTTATAAAGATGTAATAAATAAAGGCTATATGTCTTTTGATTTAAATGTAGAAAGCACACTTATGCCTTATAAATTATTTACGCCATTTGTTTTTGCAGGAGGAGGTATTAATGCTAGTAATCATTTTTTAGAAAAAACCCTTAAATTACAAGGAGGTTTAGGAGTAGAGTATATGGTTTTAGAAGACTTTGGTGTAAAATTGTTTACAGAATATAACCATGCCTTTGAAGATAATTTAGATGAAAAAATTTATGGTAATGCAAATGATGCCTTTTGGCGAATAGGTTTTGGTGTTAATTATTACTTTGGTATTGCTAACAAAAAGAACAAAATACCAGCAGAAACAAAAACAATTATTAATTCCAATCCAATAATTTATAAATAACTAAAATACAATTCTTATTTTTGTGGCTCAAAACATACTCATGAGCCAAGATATAAGTAAAAGATATGCACAACGTGGCGTTTCTGCTTC
>Ga0209121_10003634_pt1 | contig 14814 bp, 15 predicted proteins | sample Cruoilmetagenom3_FD_187292 | JGI IMG/M metagenome (GOLD analysis project Ga0209121, IMG submission 187292) | Oil polluted marine microbial communities from Coal Oil Point, Santa Barbara, California, USA - Sample 3 (SPAdes) (version 2) | ecosystem: Environmental > Aquatic > Marine > Oil seeps ...
TATATAATTCTTCCTATTATATAATTCTTCCTATCAGATAAGTTTTTACTCAATATGAACTTTATATATAAGAATGATAAGTAAATATATACAAATAAGAATTTCAATAAAAAATATTTTTATTATTTTTTAAGAATTTGGTGAATTGTTTTTACTCCTCCTAAGCTTTTTGCTTCCTCAACAGCACTTCTAATAGCTCTTGCTGTTACTTCCGCTGCTGCTGTTCCTATAACAACTGTAGGAGCTTTCTTTTTACCAACTGATAATACAAAGGCTGTATCTCCATCATATTCAGTATGAACAGGTAAAATTGCTCTTGCAAAACCATCATGTGCCATTTGTGCAACTTTTGTTGCAGATGTTTTATTTAGAGAAACACTTGTAATAATTACTACAATTGTTGTACTTTCTCCAATTTTTGTTTTTACTTCTCCACCCTCCAGTATAATTGACTTACTATTCAAAAAACCTTTCCCTGAATAATAAGCTCCAGCTAATATTGAGCCATCTTCTTTAATAATATCACCAAAAGAGTTTACAAAAGCTATAGCAAAAACTTCAATACTACTTGATAAATCAAGCATGGCTTTTCCAACTCCTGATTTCATTATAAATGAATTTCCCAATACTTTTCCTACAGTAGCACCAGTACCAGCTCCAACACTTCCAACTTCAAATCCTGAAGATGATGCATTTTGACAGGCAAGATAACCTTCTTTTTCTCCTGGACGAACTTTTTTATTACCTATATTTAAGTCAAATAATATAGCAGTTGGAACAATTGGAACTTTTCCATGTGGAGTTTCAAATCCTATATTTTTTTCTTCTAAATATTTCATCACCCCATCAGCAGTAGAAAGACCGAATGCACTTCCACCAGAGATGCAAATAGCATTTATTTTTTCAACCATACATGTTGGTTTTAAAAGATCAGTTTCCCTGGTTCCGGGAGCTCCTCCTCTTACATCTACTCCACATACTGCACCTTCTCCTGGAAGTAAAATTACTGTACATCCAGTAATAGCATCTTTATCTGTATAATGCCCCACTTTAATTTCTGATAACATATTTCTCCTTTTTATTGCTTTATTAAATATGTTTAATATGCTCCTTATTGATAAAAATTTTAATAAAGATTTAAAGAAATTTCTAAGCTTTAACAATTTAAAGTATCTAATTATAAAAAAATCTAAAAATTTTATTTTTGAAAATTCAAATTCCATTAAATTCTTTAATATATTTGATGAGATTGCACAGCCTGTTCCGAGCTAGGTCCTTCGCTAACGCTCAGGATAAACTAAGGAAGCCTTTCCCTCGCAATGACAACCTGCATCTTATTCCTTGCAATAACATATTAAATATAGTTTACAATGATAACTTCAATCAATCTCCTCACAATAACATATTAAAAATTACTTCCAATGACAACCTGAATCAATCTCCTCACAATAACAAATAAATAATAATGTTACTCACAATAACATATTATTAAAGTCTATTTTTGTCATTGCGAGCCACCAAAGGTGGCGTGGCAATCTCTATCAGAGCCTGCCCTCGAACAGAGTGAAGGGATAAACCATGAAAGCTGGTCCTTAATAATGACATTTTAAAAATTACTTGCAATAATAATTTAAATCTATCTCCTTACAATAATAATTTATTAGCTAAAATATTTATATAAATAATATTTAAAAAACTATGGAAGCTTAAAATATCTGGTTGTTAAAAATGTTAGAGAAAAAAATAGTATAGTGAAAATGAAAGAAGTAAAATCGAGAATTTTTAATTTTTTTGCAATTCTTCTTGTTCTGCCCTCTCCCCCTCTATAACACCTTGATTCCATTGCTAAAATTAGATCTTCAGCTCTTCCATAAGCGCTTATAAATAGTGGAATCAATAAACCTGATAATTTTATTGCTCTAACAATAATATTACCTTTATCTAAATCAGCTCCTCTTGCTATTTGAGCCTTCATTAACCTTTCCAGTTCTTCAACTAAAGTAGGAACAAATCTAAAAGCTATTACACCAATCATAATAATTTCGTGAGATGGAAACTTTATTTTTTGCAATGGGATAATTAATCTTTCTATTGCATCAGTAAAGCTTATTATCTCTGTTGTAAGAAAAAAGATAGATGAAATAAAATAGATTGATATAGCTTTAAGCATCATGAGACAAGAAACTTTAATGCCTAAAACAGAAATTTTTATAAAATGCCATTGAAAAAGTATCTTACCTGGTTCTCCTATGTAAAAAATAATTTGAAAAATCCAGATTAAAATAATTATTGGAAGAACTGGTTTTAATCCCTTCAAAATATAAAAAAATGAGCTATTAGATAATTTTATAATAAGAAGCAAAAATAAACCTATAAAAAATATACCTGAGAAAGTTTTTACAAATGATGTAAAAATTATAATTACAATTAATAATAATATTTTTATTCTTGGATCAATTTTATGAATAAAAGAATCGCCCTCTCTATAAAATCCAAAAATTGTGTTCTTGTACAATTCCAATTTTTATTCTCCATTATTCAATTAATTTGTTTGGTACAGATTGTCTTTTTTATTTATTTTTTAATGAGATTGCTTCGGGACTTTGTCCCTCGCAATGACAAACAGGATATAATTTACAATGATAAACATGATATAGTTTATACAATGACAAGAAGGAGCTTCTCGCAATGACATATGAGAAATCTCATCTATTGCACTGACAAATAAATAATAATGTCCCTTGCACTGATAAACAAGCAATAATGTCCATCACAATGACAAATATAAAAGCTCATGCCTATCAATGCTAAATGGGATCTAATCTCTTATAATAACACTTTAAACATTTTCATTAGTTAATAATCTAAATAGTGATTCTTCAAGTTGATCGATATTAATTATCTTTTCATCTATATCGATTCCTGATTTAATTAACTCATCCACTATCTCTACTACTGAAGGTAGTGTTAATCCATAACTTAACAACTTCTCTCTTTTTGCAAAAATATTTTCTGGTATATCAATCATTTCAATTTTCCCATCAACAAGAATAATCACTCTATCTGCAAGTTCTACAACATCATCCATAATACTCGAAACAAAAATCGTAGTTAAACCCAATTTGTCATGTAAAAATTTAATGGAATTTAGAAAATCCACTCTCCCTTTAGGATCCAAACCAGCTGTAGGGTCATCTAATACTAAAATTTCTGGATCAAGAGCCAAAATTCCAGCAATTGCTACTTTCTTCTTCTCCCCCCCACTTAAACTGAAAATATATCTATATAAAAATTCATTCGGGTCTAAACCCACAGTCGCTAATACCTTTTTAATAGTTATTTTTATCACTTTCTCAGGAAAATTCATATTTTTTAAGCCGAAAGCAATATCATCCGCAACAGTCTCTTTAAAAAGCTGACTATCAGGATGTTGAAATAACATGGCTACTTTTTTCCTCAATTCTTTTAACTTTAATCTACTATCTTTCGTGTCCTGTTTATCTATTATCACTCTACCCTTTTTGGGTATAAATATTGCATTAAAATATTGAAGTAATGTAGATTTACCTGATTGAGCTGGACCAACAATAGCCAACTTTTCACCTTGATATACCTCAAAGCTTAAATCATGGAGAACTTCTTTTTCAAAAGGAGTTCCTACCATATATGAATGAAATAGATTCTCAACCTTTATAATTGCTTTAGACAATTTACAAACTCCTGAGTAGTTATAATTTGTGATGGAATAGAAATCCCTCTTTTATATAATCTGGAAGAGATATCAGGAACTATAGGAATATCTAAAGATAGGCTTCTTAATATTTTTAATTCAGAAAAAATCTTTTCTGGTAAATCATCCAATACTATTTTTCCTTTAGACATAACAATTACTCTATCAGATTTCAATACTTCTTCCATTAAATGGGTTATATATATTATTGTGACTTCTCTATTTTTTCTAAGATTTAGTATAACCTCGAAAACTTCCTTTTTTCCTAATGGATCAAGCATTGAAGTGGGCTCATCAAAAATAATATACTTAGGTCCCATTGTCAATACTCCCGCAATTGTAACTCTTTGCTTTAGACCCATAGAAAGCATATGAGGGGGATAATCTTGATACTTGCTCAAACCCATAAGTTTAATTGATTTATCTACTCTGTTTTCAATTTCTGTTCTATTAATACCTAAATTTTCTGGTCCAAAAGATATATCACTTCTAACTGTTGAACAGATTATTTGATTTTCTGGATTCTGAAAAACCATTCCCACATTTTTTCTAATATCCCATAAATTCTCTTTATTTCGAGTGTTAATTCCATCAATTAAAACTGAACCTTCTGTAGGTATTAAAATAGCATTTAGATGTTTAGCCAAAGTTGTTTTTCCCGAACCATTTTGTCCTATTATGCTAACAAACTCACCTTCCTTTATGGAAAGCGATACTGCTGTTAATGCTTTTTGAGGATTTTTAGATTCCGGATAATATGTAAATTGAAGATCATTAATTTTTATCATATTATTAAAAAATAGATAACATAAAAAATATTATTATATTCCCCTCTTATTGGAATGATAATATTATTTATATTGTTAACGAGTTAGATTAACACTTTTAGTAATACTTAATTACTAATATTAAAATAATATTCATGTAGGGCAACCCTTCAGGGTTGCTTACTTTAGCAAGGCTAAAGACTTGCCCTACATTCAGTATAGTCAGTATTTAAGAGTAAACTGTAAACTTATCTCGTTAATAGTATATATTATTTATTATTCAGAAGTTTTTGCTTTAACTCCACGAGAACCTCTATAGACATCAATTGCTTTTCCTAAAATAAGTGTAACAATAGCTGCAATAATTGCTTCTATTATAGCTTGTGGTAATACTGAAATTAGAAAAACCCAGAAATTACCTAATCCTCTTAAATGAATCATACCAAGTACAAAAAAAGTATTAGTGAGTGAACCCATTATACCTGCTAATACTAATGCCATATTTTTATTTATTTTCTTTGTAGTTGTGTAAATTAAATATGCTACTAACCCAATAAATAATCTTGGTATAACAGCTACAAATGGATCACTAAAATAAGGATTTGGAGAAATTGTTGTTGCCATATAAAAACTAGCAAATCCAAAAATTGCCCCAACCATGATTCCTACAATTGTACCTTCAAGAACACCACCTAAAATGGCTGGTATATGCATAATTGTAGCGTGACCAGAAATATTCGGTACAGGAATAAAGCCAATGGGTAATGAGCCAAATATGGGCCATCCAAGTAAAATTGCAATAGCTCCCAAAATTCCTGCCATTACAATCTTTCTTACTGTTAACTTCAAAAAAATCACCCTTTCTATTGATATAACTATTTTTACTTATTGGCTTAACAACTTAAACTATAAATCTTCTTGATATTAATTGATTTAAAAAATAGCATTACAAATAATATAATATTTTATATTAAAACAATCAATAATGTAAAAACAACTTTATATCATCCTGATAATTAAATAAAATCTACGCAAATTAATCAATAAAACGTTTTAATCGAGTGTTATAACCTCTGTAATATACTTTCACCATCAACGTTGTACGAATGCTACAACCACATAAAAAAATAAAAGAGCGGAAAAACCGCTCACTTTAAACAAGAGAAAATATTTTTTTAATTAAATATGTTATTTCTCCTCTTTGTCTTCATAGAAAGAGATTATTTTTTCTAATTTCTTCTTCTCATCTTCAGTAAATATTGAATCAAAATCAAAGTCTTTTGTTTTATCTTTATCCTGTAATATCTTTTTAACATGAACTATCATCATACCACTTGGAGTCAGTTTGCTTTTAGATATTAAATTATCTTTATCTATATCAAATTTAAGTGTTTCATCAATTTTAAACAATTGTTCAATTAATTTCCTGAAAAGTTCTGTATTAAATTCTGGCTCGTTTTCATTTTCTCTTTTCATGTTAATCCCCTAATATATTATTAATAATATTCTATCACAATATAATTCTTTTTAGAAATTTAATTGAAAGATAATCTTTTTAATGAGATTGCTTCGGGACTTTGTCCCTCGCAATGACATTTTAAAATTAATTACAATGATAATTTAAATCTATCTCCTCACAGTGACAAATGAATACTAAAGCTCTTCGCAACGACAAAAAATAAGTGTATTTTTAATAACTAATTACCGTATTTATTAAATAAAAATGCCTGGAATATTTCTTATGAAGAAAAACTCCAAGCACTTATTAGAAATATTTTTAATTAACATTTTTTATTCTATTTAAAAGCTGTGTTTATACTTAATTATTAATTATGCCTTTTATAAGGGTAAAAGATTTTTTTAAATTGTTAATATATCTCTTAATCAGTACAATTTATTGAATATAATTGAATTATTCTAAAACTTTATCTATTGGTGTATATGTAAGTCCATGAGCATCAGCTACTGGCTTATATGTAACCTTTCCTTTGCATATATTTAATCCCTTTTTCAATACAGGATTCTCCTTCAACGCCTTCTTCCATCCTTTATTTGCAATTTGAAGTGTATATGGAAGCGTTTCATTTGTTAATGCAAATGTTGAAGTTCTTGAGAAAGCAGCTGGAACATTTGTAACACAATAATGTATAACTCCCTCCTCAACATATATTGGATCGGAATGTGATGTTGGTCTTGCAGTTTCAACACTTCCACCCTGGTCTATATCAACACTTACTATAACAGATCCTGGCTTCATAGATTTTACCATTTGCCTTGTTACAACTTTTGGAGTTCTTGCTCCAACTATATATATACAGGTGATCAATATATCAGCATCTTTTATAGCCTGTGCAGTGTTAAATAAATTTGATTTTAATGTTGAAACATTTTCCGGCATTATTTCTTCTAAATAGCGTAATTTTCTTGTAATTTTATCTAAAATGGTAACCTTTGCACCTAAACCAGCAGCAACTTTTGCGGCATTACGACCTACTGTACCACCACCTAATATAACAATATGTGCTGGTTCAACTCCAGATACACCACTGGGTAGAATTCCTCTTCCCCCCTGTGCCCTGCTTAAATAAAATGCTCCCACAAATGGTGCCATTCTGCCTGATACCTCGCTCATAGGTGTTAAGAGCGGGGTTTCTCCATCATCAGTTTCTACGGTTTCGTAAGCAATACAAATTGCTTTTTTATCAATCATTGCCTTAGTAAGAGCTTCACCTGAAGCAAAGTGAAAGTATGTGAAAACTACTTGGTTTTCTTTAATTAATTCAAACTCTTGAGGCTGAGGCTCTTTTATCTTCATTATTACATCTACTTTATCAAAAACTTCTTTCGCAGTCTCTAATATTTCTGCACCAGATTCTATATATTCACTATCACTAATACCACTTCCTATACCAGCACTTTTTTGAATATATACTTTGTGCCCAGCATTAATTAGCTCGGTTACACCAGCTGGTGTCAACGCAACTCTATATTCATTATCTTTAATCTCTTTAGGAATACCTATAATCATTATTTAACCTGCCTTTTTAATTAATTATTATAATTTTAATAATTATAAATCTAAAAAATTTCACCCCCCTATCTTGAATTGTTTATTATATCAACTCATAATTTTTAAAAATCTAGTTTAAAATAAATTTCAGTTAATCAATTACTTATATGTATTATTAACAAGTTGGGTTAACACTTTTAATATTATTTCCTAATTATTCACCCCCACCTTTTTCCTCCCCCATTAAGGGGAGGAAAGTCTATATTACTTTTTTTCAAAGAGTAAACTATAAACTTATCTCGTTAATAGTACAACTTATATCAGATAAATAAAATATCTAAATTTAAAAATTAAATTTTAAAAAGCTGAATGTTAAAAGAAACAATAAGACCTCGATAGCTCCCAGTAGTTCTTTTTTGAGTCTTTTTAATTTTTTTTTTGTAACTATTATTCGGTAACTTCCCGCTTAACATCAAAAGATATTTGAACCTTTACTTTATATTCAATAATTTTTCCCTCTTCAACCTTTGCCCATGAATTTATCACATCTACTCTGTCAATACCCCTTATTGTATGTGATGCATCTGTAATTGCATTTCTTGCTGCATCACTCCAACTTCTAAAAGAGGATCCTTCAATTGTAATAAATTTTCTTACTGCCATTTTCATACCTCCTTAAAAATTTTTATTTAATACAATTATAATTATTATTAAATAATTGAAAAAAATCAATTTTTATTAATTAGTTCTTGGTGAATAATTAAGTCTAGAATACATTAAATTATGAGTAATATCTAAAATTTAAATAATCAATACATCATATTATCTGTTGTCAAAATTACAAAATACTAAAAATAATAGATTTAAATGAGATTGCCATGTCGCTAACGCTCCTCGCAATGACACATTGTCAACACATATTTTTGTCATTGCGAGCCACTAAAAGTGGGATGGCAATCTCAAATAATATATGTCATCAAATCTAATTAAAAAGAGATTAATTCAATTCGCTTACAATGACATTTGACCAAAAACTTAAATTCACCTGAGGCGGAATTGCTTGCATAAAAATCTATTATATGTTAAATTAAAATTATTATTTTGATAAAGACATAATTAATCTGAAGAGGAGGTGATAGCTCGAAAGATTTTTTGGGATATCCATTTTCCCTGGTGAGCTTTCACCAGGGTATAGCAACTTCAAAAGGAGGATTTTATGATGAATAGGAAGATTATAGCTATATCTATAGCTATATTGGCTTTAAGCCTGGTGGTTAGCTGTGCGCTGGTGGAACCAGCAGCTAAGGAACCCATCATGTTTGCTATTGTGGGGCCCTTGAGTGGCGATGTGAAGCTCTTCGGGGAGGGCAACAGAGACGGAGCGATAATAGCAATTGACGAGTGGAACGAGAAAGGCGGTGTCCTTGGACGAAAAATCGAGTATATACTTGGCGACTCCAAGTGCGACTCAAAGGAGGCGTCCGACGTTGGGAACAAGGTGATCTTCGAGGACAAGGTGAAGTTTATCATTGGTGGTGTCTGCTCCAGCGAGTCTATCCCCATCTCCAATATCTCCAATCCTAACAAGGTGCTGCAGATTAGTGGCCAGTCAACTAACCCCGCTGTGACCATCAATCCCGATGGGAGCAACAAGGAGTATGTATTCCGCACATGCTTCCTAGACTCCGTCCAGGGCTATGCGGATGCCAAGTTCAACATTGAGGATCTGGGCTGCAAGAAAGCAGCTATCCTCTACGATGTTGGCAATGATTACGTCAGGGGGCTAGCTGAGTTCTATAGGGATGCCTTTAAGGAGTTAGGTGGCGAGGTAGCAGTCTTCGAGGCATATGCCAAGGATGACACAGACTTCTCAGCCCTGATGACGAAGGTTATTGATTCGGGTGCAGACGTTCTCTTCCTGCCCGACTACTACCCAAAAGCCAATCTTATAGGCGCTCAAGCGGAGGAGAAGGGGTACGCAGGCATCATACAGGGTGCCGATGGCTGGCAGGAGCCAAAGTTGGATGTCACCGTGCTGGATGGATCCTACTTCAGCTCACACTACTCACCTTATGACCCTCGCCCTATAGTGAAGGATTTCCTGAAGAGATTCAATGAGAAATTCGGAAAGGATGCGGAGTTCTGTGCTGTTCAGGCCTACGACTCAATGAATGCAATACTTATGGCTATCGAAAACGCAGGGACTGATGATCCGGAGAAGGTGAAGGACGAGCTAGCTAAGCTTGAGTGGGAAGGTATCGCTGGCGACTACAAATTCGATGAGCATGGTGATCCTATAAAGACACTTCATATCCACAAGGTTGACAAAGACACGGATATAGGTTACTCCTATACGAAGGGTGTTCCAGGAGTGAGACCTTAATAGATCTCCGCGAAGGAAGGGGGCTATGATGGCCCTCTTCCTTTATTCATAATAATTGGGGGAAATTCAAATGACCTATTTTTTACAGCAGGTAGTCAATGGTTTGCAATTGGGCTTTGTTTACATCCTTATGGCCCTGGGCTATACCATGGTTTATGGGGTTTTGAGGCTGATCAACTTCGCCCATGCAGATGTCTTTATGGTGGGGGCATTCCTGAGCTACTACATTATCACGCGTTTCCACCTCGGCTTTCTGCCGGCTGTGCTCACCTCCATAGTGGGCTGTGGCATTCTGGGCATGGTCATCGAGAGGATAGCCTATAAGCCCCTGCGTAATGCCCCGCGCGTTTGCTCCCTGGTCACCGCCTTGTCGATGTCCATCTTCTTGGAGTATTTCACCGCTTTAAATTTCATCTTCGGCCCCGATTACATAACCTATGAGCGTCCCATCAAGGCGATCCATTGGGACCTGGGAGGTGTCAGGATCACCAACATCTTGCTCATCATCATAGGAGGGTCTGTTTTAATGATAGCTTTTCTCTACTACATCGTGCATAGAACCAAGATGGGCAAAGCAATGAGGGCCGTAGCTTATGACAAGGACACGGCCAGACTGATGGGCATCAATGTGGATTCTATCATCTCCCTCACCTTTGCGATTGGCTCGGGCATGGCTGGAGTGGGTGCGGTCATGTATTGTCTAGCCTACCCCCAGATATGGACCTTCATGGGCATCATGCCGGGGTTCAAGGCCTTCACTGCCGCCGTGCTGGGCGGCATCGGGAACCTCGCCGGCGCCTTCGTCGGCTCCCTGATCATTGGCCAGATAGAGGTTTTAACCACGGGCTTCATCCCTAGTGGCTCCATCTTGAGGGATGCTATCTGCTGTAGCGTCCTCATCCTCGTGCTCATGTTCAAGCCAACAGGTCTCTTCGGTAAAAGGGAGTGAAAAGCATGAAAAAGTTGCGATCGTCATCCTCGTGGCTGCCAACGCTGCTTTTCCTTCTATTAGTTTTCGGCACCATGCAGTTTGTGAGCAGCCTTAACCTAATCAGCGTCTACTGGCAACAGGTGTTTATGTCAGCCTGCATCATGGCCATCTCCGCTCTGGGGCTGAACCTCATCTATGGCTATACCGGCCTGTTCCATCTCGGGCAGGCTGCCTTCTACGGGATTGGAGCCTATACTTCGGCTTTAATTACATACTATTGGTCCAGGATGGGTCCAAAGCTTCCCATCGATTTTCTGGGCTTGCACTTCGACCTGAGCATGACAGCCATGTTTCTACTGGCCCTTCTGGCTGGAGCCCTAATGGCGGCCATTGTAGCTTACCTAATCGGTTTGCCTGTGCTTCGGCTCACGGGGGATTACTTCTGCATTGCCTCTCTGGGGTTCAACGTCATCGTCTACGTCCTCTTCAACAACGCCGACAGGCTCATCCCCGTGATGAAGGGGGCGAGGGGGATGGTGGGCATACCCAGATGGACAAGCTGGCCCTGGGTTTTCATATTCACCGTGCTGGCCCTCTTCGGAATGCGCAACCTCGTCTACTCCAGTGTCGGAAGGGCGATAATCTCCATACGGGAGGATGAGGATGCCGCCGATGTCATGGGCATTGATACCGCCAAGTACAGGACCTTGGCCTTTGTGATAGGCAGCCTATACGCTGGTCTGGCAGGTGGCCTGTATGCCCACCTCTATACCTTCCTCCACCCCACCTGTTTCGCCTGGATCAAGTCCTGTGATCCCTTCCTCATCGTGGTCTTCGGGGGAGCTGGCGGCATGACGGGGACCATCGTAGCCTCCCTCGTTTGGACTTTCATCCTGGAGGGATTGCGAGTGCTCCTGCCCAGGGGCTTCGAGTCCTGGCGATATGTCATCTACCCGCTGATCATGCTAATGATCATGCTTTTCAGGCCGGGGGGAATTCTCGGCAGAAGGGAGCTAGGATTCCTGAAGCCAAAGGGGATAGAGGTAGCAAGGGTGGAAAGGGTGCCAGCGGCGGCGAGTGCAGGCAGCGATCGGCCTGAAGAAAGGGGGTCAAAGGATGTCAGTTCTGAAGATTAAGAAATTGACCAAATACTTTGGTGGTTTGAGGGCGGTACACGACTTCGACTTCTCCATAGATGAGGGGGAGCTGGTTGGTCTCATCGGCCCTAACGGGGCTGGGAAGACAACCATCTTCAACATGGTCTCGGAGATCTATCCCCCTACAGCTGGGGAGATCGAGTTCATGGGACAAAGCATCGTGGGACTAAAACCACATCAAGTGGCGCAATTGGGGATAGGAAGGACCTTTCAGAAGATCCGCGTCTTCAAAGGCATGAGTGTCTTGGATAACGTGCGCCTCGCCTATCATCCTCACGCAGGCTACAGCATAAAAGATGCTGTACTCCACAATGCCCTCTTCAGCAAGAGGGAGAAGGAGCTGACGGAGAGGGCGCAGGAGTTCCTGTCCATCTTTGGCTTGGAGGACAAGCAAGATGAATTATGTGGCAGTCTCCCTTACGGTGATCAGCACCGGGTGGAGATCGCCCGCGCCCTAGCCACGGAGCCAAAGCTGCTCATGTTGGACGAGCCAACGTCAGGCATGAACCCCCGAGAGGCGCTGGAGATGGTGGACCTCATCAAGTTCCTCAGGGACAAGTTTAAGCTCACTATCTTCCTCATCGAGCATCGGATGAGGGTGGTGATGGGCGTTTGCGAGAGGATCACTGTTATAGACTTTGGTGAGATCATTGCCCGCGGGGAACCAGCCGAGATCCGGAACGACCCCAAGGTGATCGAGGCCTATCTGGGTGAGAGGATGGCGAAGGAATTGGCTGCCGCTTGATTGAAATCATGAGAAAGGTGGTGTTTCGATGCTATTGGAAGTAAAGGATTTAAACGTCTATTACGGGGCTATCCATGCATTGCACGGGATATCCTTTCATGTGGATGAGGGGGAGATCGTCACCCTCATAGGAGCCAACGGCGCTGGCAAAAGCACGACCCTGAGGACTATCTCGGGGCTCCTTAGGCCAAGGCCCGGAAGCATAATCTACGAAAGCAAGGACATCACGAAGGTGCCCGCCCACAAAATCGTCGCTATGGGCATCTCCCATGTGCCTGAAGGGAGACAGATATTTGCCCCCCTCACCGTAAAAGAGAACTTGGAGATGGGGGCCTATACCAGAAAGGGGGAGGAGGTCCAAGAGGCCATTGAGCTGGTATTCGAGCACTTCCCCCGCTTAAAGGAGAGATCGGGGCAACTGGGCGGCACCCTCTCCGGTGGAGAGCAGCAGATGCTGACCATGGGCCGAGGATTGATGGCTAATCCCAAACTCCTCCTCCTTGACGAACCCTCGCTGGGTTTGGCTCCGTTTTTGGTGGATGAGATATTTGAGATCATCCAGGAGATCAACAAGGAGGGGGTTAGCATCCTTTTGGTGGAGCAGAACGCGGCCATGGCACTCGATGTAGCCGACCGAGGCTACGTCTTGGAAACGGGCACTATCGCGCTTGCCGGCACGGCCGAGGAGGTGCGAAGGAACTCTGATGTTAAGGCCGCTTACCTGGGCGGAAAATAGCATCCAACGGAAATGTAATACCAAAATGAAAATGTCCTATTTTGCCAAAGTAGAAATGTTCTATTTTAAGGATGCTATAATACCCTTTTTAAAAGGAGGGAATTATGGCAAAAAATGATATTATCATGATGAGTCAGAAAGAATTAAAGAGATTGTATATAATCCATAAGGTTTTAGATAAAAAACTTAAACAGATTGAGGCAGCAGATATCTTAAATTTGAGTGATAGACAGATAAGAATAATAATAAGAAAGGTTCGTAAGAAAGGTGATTGTGGCATAATACATAAATCTCGCTCTAAAGTCAATTTATGGAGTCAATATATAAATTAATAGTTTTAAATGTTTAATTAAATATCAAATTTTTCCTAATATTTCTTTTAGAGTATTTACTTGCCAATCTGACAATTTTTTAGGTTTACCTATCTGAAGAGCTCTATGATATATTTTTGCAGTTTCTTCAACTAATATTGCTATTAAAATGGCATGTGATAGCGAAGATCCTATAGTTAAAACTCCATGACTTTCTAATAAAACCGCTGATCTATTAGCTAATTTTTCAAGTGTTTTTTTTGCTAACTCTTTTGAACCTGGAGGTGCAAAATCCACAATCGGAATATTCCCACCAACCGAAAAGAAAGTCTCAATATGAATAAGAGGAATAGCCCTATTTAAAACAGCAAAACAACATGCATATGGAGAATGTGTATGAGCAATTCCAAATACATCTTCTCTATTCTTATAAACTTCTAAATGAACTGGAGTCTCATATGATGGTTTATTTTTACCCTCTATTTTATTTGCATTTATGTCTAAAACTACAATATCATCAGGTTTTAAAAATTCCCTAAATATTCCGTGTGGAGTAACAAAAATATATCCAGTATCTTTATCTCTTAAACTAAAGTTACCAGTTGTTGGTACAACTAAACCTAAATTTTCAGCCTTTTGAGCCCAAAAAACAACCTCATTTTTTAAATCGTTATACATATTTATTCCAAATTATCCTTTCTACATTTAATAAAAAATATATTTATTAAATGATTTTTATACCAAATATTTATTATGAATTCTTTTAATGTTTATTTTCAAATTTTTAAAGAATAATTTTACAGAAAATATAACATACAGTCCAGTTTTTTTAAAAAAAATAACAATAATAAACTACTATGAACTACATATTTCCATAAAAATATCTTTCAATAATATTAATGTAGGGCAACCCTTCAGGGTTGCTTTATTAAGCAAGGCTAAAGCCTTGCCCTACATAATTATATTATTTTACCTTGTCCTACGTAATTAATAGTGACACTTTATTATACCTTTTTAGAGTGGACATTTATTGGTTGAGTTAAA
>Ga0209121_10003635_pt1 | contig 14806 bp, 16 predicted proteins | sample Cruoilmetagenom3_FD_187292 | JGI IMG/M metagenome (GOLD analysis project Ga0209121, IMG submission 187292) | Oil polluted marine microbial communities from Coal Oil Point, Santa Barbara, California, USA - Sample 3 (SPAdes) (version 2) | ecosystem: Environmental > Aquatic > Marine > Oil seeps ...
CGGGAAGGGTATGAAAAAGCCACTATCGCGATACGGACGGGATTCGGGATAGCAAGACATGTGGGACAAGGTCCGTCGATTATCCAGGGTCTGGTGGGAACGGCTATCGGCGGAATTATGTGCAGGGAAGTAGAGCATTATGTGCAAGGGCAAGATTCGCCGAACTTGTACCGGACTCTGGCCAACTTACCCAGGCCGTTTGTTGATATTGAAAAGGCAATAAAAAATGAAATGAAGGTCAGTCTCGACTTGGCTCCGAACGAGCTTATACGAGAACAGATTACCAAGCAAATGGAATCGTTGCTTGATGGCACTCGTAGGAGATCAAAGAGGCTCGATAATAATTTAAATGGACTGCAATGCGTGGAGGCGATTCGACATTACGCAGGTATGCACGATGGACAGCTACCGGATAATTTAAGTGATATAAGCCAGATAGAAGTGCCAAAGGACGTTGTAAGCGGCAAAGCGTTTGAGTATCGCCGAACTTCAACAGGGGCAGCGTTAAAGTCGGCCATGCTGGAAGAAGGCAGTCTAAAGTACATGGTTAACTATGTGATTGTGTTGAGCAAGTAGTTTCATATAAGTAGGAACAAAAATGACTACATTCGAATACAACACTAAAATATCATCAAGCACATTAGTGAAATATATGTTTGTCTATTTTGGCATCTTATTTCTAACCTCGGTTGCCGTACATGGTCGAACCATTGAACTGACACTACATCCGGCGAAAGTTGCTGAACCTCCACAGAAGTACCAGCTTCTTCCGGGAGATGACAAGCAAATTGATGCAGATGCTGTGCCGCTGTACGAGAAAGCGGTTCAATCGATACCCAAAGATTTCATTATAAATCAGATACAGGAGTGGTTGAAGCTGCCGGCCGAACAATTGCCGCAGCAGCAGGCCGAAGCAGCATTACAGAAGTGTATGGAGAGCCTGAAACTGGTTGCTCGGGCAGTAAGGTGCAGGGAATGTAACTGGCCTGAGTGGAAACCGGGGGAGACACCGCCGGATCCGAGTGGGTATCGCAATCTCAGCTATATTATTCGGCTTTGGGCAAGGCTTGAGACAGCACGCGGGGGCTATGACGGGGCATTGCTTGCAATACAGACCGGATTTGGCATGGCCAGACATCTTGGACAGGCTCCTATCAGTTTGCAGGTGCAAACAGCAATTGCAATTGGCGAAGTGATGTGCAGAGAGGTTGAGCAGTTCATACAGTGCAAGGATTCGCCGAATCTGTACCGGGCGCTGGCAAATCTTCCCAAGCCGCTTGTCAGTATGGAAAAGGCAATAGAGAAGGATTTAGAAAATCTCAAAGATCATAACTTTCTGGTCCGAAGGCAATCAAAGAAAATATTGGATCCGGCTCACGAAAAGATGCGGATGATTGAAAGAAGAGCCAACACACGCTTAAATGCTCTTCAAAGCCTGGAGGCGATACGGCATTATGCGGCCACGCATAACGGTCAGTTGCCGGAGAAGCTAAGCGATATAAGCCAGATGGAGGTGCCGATGGACATGTTGAGCGACAAACCTTTTGAATATCGACGCACGGCCACAGGCGCGGTGCTGCAATCAGCCATACCAGAAGGTGGCAATGAGCGGGATGCTGTTCAGTACGAGATTGTTTTGAAAAAGTAGTTTGATATACGAGGATAGAAAATGGCAACATTCGAATATAACGCATTGACGTCAGCGGGAAGGCTGATGAAGGGCTCGATTGAAGCGGGCACACATCAGGAGGCGGGCGAGCTGCTGAAACAGATGCAGCTTGTTGTAAACTCCGTCGAAAAAGCAAAAGCCAAAAAGCCCAAGACGGCTATCGGCAGAAACGAGTTTGTGCTTTTCAATCAGCAGTTGGCATCGATTACCAAGGCCGGCATCCCCTTGGAAAGAGGTCTGCGCGAGCTTGCCGGCGATATCAGCTCAAGGTCGATGCGCCGGCTTGTAGATGCAATCGCCGATGAACTCGAAGCTGGTGTGAGTATCGAGCAGGCGTTCGAAAAGAGGCAGAAGCATTTCCCACCCCTGTATGGCCGAATACTGAAAGCAGGAGTCGAGACAGGCCGATTGAGCGAAATGCTGACCAGCCTCAACAGGCACCTGGAGATGGCCACTCAGACAAGGAGAATAATCTTTGAAGCTATGGCATATCCCGCGGTTATTTTGGCTCTGGCGGCAATTATTTTAACGGGCGTATTCATGTTCATCATCCCGCAGTTCGGATCTGTGCTTGAAGAAATGGCAGGCGGCAGGCTGCCGGCCCTGACCGCTCTTTTCTTGAGTATGTCTCAAAACGTAGTGCCTTTCTGGACCATAGTAGGACTTGTTATTGTTGTGATGTTTGCTCTGTTCGCAATGCTCTCGGCCTTCGCCGCAGGCCGGAGGTTTAAGGAATCGCTTCTTTTAAAAATGGCGGTTATCGGCAGAGTTTATCATAGCAGTATGCTCAGCAGGATGTCTGAAGGAATGGCAATAATGGTGTCGGCCGGCTCAGATATGCCCGTATCGCTCAGGTTAAGCTCGGGTGCTACGGGAAGTGAAAAGCTTATACTTGAAAGCGAGGCACTTGCAAGCCAGATCGAACAGGGAGCCAATATACTGGAGGCGGGACAGTTCTGTCAAATGATACCAAGATTGTTTCTCTATTCGATTCAGTTAGGCACACAGCGAAACGAATTGCAGGATAACCTCTACAGCCTTGGCCAGATGTACGCCGAACAAGCACGGTGCGGCCAGGCAAGATTACAAGCGGTATTGCTGCCAATTATGCTGATCGGAGTGGGCTGTTTTCTGGCAATGACTATCCTTGCGATGTTTTTGCCGATGATACAAATTATAACGAGTTTATCTGTGTAGGATTAGGATATGTTGATAATAATTACAATTTTATTATTGCTTGTTTACTTGTATCTCGGTTTCAAGAAACCGATAATCGCATTGGTAACTTCGCCATTTGTTGCCGGCACAATGATTTTGATTGGAGTTGCAGAGGGAAATACTGCGGTTGTAGTAATCGTGCCGGTCATATTCATCGCGACTCTCTTCGCCGTGCTGATGTCAAAACGTGAGCTTGACTCGAATCAATGGCCTCAAAAGTGTGCAAAATGGATACTTATAAGTATCCTCATTCTGCCCTTGATGGTAATCACTGGTCTTTTTTTTGCGAATTGGGGCTCTCTGGGTGTTCTGCTTGTCGTTCCTCTTATAATCTTCTTCATCAGCTATAGCATAACATCACCACATGCCACTGCTGTTTATGTGATTTCCACAATTGGTTCGAGCATACGGCAGAATCTACCACTGCCGATGGCGCTGGAATCAGCAGCAAGGAGCCGTACGGACAGCCACTCTGTAATCTTGCAGAGAATACAAAAATGGCTCGTCCAGGGCTACTCACTGAGTGAGTCTATCAGACGCGGCTATCCGAAGTGTCCGGGTTATGCAGTGGCAATGATCACTGCTGCCGAGCGGATTGATCAGCTTCCCCTTGCGATTCAGGCAATTGAGGAGAATATGGTGGTCAAGACGGACGAACGCAGAAAAATCCGACCGGTTCACCCGCTTTACCCGGTTATATTAATGGTCTTTACGTTTTTCATGTTGTTAGGAGTGATGACGTTTATCATGCCATCGTTTGTAACCGCAATAAATGAGATGATTGAGTCGGCAAAACTCCCGGCGGCTACTCGATTTCTCATGAGAATTACCAATTTTGTTTCGTATAAATATGCGTGGTTAATTTGGCTCTCAGTTGTACTGATAATTATTGTGATTGTTCCCTCATTGATCTATGTCAGGTTCAGACCTCGCCGACATCATGAACCTTATCTACTCTCGCGAATGGGTGACTTTATAAAATGGCATCTGCCGGTTTTCCATCACTTCGAGAAGAATTATTCGCTGGTCCAGGTCGTCGAGCTCCTGCGGCTGTCACTGAATGCCGGCTGCACTGTTAATGATGCAATCAATAATACACTCGATCTGGACGTGAACAACTGCTTTAAAAAGCGTTTGCGAAAGTGGCTGGAAAAAGTGGAACGAGGTGATAATATCGCCATGGCGATCAGAAAATCTGGATTAGGCTCTCCCCTGGCATGGGCGTTCGACGAGAAGGTAAATCAGGGCAACACTCTGACGATACTGGAAACGCTTGAGTCGTTCTATCGCTCGAACTACAGCTACTGCGTGAACCTCGCCCGATTCATCATGTGGCCCTGCTTAATCCTTGTCATGGGGGCAATTGTTGGATTTGTTATATATGCGATATTTTCTCCGAGTATTGTAATAATCACAATTTTATCAGATATGACGATACCTTAATAAAAATATGAATAGGGCAAAAAATAATGTTTTGTAAAAACAGAAGATACGGCGGCTTTTTATTAGCTGAGATGACGGTTAGCTTGACTATTCTGGCAATGCTCCTAGCCTCAGTGGCATTTTCACTTAATGGTATTGCCAAGTTCAACTCGTATCAACTGGTCAGACAGCAATGTATCGCCGCGGCCCAGGCAGAGCTTGACAGCCTGACTGCAACGGGTCAATCGATCCCTGATGAAGATGTCAGCCGGATTTGGCCTCGAATCAGCGTTTCCATTGAGAAATCAGCCGGGGACGGCCAGTGGCTGGGCACGGAACTGGTGGAGGTCACGGCAAGCGGCAGGAGCTTTCGCAAGGAAGTGAAAATCCAGCTATCCAGATATTATCCAGAAGATATACCTTTAGCCGAAGGGAAGTGATAAATATGCGTAAGGGTTTTACTTTAATAGAAATGCTCGTAGTAATCGTCGTGCTTCCGTTCGTGTTTCTTCTCATCGACGGATTATTCAAAACATTTATCAGCGAGATTCCATGGTCCCACCGCATAGTACAGGAGAACACAAATCTGCTGGGTATGCTGGCGCAGATACAGCAGGACACCGACGTAGCAAAGGGCCTGCCGAAATCGTTCGCGGGACAGACAGCGAGTGATAAGATCCTCTTGATTGAACTGGCAGAGGGCGTGATATGCTATCAGTTAAAAGATGGGCAGGTAATTCGGCAAAAACTCACGGACACTACACAAACTGAGGCTGAAGATGAAAGAGTCTGGTCAATACCTCACGGGAACGTGGAATGGAAGGTTTGGGCAAGAAACGGTCAGGGCTATGCCGTCGAGACGAATACCCATGTCGAGTATACGAAACGGGGCCAGTTGAAAAAGAAAATGGCTCACTCGCACCTGTATTTTGTAGGCGCCCTCGGAAAGGAACCGGAATAGAGATGAAGAAAATAAGGCAAAACGGTTTTGTGCTGGTAATTGTCATCATGGCGATTGCGATCATGTCAGTCGAGATGTACGCCTTGTCCGATATCGTGAAAACCATGCATTTCCAGTCTCAGACCGCCTATCTGAGGGCATGCAGGCGGAACCTGCAAGCGAGCGGCTTGGTGTGGGCTAAGAAAAATATCCGAAATAAAAGTGGCGAAATTCTCGATAAAACGATACAATTAGATGTGAGCAAAATGAATATTCGCGTCTCTGAACTGGATGTAACGATTCGTCGCACGTCAGACAACCGGGCGGAAGTTCAGGTCGATACATCTTGCAGCCGCGGCAGACAAACTCTTAAAGACACCGGCAGATACAGAATCGAGTTCTATGATCAGCAGAAAACAACTCTTAGAACACGCAAAAGCCCAGCAGGCGACTGATATCCATATTTGTGCCGGTGCTCCGGTTCTCTTTCGAGTGGGGGGAAAACTGGTCCCGATTACGAAAGAAAAGCTTACCGCCGAGCAGAGCCGGGACATATCGCTTGAGCTACTTACCGAAGAGCAGCAGGCCGAGTTTCAGAAGAATCTTGATTTCGACCTGATGCTGGCGGACGGAGCCGGCAGGTATCGGATCAATGTCGGCTATTTTAATGGCGCGGTCGGCTCCACAATCAGAATCCTTCCCAACCGGCCCAGAACGATCCGCGAATTGTCCCTGCCGGACATCGTCAAAGACCTTGCAGGCAGGACAAAAGGGCTTGTGCTGATAACCGGAAGCACCAGCCAGGGCAAAACCACGACAATGACGGCGATGATAAATGAAATAAACACGACCAGCGAAAAGCACGTCGTGACCATCGAGGACCCAATCGAGTACGTACATACGAACAAAGCAGGCGTCGTCAGGCAAAGAGAAGTCGGAAGGGATACAAAGAGCTTCTATACGGGACTGAGGGCGGCTCTGAGACAGGACCCGGATGTCATTGCGATAGGCGAGATGAGAGACTATGAAACCATCAAGATCGCGCTGGCGGCCGCAGAGACCGGCGTTATGGTCCTTTCAACGCTGCACGTCATATCACTCGATAAGATTATCGAAAGGCTTTTGAGCTATGCCCCCGCCACCGATGAAGGCCAGTTGAGGTTTCTTTTGGCCGAATCTCTTCAGGGCATAATTCACCAGGAACTAATCCCCACGGTAAAAGGCGAACAGCGGGTCGCCTGCGAGGTATTAGTTGTCACGAGTGCCGCAAAGAATATTATCAGGAGAAAAGGCGGATTCTTCCTGAGGAGCGTCATCGAGACGGGCAAAAAGCACGGGATGGTAACAATGACCGAATCAGTCAGCGCCCTTCTCGATGCCGGCACAATCAACGAAGGCGTGGCGAAATCCGTCCTGTCAAATTACAAGTAACAGTTTTAAAGAGTCACAGCAGTAATTTCGAAGAAACTTCAATTCGTATAGACTAAAAACGCCGCTTGGCGTGTTTCTATTATGACGTGTGAGTGCTCACGTAACTAAGGGCAAGCCCATTGTGATAGAAGACAAACTATTAATCCGGAGGTTTAAACGCCGGATTCACTTTTAGAAGCCCCACAAGTCCCCAACAATAAAGCCTTTACGACAACCCGTGAATTCCAGGGTGATTCTGGAAATGAAAATCTTGTTACTTTTCTTGTTTTTGAATAGGTGACTTGTTGTAAAAATAGTTGATACTTTTGATTGTAAATTAGAAACATGATCGTTAAAATTGTGAAGTAAGCTTTGCGAGAAAATCATCTAAAAGGGATATTATGAGCGATTCTGAAAAACCGAAAAGTTGGCGGGAACGTAGGCAATCAATTAAACACAAGTGGCTCTGGTTTTTCATCGTGTTAAAACGGCTTTATGAGTTGCTATCGTATTGGGTACAGCATTGGTCTTTTCTCAACTTCTTAAGGAACGTCGAATGCCTTACAATCCTTGTTGCCGTAATCTTCTATATCGTGGGATACCATGAACGGAAGATGCAATCAAAAAATTTGCAATTGCAAGTACAACACTTGGAATCACAATTGGAAAACCAGCGAAAAGCGAAACACTATCAGGCTTGGCAAGTAATCAATATAGCCCAAGGAAAATCAGGAGGTGGCGGAAGGAAGGACGCTCTCGAAGATTTACACAAAGACAAGGTTTCCTTGGTGGGCATAGACATATCTAAGGCGCACCTTCCAAATTTAAACCTCGAAAACGCAAAACTCGCATTTGCGAATCTCGACGGAGCAATCCTCACGGATGCGAACATGGCCCAAGCATTCCTCGGGGAAGCGAATCTCACCCGAGCAACGCTCCAGGACGCGAACCTCACCCGAGCAACGCTCCTTAATGCGAATCTCGCCGGAGCAGAATTCATTAGCGCGAATCTCTCCGAAGCAATGCTCATTAAGGCGAATCTCGCCGGAGCAAACCTCACGGACGCGAACCTCTCCGAAGCAAGCTTCAGCCTCGCGAATCTCGCCGGAGCAGACCTCAGGGATATCAAGAACTGGCGGGACATCAGGAACATAGAATACGCGAACATATACGACATAAAGAACGCTCCGAAAGAATTCAAAGAATGGGCTACAGATCCAGAACAAGGTGCGGTTATATTTGAAGATGAAGAAGAGTGGAAGAAGTTCAAAAGCGAGAAATTAGAAGAACTACTTGAGGAAACGTTGAAGAAGTTCGAGCGCGAGAAAATAGAAGAACAAACGCAACAGAAACAATGAAAACAATCTAAACGCCTTATACTGTTTTTGCCTGTGGATTTGATTGAAATTCAGAACATATCAGTTGAAGTGAGGCAGGTGATTGTTATAATAGTGGGGCGAAGCGATTAGTGGGTAATATAAGACTTGATTAAGGTGGCGAGAAGATGAGAGAGAGAATTTTCGATTTAGTACTTTGTCTTTTACTAACCGGTTGTGCAATTACTAACAGGGATATTACGCCGAGTGAACGTCAAGAAATTACGGTTACGGGTACTGACCCAATATTTATTGGCATGAAACTCAAAGATGAAATGCTTAAGTTGGGTTACAGTATTAGAGAGCAGTCAGGCCATTCAATTGCCTTTGAAAAACAAATAACAGGCTGGACAGGTGCCATGCGGCCTGAAGGTCGTTATAATATGCAACCAAATTCCCGTGTCACCTATACACTTATTGAACAGAACAAGACTGTCCGAGTTGTTGCGGATTTGAAGATAATTACGTATCCCGACTCACGTTTCGAGCGCGTAGCCGACACAGTCCAGCATCCCGACTCAACATCGATTAAAGAAATACTTTGGCAGGTAGAACACTATTTAGAAAATCAAAAAAAGGAGACTCTGAAAAACGGACGGTAATAAGTCACTAAGGTAGTTGAAATAAGATACGTTGCCATGAGGACGTGTCGGGTAAGCTTGTGAAGATTTCGGTCCACAAATATGAAAGAGAGAAAAATGAAAGAGAAGTCTTGTAAAGTGTATTTCTGGGAAAGAATCTTTCCACTGCTCGTGACGGCGATTATTACATTGATTATTTATTTCTTTGGAAATTACTTAGCCGCAAAACGGGAAAGAGCCAACAAACAGCGAGATTTACGGATCGAGTATCTCATCAGTGCATACAACAAGCTTGCTAATGCTTCATGGCGTGAGCCAAAACCTGAATCTCAGTATTTTGCAGACATGGAGACTGCAATGGCAGATATTCAACTTTTTGGAACCGATTCACAGATAACCAAAGCAAATAAATTTATGGGTGATTTTCAGAAAAAGGGTTCTGCTTCCATGGATAAACTATTAAGAGACTTGAGAGATGATCTAAGGCGTGAGATGGATTTGTCAAGGATCGATGAGTCTGTTCAATGGTTTCGCCCTGAAGGAGCACCTACACTTCCACAATAACCGAGAAGTGAAATGAAACCCGAAAATCAGACAAGTAAATACTTCTATCAACATAGTGAAACCGGCGAAATCTTTGTCATAGAGCGGCGCTGGGACGGCGTTTTGCTCGGCTCTTACGGCCCACTATCAGAGCCATTGAAAGGCCCGGACGATTACGATTGTAAAGCCGACAATATTTTATAGCTTGGGAACAACAGCGATAAGCTGATAATGATTTGAAGAGGGCAATTGTTAAGATGGTGGAATCGATGAATAACCTACTTATTCAGGTAGATTCTTCAATTGCCCCGGTTGCTTATTTGGATTAGGAAACCTTTTGGGAAAATACTTTGCTCTATCTTCAATCTTTGGGGAATATATTGTTCGGGACGCTCCGTAGATTCCCTTGAGTACCACTTGATATTTTGTTTCAAAGAACTCACCTGTTCGTGTACATTCAACATAGATGTGTGGATGCTGGGGAAGGTATTCGCCGCCAAGCTCGATGGCCCATTTACAATCTCCTCCTACAATCCGCACCGCATAATTGACCACATCTTCGTTCCCAGTGATTGGCAGTTGCTTGAGCACCGGGTGATCCAGAGCAACCTTTCCGATCATCTGCCGGTCGTAGCTACATATTGAATCCCTTAACAGGAAGCCGGCAGGTCTGTTTCCGTGTGATTTTGTAATTTAAGCAGTAAAATATGAGAGATCGCCACCTGTCAATGGCAGCAACAGAACTAAAGCTCGAAGCCTGCCTCCGACATTTGAAAGCAGACTATGGAACTGACAGACATTCTCAGATGTCCTGAAATGGGGAAAAAACTTCGATTTGACGAAGGCAATACGATAGTACGTGCCGAAGACTCCGATATAGAATATCCGGTCGTCGATGGAATTGTCGATTTTTGCCATGGGGCCGCGGATAAGGTTTCTACAGCGTACGACAAAATTGCAAACCGCTATGATTCGGTACTGACACCGCGCCCGCGTATGCTAACGCGAATATGCAATACGGTCGTCTGGGGATTCAGCGATGATAATACGTACGCCGATACGGTCCTGTCGTATCTGCCGTCTAATTTCGACAGGATACTGTCGGACGTGCCGGTGGGAACGGGAGTCTTCACCAGTCCTTTCTACGCAAAATTTCCTAAGGCCACGATCATCGGAATCGATCTGTCGATGGGCATTCTGAAAAAAGCCAGGGAGCGTTTCGAGCGTGTTGGCCTGATGAACGTTTGCCTGTTAAGAGCCGATGCGGCCAAACTGCCGCCTTGCTTTCAACTGGACAGAAAGCGGATAATTGAAGACAATAGGTTCTATGAAGGCACTCGAAGTTAAGACGCTGACAAAACGGTACGGCTCAGCCAGAGGAATCGAGGGCTTGTCCTTTAGCATCGAAAAGGGCGAGATTTTCGGCTATCTCGGCCCGAACGGCTCCGGCAAGACGACGACAATTCGTTGCCTGATGGGCCTGCTCAGGCCGACGAGCGGCCAATGCAGCGTTTTAGGCCAGCGCGTCATCCATGGGAAGGCAACGCAGCATAATCGTATTGGCTATCTGCCCGGCGACTTTCGCGCATGGCCGGGACTGACGCCAAGAAAATTGCTCAGACTTCTTGCCGGATTAGGTCACAGTAATGAAATCAATCAACATCAAGAGCAACTGGCCGAAAGGCTCGATTTGAACCTGGATCGGAAGATGCGTGCCCTTTCGAAAGGCAATCGACAAAAAGTGGGGATAGCATATGCATTTCAGCATCAGCCCGAAGTACTTATTTTAGATGAGCCGACAATCGGCCTCGATCCACTCATACGCCAGATCGTGCTCGATCTGATTCGTGAGACAGCCCAGGCCGGAGCGACAATCCTGTTGTCCAGCCATGATCTCAGCGAAGTGGCGGCTGTTTGCGGCCGGGCAGCCATCTTGCGCGAGGGACGACTTGTCGAGCTGGCGCCGATATCGAAAATCGTACAGCAAGGCCAGCGACGCATAAAGGTCTGGTTCGTAGAAGGAACATCGGTCCCGCAGCTACTTCCGGGCGAACTGGCGGGTGTGCGAGTTATCCAGCAGAATTCAAATACATTGCTTGTTGCTTACCAGGGTACTATCGATGCCTTATTAAAGTGGCTTGCCCAGTATCAAGTCGATCGTATTGCTACAACAGAGACATCGCTGGAAGATGCGTTCATTCAGTATTATCAACGGGAGGCAGACCGTGAAGAATAACCATCGCCCTCCACTTCCGTGGCCTTTACTGCGATTCTGGACGCTCCGCATACTGCCGGCGTGGTTTTTGATCGCATTAATGATATTCCTTGTTCAATTGGCGATTTGCGGTATTGTCCATGATAATGATCGTGTCAAAGCAATGCTTCAGTACATCGATGTGCTCGGACCTTATATTAAAGCATTCATAGGTGGGGATGCTTTAGAATTTGGAAATATTGCCGGCCTGATTGCCGCCGGCTATCAGGAGCCTCTGGTTTTACTCTTATATATGCTTTTTGCCGTGGGCGTCCCTACCGCCCTGCTCGCCGGCGAAGTCCAGAGAGGAACGATGGAGCTGATACTCAGCCGGCAAACCACAAAAACTCAAGTTTATATATGCGCGGGGCTTGTCACTACAGTCGGTATGTACGCCCTTGTCGTCGTGATGTTTCTTGGAACCGTGGTCTCCACGAATCTGTACGATTTCGAACAGGAAGTTCCGCTCTATAGCTTTTTCAAATTAGCAGTCAACGGTGGAATCCTCGCCAGCGCGGTCGGTGGAATCGCACTTCTCGCGGCAGCTTGTTTTAGACGCGGCATGGCTGTCTCGATAACGGTGGCTTATCTGGTTGTGAATTATTTTATTATGATTATCACCCAATGGTGGCCCCGAATGAAATGGCTCGATCCGGTCACTATCTTCAACTATGTTGATGGGGGAAAGATCTTCATCGAGCCCGGATGGCCCGTGAGTGATATGTGCGTGCTGTTATCGCTCCTTGTCATTTCCACCGTACTGGGTGGCGTCATCTGGTATCGCCGCGATTTACCGCTGTAAAATACTTAGTACGTATTAAATTGTTACCTCAAAAGCAATGAACAACTTCGCCACGGCGAAAGTGTTGCAGAAATTCCCTCAACAGGCTATAAATAGCCGTGACGACTGATTCGCAAAGCAATGTTATTTCGTACCGGCTGATATGGAAAAACAAAAAAGGGCTTACGTCTGTGCTTTTGTTGCCGTTCTGTTCTGGTCTACTTCCGCATCGGCCTTCAAGATATGTCTGTCGCCGGAGCGACTGAATGTACCCGTCCTTCCTCTTTTATTCGGTGCCTCGCTGGTCGCAAGTGCCGCTTTGTTTGTTTATCTATTGCTTTCCGGGAAAGCGGCGATGCTCAAAGCTCTTTCAATGGCCGACCTTGCCCGTTCGGCGTTCCTGGGTTTGCTGAGTCCCTTTCTCTACTATATCGTCCTTTTCAAAGCATACTCGATTCTCCCCGCCCAGGAGGCCCAGCCGCTCAATTTCGTCTGGCCGCTGACGCTTGTTTTGCTGTCGATCCCGATACTAAAGCACAAAATCAAACGAAGGGACATTATTGCTATATTGATCAGCTTCTCCGGAGTTCTGGTCATCTCAACGAAGGGGCATATCCTGAGCTTCAGATTCACCGATCCGCTCGGAGTCGCGTTGGCCACCGGCAGCTCGATACCGTGGGCGCTATACTGGATATACAACGTCAAAGACAAGCGAGACGAGGTCCTCCGTCTGTTCCTGAACTTCACGTTTGCATCCGTCTACGTCTTTGCACTGATGCTGGTTGCCGGCGAATTCAGAATTCCGAGCTTGAAGGTCGCCCTCGCTGTAACTTATGTCGGCCTTTTCGAGATGGGAATCACGTTCTTGATCTGGCTCAAAGCCCTGAAGCTTTCCAAAACAACCGCTAACGTCGCCAGCCTTATCTACCTGGTCCCCTTTCTTTCGTTGGTGGTGATATACTTCGTCCTTGGCGAGAAAATTCTCCCCTCTACGATCATCGGAGCCGTCTTCATAGTAGGCGGCATTATTTTGCAGAGACTTTGAGCATCGGCTAAATGTTTCTCAAGGCTAAAACTATTTGAGTTGAATAGCCTTTTTGATATGATATAGAACCGATATGCATCATGAGTGCATATGAAACATGAATTGAGAATTTCAGGTTGAAGGAGATTGTCATGCGAACCCATAAAGCAAAGAACCGTCGGATTATTGTAATCATTATTTCGCTATTGGCGTTGTTTGCCACATCAGGCCATGCGGACTCACAGCAAGCCAGACAAATCCTGGATGCTACCGGCATCAAAGGCGGCCTGATAGTCCACATCGGTTGTGGTAACGGTAAGCTGACCGCAGCGCTGCGAGCCAACAACAGCTATATCGTCCATGGCCTTGACAGCAAGCCGGAAAACGTCGCTGCGGCCCGCAGGCACATCAAATCACTCGGTCAATACGGCAACGTCTCCGTAGATTTGTGCTCCGTCGACCGATTGCCCTACATCGACAACTCGGTCAATCTCGTTGTTTCCGAGAACCTTGGCGGAGTGCCAAAATCCGAGGTCATGCGTATCCTGGCGCCCAAAGGCGCGGCTTACCTCAAGTCGGATGGCCGCTGGGAGAAAACTATAAAATCCCGTCCGAAGGAGATCGACGAGTGGACTCACTATCTGCACGATCCCAGCAACAACGCCGTTGCCCACGATAGTGTCATCGAACCGCCCAGACGGTACCAGTGGCTGGCCGGGCCGCGTTATTCACGGCAGCACGACCACATGTCGAGCGTCAGCGCGGTCGTCTCGGCGAACGGGCGGTTATTCTACATTTTTGACGAAGCGCCCCGGGCATCTATTCTCATCCCGCCCAAGTGGCGGCTCATCGCACGCGATGCGTTTAACGGCAAGCTGCTCTGGAAACGGAATATAGAGCTATGGCATCCCCACCTTTGGCGGCTCAAGAGCGGCCCGCAACTATTGGCTCGCCGCTTGGTTGCCAGGGGCGACCGGGTGTACGTGACACTCGGCATCGATGCGCCGCTGTCGGCTCTGGACGCGGCCACGGGCAAGACAATCCGAACCTACGACGGCACGAAAGCGACCGAGGAGATTCTCTGTCCCGATGGCGTGCTGCTGCTGTCGGTAGCCGGCGAAGATCAACCCCTGCGGAGCGACCCGAAAAGACGCTATGCTACGCTGACCGAGATGAACAAGGACGTCACGAACCCGCTGTGGACTCAGGCTCCGCGAACGATCATGGCAATCGATCCGGATTCCGGCCGGGTGCTGTGGCAAAAAGAATCAGGGCTGGTTTCGCTGTCACTTGCGGCCGATGACCAGCGTGTTCTCTTCCATGACGGCCGTAGAATCCAATGTTTCGACCATCGCACCGGGCTACCCCTTTGGACATCGGAACCACTGCCAAAGAAAGAAAACATGCGAAGCTCCGGCGGCGCGACACTCGTGTTGTACGACGACGTGGTTCTGTACAGCGGGCAGGTCTCCGCCGTGAAACCCAGGGATCGCATCACAACCATGTTTGCTCTTTCGATCAAGGACGGCGAAATTTTGTGGCAGGTGCCGCACCATCCATGCGGACACATGGGTACACCGGATGATAT
>Ga0209121_10003636_pt1 | contig 14806 bp, 11 predicted proteins | sample Cruoilmetagenom3_FD_187292 | JGI IMG/M metagenome (GOLD analysis project Ga0209121, IMG submission 187292) | Oil polluted marine microbial communities from Coal Oil Point, Santa Barbara, California, USA - Sample 3 (SPAdes) (version 2) | ecosystem: Environmental > Aquatic > Marine > Oil seeps ...
TTGTGCGGTGGTGACTTTAAGAATCGAGTCAATGAACAACCAGGTTCTGCTTCAGTGGTTCAATCTGTCGCATCATCCGTCAGTGGGATAGGTTATTCAGGCATTGGTTATCGAGTCGCTGGCGTTAAATTAATTCCGATTGCAGAGCAAGGTTCGCAATTTGTTGAGCCTACTCGTGTCAATATTTTAAGCGGTGACTATCCATTGTCTCGCTTTTTATATGTATACGTGAACAAGCATCCCGATAAGCCGCTTTCTCCTGTTGAGAGAGAGTTTCTTACTTTTATATTCTCAAAGCAGGGGCAAGAGCTTGTAGAAAAAGATGGTTACTTAGCGATACCGTCTGAGTTTGCAGAGAAAGAGTTGGCAAAAGTCGGGCTCTGATTAAGGCGACTGGACGTAGAAAAAACGTATGAACAGCTTGCGAAGTCGCAGGCTGTTTTTGTGTTGAAGCTCTATCATTTTAGTATCAATGACCATCCTGCACACCCCCAGCGTTTTTGTTCTTCTCTGAGTTCATAATTAAGCAGTTGATTTTCAGCTAACCAGTTGCTGCAGGTGCCTTTTAATTCCCAATCTCCATGTAGTTCAATCGTTAGGGTGACGTCAGGGACTAGTGCTTGACTTCGCTGTCGATTGAGTAAAATTGCGAGTCTTAATATGCGGATTAGCAGCGTTATTTGTTGTGGATCAAACAGGGAAAGTTCCGGTAAATCTTGTGGCTTGAGTGCTTTTCTTTGGTAACGAACCAATGTTGAGATCAGGCGTTGCTGCTCGGTATTGAAACCGGGCATTGTCGTATGTTTGAGTAGATAAGCTGAATGGCGGTGATAGCCTTGAAATGCAATGCTTTGTCCAACCTCATGAAGCAATGCTGTCCAACCAACCAGATCATATAGCTCATTAGTGACTGTAGTAGTCACTTGAGGTTGCACTTGTTTCAATAATGCAAGAGCGAGTACTTTGACTTTCTGGCCATGGGCTACGTCAACATGGTATCGAGAGACTAGCGTTTCGGCAGTTCTTGTTCGAACATCAATATCTTTAAATCTATCCTCCATGTCATAAAGAACGCCTTCTCTCAGGGCACCATCAGAAAAATGTAACTCCTTGATGTCTAGCGTATCCATGGCTGCTGAAAGAATGGTGACACCAGCTGCAAACACTGACTTTCTCTCATCATTTAGACCTGATAGGTCTAATTTCTCAGATGATGGAAATTCACATAAGTGGTTTTTTAAATAGGACAAACGTTGCGGCGTAATGAGGCCGTCGTTAAACCCTAATTCAGTGAGTACCTCTTTGATTGATTTAGTAGTACCCGATGAACCAAAGGCGATATCCCAAGTTAAAAAGTGGAAGTCATCAACCAAAGGAGTTAATAGTTGAATAGCTGCAGAATAGGCTTCGGAGAACTGTTGCGATGAGAGCTTACCATCAGCAAAAAAACGCTGAGTGAAACTGACACACCCCATTGATAAGCTATGCGTAATCTTGGGTGTAAAGCCTTGCCCCGCAACTATTTCGGTACTTCCTCCTCCGATATCAATCACGAGCTTAGTGTTGGAGGTTACTTGTGTATGCTCGACACCATTATAGATAATCCGAGCTTCTTCTGGGCCTGAAATTATTTCTATAGGAAAGGGGAATATGGTCTTCGCTCGTTCCAAAAATTCTTTTGAGTTCTTCGCTTTTCTTAGCGTGTGTGTGCCAACCACTCTGACATCATCAATTTTAAAGTCAGTGAGCCTTTCGGCAAAGAGTGTCAGGCATGCCAAGCCTCTTTCGATAGAACTTTCGGTTATACATTGATGCTCATTGAATCCGTCGGCTAATTTGACTTTTTGCTTATGTCGACTAACCAATTGTAGGTGTTGTTCAAAAACTTGAGCGACCACCATATGGAAGCTGTTCGAACCTAAATCGATAGCTGCGATACATCTGGGGCGTTTACTTTCGATTAACTGCATGATTTGTTCTCTTGCTTGTATTTCTTACGAGCCAGTTTCTCAATATGTTTAATATAGTGGTAAGTCGCAAGCTGTGACGTTGAATCATCTAAGCGGTTAGATTGTGGTGGTAAGTAATGGTTGCTCATTGTTCGGTCAAGTCTTCGGGCTTTGTTGCAGTCGTCAAAATGAAACTCAGTGATGTCGATAATAGTTTGCTTGATCTTTGGATCTAAAATTGGCGTCGCCACTTCGATTCTACGGTCAAAATTTCTCGTCATCCAATCAGCAGAAGATATATAGACTTTGGGATTATCATTATTACCAAAGATCATTACTCTTGGGTGTTCAAGAAAACGGTCTATCACGCTAATGATCTCTATATTGTCACTGACGTTGGGGAGCCCTGGAACCAAAGAACACATACCACGAATGATCATTCTCACTTTTACGTTTGCCTGACTGGCTTGATACAGTTTTTCGATGATCTCACGGTCGACTAAGTTGTTTAATTTCAGAGTGATCGATGCTGGTTTGTCATTTGCCGCATTCTGAATTTCATTGTCGATCAACTGATAAAGACGCTTTCTGGTATTTTTGGGTGAAACAATAAGCTGCTTAAATTGTACTTTTTGATAAGGGTTTTCAATGTATCTGAATACTTGCCGAACCTCTTGCGTTAACTCTTCATTTGCAGTCAGTAAAGAGAAGTCAGTATAGACGCGAGCCGTCACTTCGTGAAAATTGCCCGTTCCAATATGAGCATAATGTTCCAGCGCTTTGCCGTTTTTTCTTTTAATGAGCAGTAGCTTGGAGTGAATTTTTAAACTTGGTAGGCCATGGAGTACTTTGACACCAGCGTCTTGAAGAGTCTTCGCCCATTGAATATTGGCTTGTTCATCAAAGCGGGCTTGCAGCTCAACCACGACCGTCACTTTCTTACCATTATGTGCAGCATCAATAATGGAGTTAAGCAGCTTTGAGCCTTTAGCTACACGATAGACATTGATCTTTATAGCCTTTACCTTCGGGTCAAATGAGGCTTGTCTAACCAGTTCCGTGATGTGGTCAAAGGTGTGATAGGGATAATGTAATAAGATATCGCGTGCTTTGATAGCTTCAAAATAGTTAGGGTAATGGTTGAATTGAGCGCATTTAATTGCTGAGAGGGGGCGATTAATTAAGTCGTGTCGATTGAGGCTTGGGAACTCAGAAAAGTGTTTGAAGTTATGATATCGCCCACCTGCAATGACGCTGTCATAATCTGATAGCTTGAGCTTTAGTCGCAAATAACTCAGCATCTTTGATGGCATTTCAGATTCATAAATGAGGCGAATTGGCAGTGCTGTGAGACGCTGTTCTAAGCCTAATGACATTGCCTCTAGTAGGCCGTTGCTTTTCTGAAAATCGTAGTCTTTTTGCAGATCGTAATCGGCATCGCGAGTCATTTTAATGGCAAAGCAGCTCAACGAATCATAATCAAAGAACCCTTTTAGCAGGTCGTCTAAACAGAATCGAACTATATTATCTAATAAGATCAAAGTTGTACGTTGTGAATCTGAAGTCTCTGGAAGTTTGACAAAACGAGGGAGTTGTTCAGATGGGATCTCTAGTAAGGCATATTGAGAAGATCTATTACGGTTGATGTCGATGGCTAAATAGCTCTGATCATCTTTTAGGGTGTTGAGCAACAAGCTATCTTCGTTTAGCAATAAAGGGGTTAAGTGCGGGAGTATTTTCTTTCTAAAATATTTTCTAACCCATTCACTTTGTTCTGTGCTGATTTGCTGTTCGTTGACCAAAAAAATACGGTTACGTGCTAATTCCAATAATAAATCATTATAAAGTTCATGGAAGTGAACCTCTAGATCTCTGGTTTTGTTCTGCATTTGGGTCAGCAAGGTTTTGGGAACATTTGTTGACGGTGGATCTTTTAACAAGATCTTACGTTTTACATCAGCAAATCGGACTTTGTAGAACTCATCGAGATTTTTGGAGTAAATGCCCAAAAAACGGACCCTTTCGATCAATGGAACCGATTTATCTGCCGCTTCTTGCAGTACTCTTTCATTGAAAGATAACCAGCTAAGTTCTTTTGTGACATAGTCTTTTTCCATCGTTATGATTAGTCCTAGAATGCAGGTTATTGAGGCGGTATTTTAATTTAGAACAATAAGATTCACAAAATGCACGATCTTATTTTAAGAAATAAGGTGAACAAACTTGTTATTAGTATCAGTTGTTTAACGTTACTTGTAATATAACTGTCATCTAAGGTACATATTATGTCAGTAGCTAAAAAAAGGTAGATAAACAGATGGCTTCAGCCCAATTTTCATTGAAAGAACGCGACAAAAAAAGATGGTTGAAAGATCGTCTCGTCCGTTTTTCCGTGACATGTGGCGGCGTCAGTGTTTTAGCTGCTTTGGTTTTGATCTTTGTTTACTTGGCGATGGTTATTTTACCCGTATTTTCTGATACCGGTTTAGAGACGGCTCAAGTCGTTAAAACCGTTGGTGTAGAAGAGCCTATCGCTTTATCTGTTGATGAATATGGCCAACATGCATTTACCATCGAAAAATCTGGTTTGGTACAATTTTGGGATTTAGACTCTCAAAAAAAACACTCTTACTTTGAGCGTAGTGTTGTAACCAATCCAATCGCTTTTTCTCGAAATACCCCTTCTGAAAATTGGTTTGCCTTTGCGGATGGCGCAAGCAACATGACTTTTTTCTACCCAGAGTATAGTGCGCCTGTGCTGCAAAAGGGCACAGAGACAGAGCCAAAAATAGAACAGATCACGCTCCCTGAGCCTTTTTTACACGATGAACCTGCAAATGGTGCTGTGATCGAACAATTCGCGTTTTCTAAAAGTGGACGTGATATCACCGTTATTGCTCAGTTAACAGATCAGCGAGCCCTTGTTAAGTGGTACCAGAGTGATCTTGCAGGTGCCTATACTTTTAAAAAAAGCCAATGGCTATCGGACAAGCTAGGTTTACAGCAACAGCTGCTCATTACCCCTGATGGGCAAACTCTATACCTAAGATCTCAATCTGATCTCGTGATATTAAAGCGATCGGACGTTGGTTTTGATGTTCGCGAAGTCATTGATCTTAGTTTGAATGACGCGAAGCACGCCGTTAAAAGCATCGATTTATTATCGGGTGCTTACTCCCTGTTAGTAACGCATCAGGACGGACAAGTTTCCCAATGGTTTGATGTGCTGAAAGATGAACAGCGTAGTCTGACTCACATCCGCGATTTCCAACTGGCTGAAGAAGTGCAATTTATTTTGCCGGATACTTACCGAAAGGGTTTCTACAGCTTCTATAAGAATGGCACATTACAAAGCCATTATACGACCAGCGAGAAGCTCTCTCTATTTGAACGAGCATTTGATAAATCACCTACATTAGCAGCCATGTCTGCTAATGAATTACATCTGGCAACGCTAATTGACAACAAAATAAGCGTGGCTAAGGTCGACAATGAATACCCACAAATTTCGTTTTCATCGCTGTGGCAAAAAGTTTGGTATGAAAGCTATCCAGAGCCTCAATATGTTTGGCAATCAACGTCTGCCAATGATGATTTTGAAGAGAAGTTCAGTTTAGTCCCTATCACTTTCGGTACCATCAAGGCGGCTCTGTTTGCCATGATGTTTGCAGTACCGGTTGCTGTACTCGGGGCTATTTATACCGCTTACTTTATGTCTCCACGGATGAGAAGAGTAGTGAAGCCTTCGATTGAACTGATGGAAGCTTTACCGACAGTTATCATTGGCTTTTTAGCTGGCTTATGGTTTGCCCCAATCGTTGAAACCCATTTAACGGCTGTATTTTCATTAATGGTGTTGCTGCCATTAAGTACGCTATTGACTGGGCTAGCTTGGTTCTGTTTACCTAAGGTGGTGACGAGTCGCTTCTCTAATGGCTGGCATGCGCTGATTTTGATACCCGTTTTGATTGTCACTGTGGTTGCGGTATTTGCTGGTGGCAGCAGCATTGAAGCTTTGTTGTTTGATGGTGATATTCGAACTTTCCTGGCTAGTTATGGCGTCGATTTTGATCAACGTAACGCGTTGGTCGTTGGTTTTGCTATGGGCTTTGCGGTCATTCCTACGATTTTCACCATTGCAGAAGATGCTATTTTCTCAGTACCTAAGCACCTGTCAGATGGATCATTAGCTTTAGGCGCAACAGCGTGGCAGACCCTGATTTACGTCGTATTACTCACGGCCAGCCCCGGTATTTTTTCAGCAATTATGATGGGGCTAGGGCGTGCTGTCGGTGAAACGATGATCGTTTTGATGGCAACAGGTAATACACCGATCCTCGATTGGAATATTTTGGAAGGGATGAGGACGTTATCGGCAACGATCGCTGTCGAATTGCCAGAATCTGAAGTGGGCGGGTCTCATTTCCGCTTGTTGTTCTTAGCTGCACTCCTGCTGTTTATTTTTACGTTCGCGGTGAACTCAGTTGCTGAGTGGGTAAGACAAAGATTGAGAGATAAATATCGTGCTCTGTAGTTTTGATGTTTTGTCTCATTGCGTGCTTGAATCTCGTTGTTTCACTAAGGACACTGAGCGTTGTGCTATTCATGAAAACGATGACAGCTTTGTTTATGTGGACAACGTTCGAGGTTGGTGGTGATGGATAAGCTAAAATCATTAATATCTTGGATTAAATCTGGCTCTCCATGGATCTGGTTAACCGGCGGTGCAGTGAGTATTAGTATGCTTTCTGTTCTTGGTTTAATGTTATTGATTGGCTGGAAAGGGTTAACTTATTTTTGGCCGGCCCCGCTGTACCAATGGCAAGTTGAGTCTAAAGATCTATCTTTGGTTGTCGACCTTGATGAAACGGTGTCAAAGCAAGATGTGCTAATTGGTCAGTTGTATGAACGAAAATACATTCCGATAGAACAGGTACCACAAGCTCATGATCTTTTATCGCCACAAAACATTTCTACTGGGTTAATACAGCGCTTAAATATCAAAGTCGCAAACAGAGAACTTTACCCTGCTGATTTTGTATCAATACTGGATGTGAATTTACTAGAGCCAACCACCCCCTCTGAATGGGCTGTGATTGAACGCAGTCGTGGTGGGTATTTCTTTGGTAAACCCGTTGGCTTTAAAACGGCTTCTGGAACCTTTTACTCGAACATTGACCAAAAGCTTGAAGACGGTTTGGCGTTTGCCGATACATTGCGTGAAGAAACGTCACGTGTTGTAAATCAAGAGATACGTAACGTTAGTTGGCAATTAGAAAATTTACGTTTAGAAAAGCGTAAGCTAGAGCTAAATGAGTCAGTGAGTGATGACTATCTTAAAACATATACAGAAACCAAGCTTGAATTAAACCGTCAATTAGATGAAGCCGAATTAAAGCTGGAGCATCTCAGAACGCAATTGAATGTGGAAAGTTTGCTGGTGGAAGATATGACAGGCGAAAAGGTAGAAATACCGCTCAGTCATATACTGGATTACTGGTATCCCAATAAAATGTCTTATCCTGAAAAGGTCGGGCATTGGGGTAAGCAAGTTTGGAAATTCTTATCTGAAAATCCGCGAGACTCCAATTCTGAAGGCGGGGTTTTTCCTGCTATTTTTGGTACTGTGTTGCTTGTAATACTGATGTCGATCGTAGTGATGCCTTTAGGCGTTGTTGCGGCTATTTACCTACATGAGTACGCAAAAAGTAACGCATTGACTCGTTTAATTCGTATTGCCGTGATCAATTTGGCGGGTGTTCCATCGATCGTATATGGTGTTTTTGGTTTAGGCTTTTTTGTTTATACCATTGGCGGATCAATCGATAGCTTATTTTATGCAGAGCGTTTACCTGCTCCAACATTTGGGACTCCTGGACTGCTTTGGTCTGCACTGACTTTAGCGGTATTGACGCTTCCGGTTGTTATTGTGACAACAGAAGAAGGTTTGACGCGAATTCCTAGCTCTGTAAGACATGGCTCTTTAGCGCTTGGTGCAACTCAATTTGAGACGCTATGGCGTATTGTGTTACCGATGGCAAGCCCTGCGATTATTACGGGGTTAATATTAGCGATTGCTAGAGCTGCGGGAGAAGTTGCCCCATTGATGTTAGTAGGGGTTGTTAAACTCGCATCAAGTTTGCCTGTTGATAGTCAGTTCCCTTACATACACTTAGATAGAAAGTTCATGCATTTAGGCTTTCATATCTACGATGTTGGTTTTCAGACTTCGAATATCGAAGCGGCACGACCTTTAGTGTATGCGACTTCATTTTTACTGGTTACGGTGATCGTTGGTTTGAATTTAACAGCCATCAATATCCGTAATAACTTGCGTGAAAAATATCGAACCTTAGGACAAGATTAAATGTTCTCAATTAATGAAACCTTGGGTTACCAAGCTCCACTAGATGTTCATAACCTAACTGACGAGCAAACCGCTATCTCAATTGAAGGGTTGAATCTTTATTATAAAGAAAGCCAAGCGCTCGATGATATCTCAATGCAGATTCCTAAAGGACAAGTGACCGCATTTATCGGCCCATCTGGGTGTGGTAAGTCGACCCTATTACGCTGTATTAATCGTATGAACGATTTGGTTGAGGGGTGTAAGGTTTCAGGGAAAGTAAAACTTCATGGTAAGAATGTCTATCACCCTAAGGTTGATGTGGCTACATTGAGACGTCGTGTTGGAATGGTTTTTCAACGCCCAAACCCTTTCCCTAAGTCTATTTATGAGAATGTGGTTTACGGTTTGAGACTACAAGGCATGAGTAACAGTCGAGATCTCGATGATGCTGTTGAACGTTCTTTGCGCGCAGCTGCGCTATGGGACGAAGTGAAAGACCGATTGCATGAGAATGCCTTTGGTTTATCTGGCGGTCAACAGCAGCGTTTGGTCATTGCCCGTGCAGTGGCGATTGAACCAGAAGTTCTGTTGTTAGATGAACCGACATCAGCATTGGATCCTATCTCTACGTTGACCATTGAAGAGTTGATTAACGATCTGAAAACCCAGTATACCGTAGTGATTGTTACTCATAACATGCAGCAGGCTGCTCGTGTTAGTGATCACACTGCCTTTATCCATATGGGAAAATTGATCGAGTACTCAGATACGGATTCAATCTTTACGTCTCCATTGAAAAATCAAACAGAAGACTACATAACAGGTAGGTATGGCTAACGTTTAATCGGAGCCACTCAGAGCTAAGCCACTCTTATATCAATGGCTTGTTTCATTTCTTTTCAAGGAGCTGATATGCATTTCGGTCGTCATATTTCAGGGCAATTCAACGTAGAACTAGAGTCTATCCGTACTCATGTACTTACCATGGGCGGGTTGGTGGAGCAGCAACTTTCGTTTGCGATGCAAGCTCTCCATAAAGATGACGTGGAACTGGCCAAAAAAGTGATTCGTGACGATCACAAAGTGAATGCAATGGAAGTATCTATTGATGAGGCTTGCACTCGTATTATCGCCAAACGTCAGCCTACAGCGAAAGATCTACGTTTGATTATGGCGATCATCAAAACAATTACTGATCTCGAAAGAATTGGTGATGTTGCTTCTAAGATCGCTCAAGGCGCGATAGAGATTCCATCGACCAAAGAACAAAAGTTCCACGTATCGCTAGAGCCACTTTGTAGACAAGCGATCACTATGCTACATCAAGTCTTGGACGCATTTGCTCGAATGGATGTTGATGCTGCGGCTGAGGTTCATAAGCTTGATGACAAATTGGATGCTGAATACGAAGCGGTGATTCGTCAGTTAATGACTTATATGATGGAAGATCCTAAGAATATCCCCAACATCCTACAAGTGATGTGGTCAGCCCGCGCGATTGAGCGAGTGGGGGATCGTTGCCAAAATATATGTGAATACATTATTTATTTTGTGAAGGGTAAAGATGTACGTCACCTTGGCGATCAAAGCCTAGATGACGCGCTCAAATAGAACTTATCTTCAGAACCTAACGATGGCACCTAGGTTGAGGTTGATGGTCGTATCGTAAGGCACAAAGGTCTTATTATGATCAAAAATATTCATATCAAAACCAGCGCGTAGCCCAAGCACTGGTGTTGCTTGGTAAACGTAGGCACCGCCTAGACTTAAACCATGCGCTGTCTTCTCTTCTATTTCACTTGAACGTGTTTTCGCACCGTCATAACTGGCCATTCCGATCTCAGCTTGAAAACCGTGAATTTGATTTCGCCCAAACATATTTTGAATACCAATACGGTAAGCATCCACTGTTTCATCATAGCGACTGCTGTCATACCAAAGGTGGGAGTAGCTTAAGTACAGTGCCCCCGAGTTTGCCACATCAGTAATACCCGCCTGGATCCCAAAACCATGATAAGCGCCGATTTTTACTTCAGGAGATAGGTGAAGGCCGTTTGAAAATGCAGATGTTGAAAATAAAGCGGAAGTGAGAAGGAGTGTTTTTAATTTCATGGTACCACCGAGGTAAATTTAGCTCTCCTTAGCATTATGTCGCTCCATGTGTAAAACCAGTGAAGCAATTGAATAACACTCATATTGTAATATTTTAGAAAGAGTAGGCTAATTCGTATTGGTTATATCGGTGATAATGCCTACTTATTGGTACGCATGATTACTTTGCTCACAACCCAAACAGATTGTGAACAAAGTGTTTAATTGATGGAAAGCTATTCTTAGAACTTGTATCCGACAGTGAAAGATAACTGATCGATGTCATAGTCATCCATCATGATGAAGTTGAAGCGTAGGTCGGTATAAAGACCGAAATCAAAATTTGCTCTAACTCCGGTGCCTAGCAATAGAGAAGTATTGTTGTCTTTGATACTTGCACTACCGTCAGGCGTATTTAACGTGATCTTTTCCTCTACACGAGCAAAACCAATAGCACCGTATGGCTTTACATCAAAGCCATTGAGGAAGAATGCATAGCCGATGTCTGTGTCTATTTTGAAGGTTGAAACTTTAGTCTCATATCCATAGCCTTCAAAATTTTCATCTTCTTTACTCGTATCTGATGAGATATTCACACCAAAGATTCGGTTAATGTCATAACCATATTCGAGCTTTAACCCATTACCTAAATCGCTTCGAGAGAAATTTGAATCTAGATGATCGACTTCACTAGAAACAATACCGAAACCAATACGATGTCCAGAATAGTCTTTCTGAGCATAAGCTGATGAAGCAGAAGTGATTGCGATAACGGTTAGTGCTGTAGTTAGTAATTTCATATAAATAACGCTCTTAATGTTTAATTATTGCATCCTTATATTTGATTGACTCCCTGTCGATGGAGTGAATATTAAACAGTGTTATATTTTTAAGCTAAATAGGTTCTCGTATATCTGTAATAAGCATTACTTATTAATTTGTTGTAGTAGCGCATCTTTGATTACATCGAAAAGCCAGGATATGAGAGGGTTATTACGGTTTTTAGTGTGTATATGGCTGTAAACGCTGACATTTTTGTGTTTAGTGTCAAGATCTACATCTATAGCTCGCAGCGTTGGGTAGTTATCTATGGGGAATAGGTTGGAATGTGGCATGTACATATCTGAGTTCGCCACGACATCGATGATAGCCATCAAAATCTCGGAACGAAAGCCAATACTGTGTGGAATTGAACGTGACTCTAATATGTTGGCTGCATGGCTAAAATTGTCGTTCCAGCCAGGAGATATCATTGATGCTATTTCATAACCTGCTAACTCTTCGGGACTGACTGAAGCTTGCTTTATCGGATGATCCTTTCTTACAAATAATCGGCCGGTAATTTCCACCAGTTTTTTTACATAAATCTCTTTTGATGTAAAAGGAAGCTCGTAAGCAACGCCTAATAGAACCTCTCCTTTCTGTATATCTTCACAAGATGAGGTAGACCAACTTACAAGCTCGAGTTTTGAATTTGGTGCTTGTCTCATAAGCTCTTTATATAAGGTACCGGATAAACAAGCGAGTACTACAGGTGATAACGCTATCTTTAAGGGGTAGTCAATTTCACTTGGATTAAATCGATTGGATGCATTCACAGCTGTCATTAGGCCATCAAAGTGTGGTGTTATTTCATTGATGAGTTGCTCACTGAATGAGGTAGGTTGCAGGCCACCATGAACCTTTACGAAGAGGTCATCATTGAAGTGATATCTTAGCTTCTGTAGGGCTTGGCTGACTGCTGGCTGTGAAACAAAGAGTCGCTCCGCAGCCTTTCTGGTGTTTTTTTCTTGATAAACAATGAGGAATGTTCGTAACAGGTTTAAATCAAGAGTACTGAATAAGTCTTTAGCCATATCTATCCATGAAAATTTTCGGCACTATTAAATCTAATATACGTCAGTTAGTTAGATTAGTCGCGAGGTTCTCTTAGATTTGTGTTAGTGATTATTGCCCTAAACAATGAGGGCTTCTCTTACATCGGATATCTTATTAGCGTCGGTCACTGGGATCTGATAATCATCAATATCATCACTGCCCATTTGAGCACTTGAGTTGTTTTCCATTAGGCTTGGTCTTGTTGATTTTCCTGAAAGGTGAAGAGCTGGCACTTGGGTATTGCTTTGAATAATCTTAGCATTTGTTGCGTTGACGCCAGCCCCAGCCATGATATCGATTCTGCTATCGGCTTGTTTGACCATTGCTGCCAATACATCGATGCCTTGCTCTGCATTAACAGCAAGCCCTGACGTTAGGATTCTTTCGCATCCAAGTGTAATGATTTGTTCTAATGCTACTTGGTAGTCAGAACTTTGATCAATGGCTCTGTGGAACGTAATTCCAAGCTTTAATGAGTGCGCTTTGTCAGCCAGTTGCTGCATTTTTGGCATATCAATACTTCCATTAGGCTCTAACACGCCAAGTACGACCCCATTTACCCCGGCACTTGCACAAGCTTCAATATCTTCAAGCATACAGAGCATGTCGTCATCATCGAAAATGAAGTCGCCTTGTCTTGGCCGTATCATGGCATATACTGGAACTGACGAAACTTTTGCTGCTTGCTTCATCATTCCGAAGCTTGGAGTTAACCCGCCAAGTGACAAGGAAGAGCAAAGCTCAATTCGATTCGCACCGCCAGATAGTGCGTTATGTAGAGATTCTAAGTTATCGATACAGACTTCAATTTCGGTGTTCATCAGATTTATTCGTTCAAAAAGTTATTGATGAAATAATAGCAATCTAGATGTGATTCTGAATAGATGTTTGAAGAGGGAAATAGGGGTAAAGTTTTGCTTTGCAGTTACCCCTATTCATTGTGAGAAAGGGAATGGATTAAAGCGTGTAAAAACAAAAAGCCCGAAGCGTTAACTTCGGGCTTTTAATAGGACTTTACTTCTTAACTGATTGGCGGTGCGCTTTGCGCTATTAGCTTATGCTTTATTTCTCTTTATAGAGAGTCTTCCAACCATTAACCCGCGTTGAGTTCGGGCTTAAGAGGTAATTACTTGCTTAGGTCGCCAGCGTGCTCAGATAGGAATGCTGCAACACCTTTTGGAGATGCGTCCATACCTGATTTACCTTCTTCCCATTGTGCAGGACAAACTTCACCGTTCTTCTCGTGGAAGTTTAGTGCGTCTACCATACGTAGCATTTCGTCGATGTTACGACCTAGTGGAAGATCGTTTACTACTTGATGACGTACAAGACCGTCTGCGTCGATTAGGAAAGAACCACGGAAAGCAACGCCTGCTTCTGGGTGCTCAACATCGTATGCTTTGCAGATTTCGTGCTTAACGTCAGCAACTAGAGGGTATTTAACTTGACCGATACCGCCATCAGCGATAGCAGTGTTACGCCATGCGTTGTGAGAGAATTGTGAATCGATAGAAACACCGATTACTTCAACGCCTTTAGCTTGGAAATCTTCAAGACGGTTGTCGAAAGCGATTAGCTCTGAAGGACAAACGAAAGTGAAGTCTAGTGGGTAGAAGAAAACTACCGCTTTCTTACCTTTAGTGAATTCTGCGAAGTTGAAGTTATCAACGATCTCGCCGTTACCTAGAACAGCTGCTGCAGTAAAGTCAGGGGCTTGACGACCTACTAGTACCATTTGGAATCTCCTAAAAAATTAGTTGGCCCAACACATCTTTGTTTGGGCTCCGTTTCTACGGGACAAACTATAGTACAATCGGTACTATAGAAAAAAGCGAATTAAATAGATTAAGTTAATCGAAAAAAGCGATAAGCTTATTCTTTGCTCAGTCCTTAGGTCTGCTGACCTTTGTCCAACTTATCCTACTCATATTACAAAGTAATTTCATGAATAAATGGCCAAGTCTTAAGCAACTTTATTATCTCGTTACTCTTCACGAAACACGCCACTTCAGCGATGCTGCTGATCGCTGTTTCGTCAGTCAATCCACGCTAAGTAAAGGTATTCAAAACCTCGAAGAGCTGATTGGTTGCCCTTTGTATGAGAAAAAAGATAAAAAGAGTCCATTAGTATTTACACAAGCGGGTGAGCTGGTGGTTAAGCATGGTCGAGAGCTACTGGCGAAAGGGCAAGACCTTGTCGAGCTCGGAAACTTATGCAATGGGGATGCAATGCAAGGGCAGCTACGAGTAGGGTGTATTCCTACCATCGCGCCGTTCTTGTTGTGCGATTTAGTACAAGAAGTTAACCAACGCTTTCCACAGTTAAATTTGCTGTTACGTGAAGACACAACAACTAACTTATTAGCAGCGCTGCGTCATGGTGAGTTGGATGTTTTGATTTTGGCTTTGCCTGTCGATATCGACAACATGGAGAGCCAAGTTGTTGGGCAAGACCCATTCAGAATGGTGATCAGTCGCAATCAAGCAGATGGCATTCGTGTTCCGATTAAATACGATGATTTGCCAGATGAGTCTGTAT
>Ga0209121_10003637_pt1 | contig 14802 bp, 12 predicted proteins | sample Cruoilmetagenom3_FD_187292 | JGI IMG/M metagenome (GOLD analysis project Ga0209121, IMG submission 187292) | Oil polluted marine microbial communities from Coal Oil Point, Santa Barbara, California, USA - Sample 3 (SPAdes) (version 2) | ecosystem: Environmental > Aquatic > Marine > Oil seeps ...
TCACAACGCCATCTTCGCCGCACATTTCATCGAAAAAGGTCGCGAAGCCGCCCAGGCAGCACTGGCAATCACCCGTATCCGTCAACAGATCGCCGCTTAACCCAGATAGGCGCGCAGGGCCGGGGGCGGGTTGTCCAGCAATTCGCCCGTGGCCTGCGGGGGGTGTGCCTGTCCGTTCTCGACCAGCACCACCTGATCGGCTATCCGGCGGGCGTCGCCGGGGTCGTGGCTGACCATCAACAGGGTCGCGCCGGTCTCATCCACCAGCCCGGCCACCAGATCCAACATCTCGCCCTTCAGCGCCGGCCCCAGCGCGGCAAACGGTTCATCCAGCAACAACAGCGGCCTGCCCTGCACCAGAACCCGCGCCAGCGCCGCGCGGCTTTGCTGGCCACCGGACAGGGCGGCGGGCTTGCGCGCCTCCATCCCGGCCAGCCCGACCCGAGCGATCGCGCGTGCCACCTGTTCCTGCTGACGGTGATCCAACTTCAGATCGGGTCGCAGCCCCAACCCAACGTTCTGCGCCACGCTTAGATGCGGAAACAGGTTGGCGTCCTGAAACAGCATCGCCACCGGGCGGTGCCCCGGGTCGGTGCCGGTTATGTCCGCGCCATCCCACAATATCCGCCCGTCAACCACCGGCAGAAACCCGGCGATTGCCTCGATCAAGGTGGTTTTCCCGGCCCCCGACGGACCGATCACCGCCACCTTGCGCCCGGCTTCCACCTCCAGATCGGCGCGCAGGAAAAAGCCGCCATTGTCCACCGTCACCCGTTCAAGCCTCAGCATGCCACTTCCCTCCGCGATCCAACAACCAGAATGCCGCCATCGACAGGGCCAGCAACAATAATGCCGCCCCCGCCGCCTGCTCCATCCGATACGCTCCCATCAGCCGGAAAACCTGCAACGGCAATGTTGCCCTTTCGGGATCGGCAAATAGTGCCACCACCCCCAGATCCCCCATCGACAACGCCGCGCCCAGCCCGGCGGCAAAGCCGATCTGAGGCCGCATCCGCGGAATCAGAACCCGCCACATGAACGGCGCACCGCCCATATTCAGCGACAGCCCCAACCGGCCATAGCGCGCCACCACAGCGCTTGCCCGTGGCACCAGTATCCGCAGAGCAAACGGCAGCGCCATCACCGCATTGACCAGCGCGGTTATCGGCAACGCCAGCCCCGAAGGGTCCGCTACGGGGTTGATAATGATGAACAATCCCGTGCCAATCACCAGCGGTGATGCCGCCAGCCCCAGCAGGCCGACAACCTCAACCATCCGCCCCTGTCCCAGTGCAACCGTCACCGCCATCGGTAGTGCCATTGCCAGCAGAATACCCGTACTGCCCCCGGCGACCAGCACCGAGGTCAGCGCCGCGCGCCAAACCGCCGGCGGCAGGTCGGCCAGCCCGGCCAGACCGGACAGGACAACCGCCAACAACGGCAGCATCAGGAAACTACTGGCCAGCGCAATCACCAGCCCGTCGAGCACCTTCGTGCCCCGCCCCGCGCCATCCCAGCGCCGCACTGCCCGGTCCAGCCCACCGCCGAACCCCTCGCCGCGCGCCGTCCGCAAGGCAAACACCGCCGCCGCGCCGGTCAGGCATATCTGGATGCCCGACAGCATTGCCGCCCGGCCAAGGTCGAAATCGAACCGGAATGCCTGATAGATCGCCAGTTCGATGGTGGTGGCGCGCGGACCGCCGCCCAGTGTCACGGCCACCGCAAAGCTGCTCAGGCAGATGGCGAACACGACTGCCAGCGCGCCGGGCACAACCTGCGCCAGCATCGGGCGTTCCAGCAACTGCCACATGGCGCGCGGCCCCGCGCCCAGTTGCGCGGCCAGTCGAAACCGTTCGCCCGGTATTTCCTGCCAACCTTGCAGTATCAGCCGCGTCGCCAGTGGCAGGTTGAAGAACACATGCGCCAGAACCACCCCGTGCAGCCCGTATATCTGCACCGGTGGCAGACCCGCCCAGCCCAGCGCCTGACTGATCCAGCCGCTGCGGCCAAACACCTGCAACAGGCCCAGAACCGCAACGATCACCGGCAGGATGAACGGCGCGCCCAGCAGCGCGACCAGCATCCGCCGCCCGGCAAACCGTCGCCGCGCCAGCGCGCGTGCCAGCGGGATGGCAAGCACCACGCTGACAAGCGCCGACAGCACCGCCTGCACCAGAGTGAACCGCACCGCCGCCCAGTCGGCCGGACCCGGTCCGCGTCCGGCCTCGGCCCGCAACAGGACCGCGACCAGACTGCCCAGCACCAGTGCTGCCACCAAAGCGGCGGCACCGGTTCCCGGCCATCGGCTTAGCGGCTGAGCGCGGTCAGCCATTCGTCAAGTGCCGTATCGCGCAGCGCCGCGGCCTCGTCTGCCGGCACCAACAGCGCCTTGCCGGGCGTTATCAGCGTCTCAAACCCCTCAGGCAGGCCATCGACCGGAGTCACGGCCGGATACATCCAGTTGGTTGTCGGGATCAGCGATTGAAATGCTGGCGACACCATGAACGCTAGAAACGCATCAGCGAGGTCTGGCTGATCCGTCCCGGCCAGTTTTCCCGCCACTTCGATTTGCAGGTAGTGGCCTTCATCGAACAGCGCCGCCGCCTTGCTGGCATCCTTTTCGGCGATCAGATGATAGGCGGGCGAGGTGGTGTAGGACAGCACCATGTCGGCCTCGCCTTCAAGGAACAAGCCGTATGCTTCGGACCAGCCCTTGGTCACGGTGACGATATTGTCCGACAGGTCGGTCCAGATTTGCGGCGCGTCATCGCCATACGCCGCCTTGACCCACATCAGCAGCCCCAACCCCGGTGTGGATGAACGCGGATCCTGAATGACAATTTTCAGGTCGCTTGCGGCCAGATCACGGAAATTGGTCGGGGCGGTCATGTCAGCGTTATGGACAAAGGCGAAATACCCCCAGTCATACGGCACGAATGTCGCGTCTTGCCAGGCAATCGGCAGGGTATAATCCGCGCTGACCGAATGGTCGGCAAACAGCCCGGTTTCCACCGCCGCAGCCGTCAAGTTTGTATCCAGCCCCAGCACGACATCGGCCTTGCTGCGCGCCCCTTCCAGCCTGATCCGGGCCAGCAATGCGGCCCCATCGCCCACGCCGACCAGTTTCAGATCACAGCCGCAGACCTCTTCGAACGCTTTCTCGACCAGTGGCCCAGGCCCCCAGTCCGAGACAAAGCTGTCATAGGTATAGACGGTCAGTTCGGGCGTGTCGGCAAGTGTTGCCGTTGCAGTCAAAACGCCCGCTGCAAATGCAAGATACTTCATGGCATCCTCCTTTTGCGGCGACAGGGCAAGGGTGGAGTGATGTCCATTAACCTTCCCTCCGCCGATATTAGCCGGTTCAGGTTCAACGGGTTCGCAGGATTGCATCTCAGTCACGGATCAGATCCGCAACACCCCGAGGTAGGCTCGCATTTAAAACCCGCGCGCGCCTGGCGCAAGGCGAAATCCCTTGAGGCAGGCCCGCACCACCGCTAGGAACGCAGGACAAAAGGAGCCACACCATGTCGATCAACAGCTTTGGCCATCTCTTCCGCGTCACCACCTGGGGCGAAAGCCACGGACCGGCCATTGGAGCAACGGTCGATGGCTGCCCGCCGGGCGTAGCGATCGACGAAGGCATGATCCAGCATTGGCTGGACAAACGCAAGCCGGGCCAGAACAAATACACGACACAGCGGCAAGAGGCCGACGCCGTGCGTATCCTTTCGGGCGTGTTCGAGGGGCGCACCACCGGCACCCCGGTGCAGTTGATGATCGAAAACACCGACCAGCGCTCCAAGGATTACGGTGACATCAAGGACAAATTCCGCCCCGGCCACGCCGATATCACCTATTGGCAGAAATACGGCATCCGCGATTATCGCGGCGGTGGCCGGTCCTCGGCGCGGGAAACCGCCTCTCGGGTGGCGGCAGGTGGATTGGCGCGCGAGGCAATCCGCGCCATTGCCCCGAACGTACAGATCACCGGTTACATGGTGCAGATGGGACCGCATGAAATCGACCGGGCGCGGTTCGACTGGGGTCAGATTGCGGCCAATCCATTCTGGGTGCCCGATGCGCAGGCGGCCTTTGACTGGGCCGCCTATCTGGATGAATTGCGCAAGTCCGGCAATTCGGTCGGGGCGGTGATCGAACTGGTGGCGCGTGGCGTGCCAGCGGGGCTGGGCGCGCCGGTCTACGGCAAGCTGGACACCGATCTGGCCGCGGCCTGCATGAGCATCAACGCCGTCAAAGCGGTCGAGATCGGGGCCGGCATGAATGCCGCCACCCTGACCGGGGAGGCCAACGCGGACGAGATCACCATGGGTCCGGATGGGCCGGTCTATTCCTCGAACCACGCCGGCGGCATCCTTGGCGGCATCAGCACCGGGCAGGACATCGTGGTGCGCTTTGCTGTCAAACCCACATCGTCGATCCTGAAACCGCGCGCGACCATCACCAAATCGGGCGAAGAGGCCGAGATCATCACCAAAGGCCGCCATGACCCCTGCGTCGGCATCCGGGCGGTGCCGGTGGGCGAGGCGATGATGGCTTGTGTGATCCTTGACCATATGTTGCTGCACAGAGGGCAGGTGGGCGGGCAGGTGGGCGGGCAGATAGGTGAAAACCTGGGTCAGATCGGCTGATGCAGAACGACCCGGCCCATGAACTGGCGTATTTCAGCCGGGTCCGGGCCATCGACCATTGGCGTGTGAATCTGTTGCAATTACCCCGCGACATGCTGACCGTCAAAGGCAGCGGGCTTGCGGGCAAGCGCGCTGGTTTCATGCTCGAATTTCTGGCACAACTCGCGCGCGAAATGGGTGCCGCCGCCCCTGATGATTGGGATGCACCGCAGACATGAGCCAGATTTTTGCTATCACATTTCCGATCTATGCAGCCATCGCCATTGGATACCTGATTGTCGCACGGGGCTGGTTTTCGGCCTCTGAAATGCGGGTGCTGGGCAAATACGTGCTGAATATTGCCTTGCCTGCCCTGCTGTTCAACGCCGTGGCATCACGCAGTATCATCGACGTGTTTTACCCCGGTTACATGCTGGTTTTCATGTCCGGAGGGCTGGCGACCATCGTCGTTGCTTGGGCCTGGTTCACTTGGACCGGCACCGACAAGGCCCGCCGCGCGGTTGCGGTTATGGGCAGTACCTGCCCGAATTCCGGCTTCGTCGGCTATCCGGTGATGTTGCTGGCTTTTCCCGACATCGCCGGAGTCATCCTTGCCCTGAACATGCTGGTCGAGAATTTTGTTCTGATTCCAATCAGCCTTGTCATGATGGATCTGGCAAAGGGAGGCCAGCGCCTGCCCATCGCCCGAACCGTTGCAAGGACCATCCTCAGCGTGTTCAGACGTCCGATGGTGATCGGCCTGCTGCTTGGCCTTGTCGTTTCACTGGCGAAAATACCGGTTCCGGATGTGGCCGCAAGGTTGTTCGTCATGCTTGCCGCCTCGGCTTCGGCGTTGTCGCTGATCGTTGTGGGCGGATCAATGGTTGGGTTGAAACTGTCCGGCAACCAGTGGCGGGCCTTGCAGGTTGCATTCGCCAAACTGCTGTTGCACCCGTCGCTGGTGGCCCTGGCAGCATTTGCGATGCCATTGCTGGGCCTGGCAATGCTGCCGCCGGACATGCACGCAGCGGTCATCCTGTCAGCTGCCATGCCGATGTTTGGGATTTACACGGTTCTGGCCCAGGAAGTCGGGTTGGAAGGGGTCGCGTCTATTGCCATGCTGGTGGCAACGTCGCTGGCCTCTGTCACCCTCAGTATCTTCCTGTTTCTGCTGACCTGAGGCGTTTTCATTGCCGGAGGGTTGCTTTCAGCCGCGTCACCAGATCGGCAATATTCCACAGGCGATCAGTCGGACCGGCAGCCATGGCGGGCGTAACCTTCAAAGCCTGTTGGATTGTGGCACGTCCCCACACAACTGTGATGTGACACTGCCTGTTGCGCCGTTACTCTCGCGCGAATGAAAATCTGCATCCTCTTCTTTCTGATTGCCCTCACCTGGCCCGTTTCGGTCTCGGCATCGGAACCTGTGCAACCCTGCCACGCAGAGGTCGCCTGCCAGCTCGGCACCCGTTCCTACCACGTAAAGGAACCCGATGGTTGAGATGGCGCAACCGCTCTGCCGGTCCTGCTGCACTTCCATGGTTGGCAGCGGACAGGTTCGCTCCCGGTGAAACACGCCCGCATATCCGGGGCCACACGGCGACGTGGCGTTTTGTTGCTTGCGCCCAACGGCAATCACCGGACCTGGGATTTCTGGGACAACAACACGGACGATGTCGCTTTTGCCGCTGCGGTAATCGAGGACGCGGCCAGCCGTTATCCCATCGACCGGTCCCGTATTTACATTTCGGGCTATTCCTATGGCTCGGCCATGGCCTGGCGCTATGTCTGCGAAAACGGCAATGGCGTGGCCGCCCTGATCGCTGTTTCCGGTACGCTGAGCCAATCCGAGGACTGCCCGCAAGGGCCGGACGAGGTGCGCCATGTGCATGGGCTAAGCGATACGGTCATGGATTTTCCCATGGGTCCGCAAGGTGACGAAACCTTTCCCGTGGCGCTTTGGCGGCGACAATTCGACTGTGGCGATGGGCGAGAGGCCGGCCCCTGGCATGCGGTCGGTTTTCTGGATTTCAACCGGACCGTCTGGGAGGATTGCGACAATGGCGGCCAGGTTACGCTGGACATCCACACTGCCGGGCACTTCATCCCGCATGGCTGGATTGCCCGGCAACTGGATGAGTTATTGGGTCTGGAGCCGTCTTATCCCTGATATGCGCGTGGGTTTCACCCACCCTGCGCTTGAACCTTGGGTCAATCTTTGCCATTGCCTGCGGTAAGAAATGTTCGCGTAAGGGCAGGCCCATGAAATTCACACTCTCCTGGTTGAAAGACCATCTTGAAACAGACGCAACTCTGGACGAGATCGCCGATACCCTCACCGATCTGGGCCTTGAGGTCGAGGAAATCACCAACCCGGCTGAACGGCTGGCCGATTTCACCCTTGGCCATGTCACCCACGCCGAACCGCACCCCGACGCGGATCGGCTGCGGGTCTGCAAGGTGGCCACCGATGAGGGCGAGTTGCAGATCATCTGCGGTGCCCCCAACGCGCGCGAGGGCATCACCGTGGTGGTCGCCAAACCCGGCGTCTATGTGCCCGGCATCGACACGACCATTGGTGTCGGCAAGATCCGTGGTATCGAAAGCTATGGCATGATGGCCTCGGAAAAAGAGCTGGAACTCAGCGAGGAACATGACGGCATCATCGAACTGCCCAGTGGTGCGGTGGGGGATCGGTTCATCGACTGGCTGGCCGAAAACGATCCTGCCAAGGTCGACCCGGTGATCGAGATCGCCATCACCCCCAACCGTCCTGATGCGCTGGGTGTGCAGGGCATTGCCCGTGATCTGGCGGCACGCGGTCTGGGCACACTCAAGACCCGCGATTACGCACCGGTATCGGGCGATTTTGCCTGTCCGATCCCAGTCTCCATCGACGAGGACACCCTTGATGGCTGTCCTCTGTTTGCTGGCCGGGTGATCCGGGGTGTCAAGAACGGCCATTCGCCGCAATGGTTGCAGGATTTGCTGCGCGCCATCGGGCTGCGGCCGATCTCGGCTTTGGTGGACATTACCAATTACTTTACCTTCGACTGCAATCGCCCGCTGCATGTGTTTGACGCAAGCCTGGTCAAGGGTGGTCTGCGGGTGCACCGCGCGCAGGGTGGCGAGACCCTGACCGCACTGGACGACAAGGTCTACACCTTTGACGCCGGAATGATGATGATCTCGGATGATACCGGCCCGGAAAGCATCGGCGGCATCATGGGCGGCCTTGCCACTGGCGTTACCGAGGACACGGTTGATGTGTTCCTTGAATCGGCGTTCTGGGACCACATTCAGATCGCGCTGACGGGACGGGCGCTCAAGATCAACTCGGACGCGCGGTATCGGTTTGAACGCGGGGTGGATCCGGAATTCACCCTGGAAGGCCTGGAACACGCAACCCAGATGATCCTTGATCTGTGCGGCGGAGAGGCATCCGACGTGGTGATTGCCGGGGCGGTGCCGGATCATGCGCGCGCCTACAAGCTGGATACTGCAAGGGTGCGATCTCTGGTCGGAATGGACATTCCCGAGGCCGAGCAGCGCCAGACCCTGACGGGGCTGGGGTTCCGGCTGGAAGGAACCATGGCGCATGTGCCAAGCTGGCGCCCCGACGTTCAGGGCGAGGCCGATCTGGTCGAAGAAGTGGCGCGCATCGCCTCGCTGACCAAGCTCGAAGGGCGGCCTCTGAAACGGTTGTCACCGGGCGTGCCCAAGCCGGTCATGACCCCGCCCCAACGGCGGGTGCAAATGGCGCGGCGCAGTTGCGCGGCGCTTGGATACAATGAATGCGTTACCTACAGTTTCATTGATCAGCCCAGCGCGGCACTGTTTGGTGGCGGCGATGACGCGACGATGTTGGAAAACCCGATCTCGTCCGAGATGAGCCATATGCGCCCGGCATTGCTGCCTGGCCTGTTGCAGGCGGCGGCACGCAATCAGACACGCGGGTTCATGGACCTGGCTCTGTTCGAGGTGGGGCCGGCCTTTCACGGTGGCGAACCGGGTGAGCAGCACAATCTGATCAGCGGTCTTTTGGTGGGACGTACCGGGCCAAAGGATGTGCACGGGGCGACGCGGGCTGTGGATGTGTTCGACGCCAAGGCGGATATCGAGGCAGTGCTGGCGGCCATTGGCGCGCCGGCCAAGGTACAGATTCTGCGCGGTGCGCGCGAGTGGTGGCATCCGGGGCGGCACGGGATGATCTGTCTGGGACCGAAAAAAGTACTGGGCGTGTTCGGAGAACTGCATCCGCGCGTGCTGGCGGCGATGGATATCAAGGGGCCGGCAATGGCGTTTACCATCTGGCCCGACGAGGTGCCCCTGCCACGTAAGTCCGGGGCCAACCGCGGCGCGCTGGAGATGCGCGATTTTCAGGCAGTAGAACGCGACTTTGCCTTTGTGGTTGATGCGGATGTCGAGGTGTCGAAGCTGGTCAATGCCGCCGCCGGGGCGGACAAGGCGCTGATCGAGGACGTGCGGGTATTTGACGAATTCATTGGCGGGTCGGTGGGCGAGGGCAAGAAATCCCTGGCCATCACCGTGCGACTTCAGCCAACGGGAAAAACCCTGAAAGAGGCCGATATCGAAGCCGTTGCTGCGCGGGTTGTGGAAAAGGTCAGCAAAGCCATCGGTGGGGTACTGCGCGCTTAGGCCGGGTCGCCGACACCGATAAAAGGAGAGTCCAATGTCATTGAGTGTATATCTTTCAGGTGAAATCCACACTGACTGGCGTGATCAGATCATCAAGGGCGCGCAAGGATTGGATGTGGAATTCGATGCGCCCGTCACTGATCACGATTCCAGCGACGATTGCGGCGTGGCCATTCTTGGGGCTGAGGCGGATAAGTACTGGCATGACCGTAAAGGTGCGATGGTCAATGCGATCCGCACCCGCAAGGGAATCGAGGATGCAGATGTGGTCGTCGTGCGGTTTGGCGACAAGTACAGACAGTGGAACGCAGCCTTTGACGCGGGCTATGCGGCGGCTTTGGGAAAATCGCTGGTCATCCTGCATGGTGATGAACATGACCACCCGCTGAAAGAGGTCGATGCAGCCGCGCTGGCGGTTGCCAAGGAACCGCGCCAGGTGGTGGAAATTCTGCGCTATGTGCTGACAGGCAAGTTACCGGGGTAGACTTCTGCGGCTCTGGTTGGGAAATACCTTGCTTCAGGGCTGACCTGTCTCATGAGCAAGCCGCTGGCGTGCGATGACTTCGTTCCGCTCGGTCTTTTTCTGGTTTGCCAATGCGGTTTCAACATACCCCAGATGCGCCTTGATCGCGGCCCCTGCGGCGTTTGGATCACGGGCCTGAAGCGCGTCATTGATGGCGCGGTGCTGATCCAGCAAGGCCTGCCGCGTGGTGCGCTGTTTGAACATCACCTGCCGGTTATAGAACACGCCGGTTTGCAACAGTTCGAACATTGAACGCATCATGTGCAGCATGACGACATTATGGCCAGCTTCGATAATAGCCGAGTGAAACTGCGCATCATACCGTGCCTCTTCCTCTGGTTTGCGGGCTGTGACCATCTTGTCAAAGATCGCCTGAATTACCTGCAAATCGCTATCCGATCCTAATCTAGCCGCACGCTCGGCAGCCAGGGTTTCGATGTCACGGCGGAAGGACAGATAGTCGAACACGGCTTCGTCATGTGTGGCGAACAACCGGGTCAGGGCAGGCGAAAACGCCGATCCCAGTACTTCGGCCACAAAGATGCCCGCCCCGGCGCGGCTGGTCAGCAGTCCCTGATCCTGCAACGCCGCCACCGCGTCGCGCAGCGATGGGCGCGAAACGCCCAATCGCTCGGACAATTCGCGCTCGGACGGGAGCCGTTCACCGGGGCGCAGGATGCCACGCAAGATCAATAACTCGATCTGACGAACAACCGAGGTCGAAAGTGTTTCTGACTGGACTTTCTCGAATGGCATGGCAGTCCTTTGGGCGGTCCGTTGGTTTGGTAAAAATATATGACCACATAATGCGCATCACAACCGGATTTGATGCGCAACGAAGCGACCTAAAAGGTTTGTTAACCAAATCCGCGCACAATCGTGGCATGTGGCGGATGGCTGTTTTGGTTTTGATTCTCGCGGCGTGCAACACGCCCAGCCCGCATTTTCGCGGCGCGCCGGTGACGCGGGTCGTGGTTGAGGGGAGTGTATTTGACGTGCGGGTGCGCGGAAATCTGGCAGAGGCGCTACGCGTCAATCCTCAATACGCGCCCCGTTTTGGCCCGATCCGCAACCGGGCGGGGTTTGCCATGGCACAGGTCAGCGGGTGTCAGGTGGTCGAGGTTCTGGGTGATCAGGCGTTGGCGACGGGAACTTTGGCCTGCGAAGATCGCCAGCAGGGTTGGGTCGTACCAACTGGCGTTGTGTCCTATTCCTGTCTGGAAGTAAGCCAGTGGGTGAACGAAGGGCCTGGCCCGGACTATGCCGAGTTTGAATGCGATCCGGGATAGGCTTCCAGGGTTGGCCGCTCATCAAGCCACAGTGGCTTTCTTCGCAAATAATGCGCCAAGGTGATCGAGGCCAAAGTAAAAAGTCGATTTAATGATGCCTGGAAACCAGAATTTTCAACATATTGTGGAAATTTTTGCCGATTTTACCATATGCAGCGGTAAACCGTTGACTTGACCGGCTTTCAAACCGCACATTTCAAGTTCAACGGGAATCACAACAGGCAGACACGTTGCGTTTTTCCAAACTCAGACTGACCGGCTTCAAAAGCTTTGTCGATCCGACCGATCTGATCATCGCGGATGGTTTGACCGGTGTTGTCGGACCCAATGGTTGCGGCAAGTCGAACCTGCTTGAGGCCTTGCGTTGGGTGATGGGGGAAAACCGGCCCAAGGCGATGCGCGGCGGGGGCATGGAGGATGTGATCTTTGCCGGTGCCGCGACCCGGCCCGCCCGCAACTTTGCCGAGGTTCAGTTGCAGATCGACAATACCGAGCGACTGGCTCCATCCGGCTTCAACGAGGCTGATACGCTGGACATCGTGCGCCGGGTTACTCGCGATGTGGGCAGCGCCTATAAGGTCAATACCCGCGACGCCCGGGCGCGCGATGTGCAGATGTTGTTTGCCGATGCCTCGACCGGTGCGCATTCCCAGGCGTTGGTGGGGCAGGGCAAGATTGTCGAATTGATCAACGCCAAGCCCAAGGCGCGCCGCCGCATACTGGAAGAGGCAGCGGGTATTTCCGGCCTTTATCAACGCCGTCACGAGGCCGAATTAAAACTCAAGGGGGCGGAAACCAATCTTGGGCGGGTCGATGATGTGCTGGAGCAACTGGCAGCACAATTGTCGCAGTTGGCGCGACAGGCAAGGCAGGCCGCGCGCTATCGTCAAATTGGCGAGCAACTGCGTCAGGCCGAAGGAATGTTGCTTTATCGCCGTTGGAAAGAGGCGGATGAGGCCCGCGCGACTGCCGATGATGTGTTGCGCTTGCGTACGAGCGAGGCGGCAGAGGCGGAAACCAATGCCCGTCAGGCGGCCAAGCGGCACCTGGCCGCCGAGGAAGCCTTGCCACCTTTGCGCGAGGAAGAGGCGATTGCAGCAGCGGTTTTACAGCGCCTTCTGGTTCAGCGCGATACGCTGGCCGACCAGGAAGACCGCGCGCGCCAGACGATCGAAACGCTGACGGCACGGGTCGACCAGCTGGGGCGCGATATCGAGCGCGAAACAGGGTTGAACCGCGACGCGGGCGACACAATAGAACGGTTGGAATGGGAGGCACGAGAGCTGACCAAGGCCGGCGAAGGCCACGAGGCAAAGCTGGCGGAAACAGCGGAACAGGCGCGCGCGGCGGCGGCGGTGTTGCAGGACCGGGAGGGGCATCTGTCCCAGGTGACCGAGGATGTGGCAAGATTGGCCGCAAGGTATCAGTCGGCGCAACGGCTGCTGGAGGATAGCCGTAAGACGCTGGCCCGCTCTGAAAGCGAGGCGGAAAACGCGCAAAAGGCCGTGCAGGAGTCGCAAGCGACCCTGGCCAAGGCGACAAAGGATTTCGAGGCGGCGAGACGAACCGAATCGACGGTAGTTCAGGTAGCAGACCAGGCTGAGCGTAATCTGGCGGCGGCGGATGAGGCGCGCGCGGATACGCAAGCGCGCGAAGCCGAGGCGCGCGCGCAAAGGTCCGAGGCCGAGGGAGAGGCCGGGGTGCTTCGCGCGGAAATGGCGGCGTTGGCAAGGCTGGTGGCCCGAGACGGAGCCGAGGGCGGACAGGTCTTGGACCAGATGAAAGTGGCATTCGGTTTCGAAAAGGCGTTGGGGGCGGCACTGGCCGACGACCTGCGCGCGCCTTTGGTAAAGGCAGATGGGCCGTCCGGCTGGGTTGTGCTGCCGGGGTATGACAAGGGCCATTCATTGCCGGATGGGGTGGAGCCGCTGGCATTGCATGTGTCCGGACCAGAGGCTTTGGATCGGCGCATCGCGCAGATTGGTTTGGTGGACGGCGATGCCGGGGACCGGTTGCAGGCGCTGTTGCAACCCGGTCAGCGGTTGGTTTCGGTCGAAGGAGATTTGTGGCGCTGGGACGGATATCGCGCCTGGGCCGAGGACGCGCCAAGCACTGCGGCCCTGAGGCTGGAACAGCTGAATCGGCTGGAAGCGCTGAAACAGGAAATGGAGAGGGTCGGGGCGCGGGCCGAAGGGGCAAAGGGTGCCCACGAATTGCTAAGCCGACAGTTGGTTGAGGTAACGCAAGCAGACAAGGCGGCGCGTCTTGCACGGCGCGAGGCCGATCAGCACGTTGCAGACGCCGCCCGCGCCCTGAGTCGTTCCGAGGCAGAACGCAACCTGTCACAGGGGCGGCTTGAGACGCTTAAACTGGCGGTGAACCGGCATCACGAAGACGCAATGTCTGCACGCGCGCAACTGGCCGAGGCCGAAGCCGGGCTGACAGATCTGGGCGATCTGGACAGCGCGCGGGCAGAAGTCGAGGACATCAAACACACGGTCGAGGCGGCACGGATCACCATGCTGACCCGCCGCTCGTCCCATGATGAGCTGCGCCGCGAAGGCGAGGCGCGCACAAGGCGATCTCAGGAAGTGACCAAGGATCTCAGCGGTTGGCGACACCGGCTGGAAACCGCAGAGACCCGAATTACCGAATTGGCCGGGCGCAAGGTCACCTCTGAACAGGAACTGAACCAGGCCAGCGCTGTACCGGGGGAAATTGCCGGCAAACGCGAGGATCTGGCGCATACGATCACCAAAGCCGAGGCCCGCCGCACCGAAGCTGCCGACACGCTGGCCGCAGGCGAGGCGGCGCAACGGGCCGCAGTGCAAGGCGAACGCGAAGCCGAACGGGGTGCCTCGCAAGCGCGTGAAACGCGCGCCGGGGCCGAGGCACGCGCGCACGCGGCGCGTGAAACCGTAATCCACGCAAGCGAGCGGATCGCCGACGACCAGCAATTGACGCCGAACCAGTTGCTCAATCAACTGGATGTGTCTGCGGATGCGATACCCGATGCCGAAGCGCTTGAATCCGAAGTGAACCGGCACAAACGCCAGCGCGACGCGCTGGGCGCGGTGAACCTTCGGGCGGAAGAGGACGCCAGCGAAGTTCAGCAGGAGCATGACACGCTGGCCAACGAAAAGACCGACCTGGCCGAGGCGATCAAGACCCTGCGCGGTGGAATTGCCGGATTGAACCGCGAAGGGCGCGAGCGGCTGTTGACGGCTTTCGAGCAGGTGAATACCAATTTCACCATGCTGTTCACCCATCTGTTTGGCGGTGGCGAGGCCAATCTTGTGATGATCGAGAGCGAGGATCCTCTGGAAGCCGGGCTGGAAATCATGTGCCAACCGCCGGGCAAGAAGCTAAGCACCTTGTCGCTTCTTTCCGGGGGCGAACAGACGCTGACGGCGCTTGCGTTGATCTTTGGTGTTTTCCTGGCCAATCCCGCGCCGATCTGTGTGCTGGATGAGGTGGACGCGCCATTGGACGATGCCAACGTTACCCGGTTCTGTGATCTGCTGGACGAGATGTGCCGCCAGACCGACACAAGATTCCTGATCATCACGCACCACGCCGTCACCATGAGCCGGATGGACCGGCTGTTTGGTGTAACCATGGCCGAACAAGGTGTATCGCAACTGGTCTCGGTGGATCTCAAGAAAGCCGAGGCATTGGTGGCCTGAGCCTGCGACATGCGACA
>Ga0209121_10003638_pt1 | contig 14798 bp, 9 predicted proteins | sample Cruoilmetagenom3_FD_187292 | JGI IMG/M metagenome (GOLD analysis project Ga0209121, IMG submission 187292) | Oil polluted marine microbial communities from Coal Oil Point, Santa Barbara, California, USA - Sample 3 (SPAdes) (version 2) | ecosystem: Environmental > Aquatic > Marine > Oil seeps ...
AGGCCAGCGGAGACGTGGCCGAGTGGTCGAAGGCGCTCCCCTGCTAAGGGAGTAGACGGGAAACTGTCTCGAGGGTTCGAATCCCTTCGTCTCCGCCACCTTCTTGTTCTAATGTGTTGATAAATATGGTATTTTAGATGAGATATATTTATCGACCCTAACCTTCTCCCTAACTCCCCGTAGCGGTTTGGATGCCGCCCGCCGTAGCGGGCGTCCCAGGACCGGTCATTCATGATAGTCCCTTTGGCGCAGTTCGATACCGGTCGTTCGCTGCACCCGCCCCCGACGTCTCAGTTGCGGACCTTTCAGGCATTCAGCGGTCGACAACCCAGGATCGTTCCGAAAACGGCGGGAAGCGCGGACATCCTGCGAAGCCACGAACTGTCTTGGCTGGCAAAATGCTGCTTCAGCAGTGGTCCGGCTCATACCAACAAATTGGATGCATTTGCATCCAATTTTCTTTTCCGCTGGGGCCCGTGGTTCTTCGATTTCCGGCGTTTGTCGGCCACCTGTCGACGAACCTCGCCGACGGTCATGAATGTCCGAACTGGTCGCCCATGAAGCGTGGCGCCAAGTATCGGCGCGGGTCCGAAGATGTCGCCGATCTCGCGCAGCGTCTTGGGGTCCAATCCGGCGGTTGCCATCGGCCCGAACAACAGCGATTCCGACAGGCAGCCATTCGCGTGCACGATTTCGTGCCGATTGCAGGAAAAATGGACCCATGTGACCTCGCGTTTTCCACTTTTGCACCGGATCCCCGGTAGCCCGGTCAGAGATTTCGTGGGCAGAAGGACCTCGGACGCGAACAGACCGGGCAAACGTGAGGTGTCCCCGCCTACACCCGATGTTTCAGCGATACGATCACGGCTTCATCAAGCTTCCCCGCGCCAAGTGCGCCTGCACTGATCAGGACCGGGTTGGCGTCGGTATCCTCCGCTCCCAAGGGTTTGACGTCTTGGTGGACCCAGCGGATCAGCTGTGTGCCACGGTCGAGCGTCATCGCCCGGTGGCCCGGCTTCAGCCGCTCAACCGGGACCTCGCCACAGTCCGTCAGGATTCTCGTGCCGGCCGCAAAGCAGACAAATCTGGTCTCTTGGCGACTAGCGACCAATATCCCAGAAGAGATCGGGTATCGGCGTCCAATCTTGACCCCCTGGAACTGAACTGGCCCGGCGCGCGCAGTCCCGATGTAATCCAGCGGCGGCGGGCCAGCTTGGGGCCGTGGTCATTTTGCTTGGTTCTTGGATCGTCGGCAATCATTTCCGGTTTCGATGATCTCGCAGTGATGGGGTAGCCGGTAGATCACCGGGAGTTTGGGTCAGCAACCGGCTCGGATTGGCGGAGTGGATTGGCGTCCGGAGGCTTTTAGTTTGATTTCGACAACCTCGCGTGGCCGGTTCGCTTGAGATGGCCCCATCTGGTCATATTGCCGGTCGCGGCACGGAACATGGCCCGCAAGGCCGAAAAGTACATGAGTTGACGGTAGAAGAAACGCTGGACCGGGAACAGTAACAACAGCCCCAGGCTTTCGCTGCGGTCGAGGCGCATCGCCACAAGGATCAGGACGACGTCCATCAACGGAAGCAAAGCATAGCCGAATAGCAGGTGCGGGCGCACGTCGACGACCCGCTCGGGCCGGCCGACGACAGAGTCCACGGCGAGGTCGAGCAGTGTCCCGATCAGGATGAGGTCGACGAGTGGCGCCAGTATCGAAAACCCGAAACCGACGACCAAAAGGTCCGGTAGTGCCACCCATCCGACGAAGAGGCGTTGGCGCGCCGCGCCGGCAATATGCTTGAAAGCGGTTTGCAGCATACCGAACGACCAGCGCAAACGCTGGCCTAGGAATTGCCGGACGGTCTCGGGCGCTTCGGTAACCGCGTATGCCCTATCCTCGTAGACCACGCGGTACCCGGCTCGGATCACCGACACTGTCAAGTCGGCGTCTTCGGTCACTGTGTCGGCCGAGTATAGCCCTGCTTCGCGTACGGCGCGTGTGCGCCAGGCGCCAATTGCGCCTGGAACAACCAGTATTGAGTTCAGACGCTCGAAGGCGCGTCGATCGATGCTCTGCGCAGTTAGGTACTCGAGGGCCTGCAACTTGGTGAGCAGGCCGCGCCGATTGCCGACGCGCACCCGCCCCGCCACTGCACCCACCGCGGGATCTGCGAAATGTTGGGAAAGCAAAGTGATGGCGTTCCGGGCCAGCATGCTATCTGCATCAATCGCCACGACGATTTCGGTGTCGATCCCGCCGTAGGACCCATAAGCGGCGTCGAGAGCCACCGGTTTGCCCTTGTTTGGCTCGTGAAACACCAAGATGCCCGGCACGCGCGCCGCATGTGCTCTGACACGCTCGAATGTGTGATCGGTCGAACCGTCGTCCACCACGATCACGCGAATGCTGGGGTAATCCGAAGCGAAAACCGAGTCGATGCACCGGATGATTGTGAGTTCCTCGTTGAAGGCCGGTATGACCACGGTCACGGGCGGGGCAAAGATGCCGGCTTTTGGATCATGCCGCCGGCGCCCGAGCGCAAGCATGACGATCACCAAGGATCGTACGACGCCGACCGCGATCAAGACCCAGAAGAGCCCGATCAGCAGGCCGGACATGGCGCGCAGAAGGCCGAAAGAAACCTGGTCCAAAAGGGCAAAGGAGCCGCCTGCCACTGGCATGGCCTGATCCCGGCTGATCCCAAGCATTGCAGCGAGGTCGGCGATCTCATACCCGTCCGCCCGCAACCGATCGATCAACGGCCCCAGGGCGTCAACCGTCGCCTGCCGGTCCCCGCCGCCATCATGAAGAACGATGACGTTGCCGCCGCTCCGTTCCAACGTCTTCATCACGAAGTCGACGATTTCCTGCGCGTCGAGCGCAAGCCAGTCTGGCGGTACCACGTCGCTACCGACAATCACGTACCCCGCATTTTCGAGCACTTCCATCGGGGCCGCGTCCTCGCCCGTCATCGGCCCTTCGCTGCGCCCGTACGGCGTACGGAAAAGCAACGTTCCACGCCCTGTCACAACCTCGAGCAGCCGCTGTAGGGCGTTGACCTCGAACAGCGTGCGAAGGAGGGGTTTGTCTCCGATCTCGGGGTGCAGGAAGGTGTGGGATCCGACCAGGTGGCCCTCCGTCAACATCCGCCGCACTATCTCTGGGGATTGCAGAACATGCGCGCCGACAACGAAAAAAGTGGCTGTCACGTCGCGCTCACTTAGGACATCGAGGATCGCGGCGGTGTGTGTCGGATCGGGGCCGTCGTCGAAGGTGATCGCCACCGTATCCGGTGCGGGCTGACCGTAGCGCAGTATCCCCCACGGCTCGGGCAAAGGCGCGAACCCCTGATTGCTGACTAGGCCGCTTTCCGGGTCGATGCTGACCAAACGTTTCCCGATCACCGCAGACCTGGTCAGACGCTGGAAGGGGCCGCTGCCCTCATAACCAACAAAATCGGAGAAATCGACTTCCGCGATGAACCGGGCCGCGTTTTCCGGGTTCAGCAACTGAACAGAGAGAATTGGCCAGACGGAAGGGTCCTCGAAACCAAGCGACCACAAGCCGACCTGACGCAGTTCGAGTTCGGAAAGGACCGCCAACTGGTTGTAGAGGCTTGCCGCATCCAGGCTCCAGATCTCATGCGCAACGCCGCTCGGGGTCTCGTAACGCATACGGAGGTTGCCCGCCTCGGCGGGATAATCGAACTTGCCTCCGTTCGCAGCCAACCGCCGAAAAGCGTCGGCGACGGGTATCCGCTCCGGAGCAGCAGCCTGGCGCGACCAGTCCACCGCGAAGCTGCCGAGCATCACCACTAGTTTTTCGCGGCCAACTGTCTCGATGGCCCAGCGCGCTCGCGCGTTGAACCAGTCATTCGCGGCGAGCGGCTCCGGCGGATTGCCGACCCAAGGGTCCCGGAACGTCTTCACGATCACCAGGTCCATTGCCTCGATGAGAACGTGCTTGTTCAGCAGGGGGGAGTCGACCGAGGCCAATAGATGGCTTCGCAGCCCGTGCGCGTTGAGCGCCACATCCAGCAAAGCGGCCAGATTGGCGAAGGCCTGCATCTCGCTGGACTCAATCCCGGCAGGCATGATGGCAAGCCCGTAGTAGCCCCGCGCGACCGCTAAGTTTGCAAGGTCCTCGGCCAGTCGGACGAGCGTCTGCCAGTCAGCCCCATTGGCGGGCAGAGAGCCGTGGATCACTCGGACGACGGGAACGACGCGGACTCGCGGAAAGGACCGGTCAATCACCTGCTTGAGGAAGACCTGGTGCTCGGCCTCGCGGTTCAGCATGACCACGCCTTCTCGGGCATTGGTCACGCGGAACCATTCCGGCATCAGAACGTCGATAGCGTTGATCCCGGTCTCGAGCGAGGCATAGGTGGTCTCCGGCAGGTACGGCAGAAATGCGAATACCGTTTCCGTGGGCAGAACACGCAGGTTCGGGTCGTTCGAGCGCGGCACAATCGTCGGATACGGGCTGGTTTCGCAAACGTCTTGCGGGACCACGCCAAAGGCTGTGCTTCCTTCCGCATCGGCCTGTTCCGCGAATGCGGTTGCGGGCAGCGCCGCTCGCGGCGGGGCCTGCAGCTTGTCAACGAAGTAAAGATGCGCGCCGAAGATGGCCACCCAAGCTGCGAAGAAGGTGGGGATGATCGTGGCGACAAACGCGAATACCCGCCGGCGATTGTGGCCGGGGTCAGAAAAGACCGGCTCCCGAAGAACCTGTCCGGGCCGGTAGGGATTCCGCCTCCCCTTGTTTGCGCGCTTTGCCATCCCTCCCTCCCTACCGGGATCTGCAACGGGCTCCAATGCTGGGCTCAAGTGGCAACAACGAGTTGATGCTTCCCACCTCCCCTTATGAATCATATGGTTGTCGACCATAGGACATTAGAATGGAAAGGGCGTGGCCGTTGCTCAATCGACGCAGTCTGCTTCAAGGGCTGGTCGTTTCGACGTCCGGTGCAGTTCTCCCGATGCGGCTCAGCGGGACGAGTGGTCGCGCAACCGTGCTGGTCGTCCTTTTTTCGAAGCGCGCCCCGGTCCCTGTCGGCTCGGTGATCGAAAGCCTGTCTGCGTTCTCGGCGCGCGGAATTCCCGTTGGGGTGGCCTTGTCGCCCGGCGCTTGGGGACTGCAAGCGGATGTGCTTCGGGACCAGCTGCAATGCGCGATGTATTGGTCGCCGGACCCGCTGCCCGCCCAGCCCTATTTCCAAATGCGAAGCCTTACGACCGCGCGCAGGACGCTTGTACCGTCAACGTACGGTGCGCACTGCCCGAACACGCTATGTGCTCCCGATCCGGGTGCCGAATTGAACCTGCAAGGTCTGCGGGTAACGGGTTTCAGAACGGCCGTGATGGTTCCGGATACCACCGGGCCGACAACGATCACGACCCAACACAGCCAGACCGCTGTCACCCGCGGCGGGCTCCGAGTACGCAGAAGCGGGAGTGCTGAGGCACGGGCCTATCTTGAAACCGCCATTCGCGATCCCGAACAGGTCCACGCGAACCTGTTCGTCGATCTAGAGGCGGATCGCGTTTCCGCCCGTGATCAAGCCGAGGACCTCGCCGACATCATCGCACAATATGTCGAGCGAGGCATGGTCACGCCACTCGCCCCGGATAAGATCGGTATCCGGCATTTTTCCCATTTCGAGCGCCTCATCGGTGTCGTGATAGACGGCCAGAGTGCGACTGGATCGGGCGACACCGCCCGAACGGCCATCGTGGCCCTGAGCGGAAGCCTGACCCGAGGCGGGATCGCCCATTCGGTCGCCCTCCACGACACGGATGCCCTGGGCTCGACCGATTGCCTTGGCCTGTCGGCACACCCTTCGGAGGCTCCCGCCGCCCTCCCGCGCGGCGTTGCCTGTGTTCTCACCCCATCGCACGAACCTGGACATTTGGCGACCCTGTCCGACGCAGGCGCGCACGCCGTCGTTGGCACCGGGGCGGCCGGCTATTTCGGGCTCGACGGGAACGGGCTCGTGCATTTGCGTTCGCCTCGACGTGTGACGAGCTGGGAGGACATAGAGGCACTCGGGGAACAGTTGTCGCTCGTCGATGAGCCGGTTGTCGTGCTGGACGCCGGTTCGTTTTCGACACCGGCACAACGCAACCCCGCCGTGGCGACACTGCGCCGCTTGGCCGAGCTGCCCAGCACCCGGATCACCGACCTGGTCACCTACGCCGACGAACTCACCAACCCGGATCCGGTGTTTCAGAAAATGCGCACAACGCGCGTGGCCGCGTCCGGGATCGCCGCACGACCGCGGGAGACGTCAATCAACGAGGAGCGCGAAGCCTTCATGGACGACGCGCGACGCGCCTGGCGCTACTTCGAAACTCTGCAGGAGGACGCGACCGGCATGCCGGCGGCGACCGGGTATTTCACTCCGGCGGGAGACCCGGAACTGACCTACGACCACCTCACGCAATGGGACGTGGGGTCGGCCATCTTCGCGCACATCGCTGCGCTGGACCTCGGCATTATCCCTCCAGAAGCCTTCAAGCAGTGGCGCGTCACGGCTCTTGAAACCTTGCGCGCGGCGACTCTACCCGACAAGCGGCTGCCGCGGGCTATTTTTCGCGTCGCCGCACCGGACGACGGTTCCCAGGATTTCAACGCGGGAGATGCGGGACGATTGCTTTCAGCCCTTCACGCGCTCGACCGTCGCGCGTCTGCAGGTGATACCGCCGTCCAAGACCTTGTGGCCAGTTGGGACATCCAGAGCTCCGTCATCGACGGCGTGCCGCACTCTTTGGAGAACGGCTACTTCGTGCCGCAGCCCGACACGCATGCGTCGAGCTACACCGCCCGCGCGTTCCGCCGCTGGGGCATTCCGGCCAAATCGGCCTACAGCGTCTACCATCGGGGCGAAACCGAGACCGACCATCGGATGCACCTGTTGTACGAGGTGGCCAAGATCGGAAACCTGGGCGCGGAACCCTTGTTGTTGGAGGCGCTCGAACTCGGGTGGACCTCCCCGCTTCGGTACCTCTCTGACGTTCTCTTTGCCGCCCAACTCACGCATTTCGGCGAGACGGGCCAGTTGATCGCGCCGTCCGAAGCGCCCCGTGACGGCGCTCCCTGGTTCACCTACCAGGGGTTGCGGGTGGACCGCACCGGCGAGCTGGCCTGGGACGTGATGGTGCCGGGCGGTGGGGCCGAGTACCGCACGCCTGAATTTCGCGCCCAGGCGCGCATGGTCGCGTCCAAGGCGGCCTACTTGTGGGCCGCCACCCGTCCGCATGCCTATTCCGACCGTCTATTGGCCTATGTGCGCAAGCATGCACGCCTGTCGAACGGCTTCGCCTCCGGCATCTACATGGCGGATGATCGCCCGACGCGAAACTACGGTGACGTCAACTCGAACGGGATCATCCTTCAGGCGATTGCCGCGATTCTTCGCCGATGAACGCGGCGGTCCTTGTCCACTTCGCAACGGCGCGACCGGGCGAGTCAGGGGCCGCACAGGCCTCCAAATCGGCAGAGATTGTCGGCAAAGACCGGCGGGAGGACGGCCTTGGACTGTTCCTCCAGCGGCTCTGCGCGCAGGACCACCGGCCGGTCTTCTTGCGGGGCTTGCGCGACGAAATCTCGAAGTTCGAGTGCGATCGCTGCGTTGCGTTCACCGATGAATTCCTCAACGTGCCCGTTCCCGGCGAGGATCGCGACGTAGGGTTGCTCATACCAAAGACTGGTCCAATCCCGGAAGGGTGTGCCGGAAAACAGCGCGTCGAGATGCGGGTCAATCTTGTAGCAGACCGGGGACGAATGCGCGACGACGGCAAATGCGCCATATCGAGCGGCGCTGCGCTCGATGACCGTGCCGAAATCCAGGTCGGACTCTGCATCCGGATCGTGAACCTCACCGCCCCAACCGCAGGTATCCTTGTGCGCAAGCTTGACCGGGGCACTGCCCTGGTTGAGCCCGAGAAGGGACAACCCGCGCTCGAGGTACACCTTGTCGCCTTGCGCCCGGTTGATCACCCAGCTTTCCCACGCATCTGCACCCCCCGAAGACCGGATGACGAAATCGCCGGCTAAGCCGGTCGGTGTCACAGACCGCACTTCCTCCGCATCAACCAACATCGCGTTTTCACGAAACGTACCCGCCACGCTAGCGAAGTACGCCTCGTCCGGAGCCACGACCGCGAACACATTCTCCAGAGTCTCGAGACTCAGCGGTTTCCCGTCGGGCAAGGCAAACGATGCCAGGCCCGGGCTGCCGAGACTTCCCGCAAGGGCACAATAGGCTGCGGGTAAAGGGGTCTCGCGCCCTTCGAACACCGCGATCCGTTCGCAACCGTCCACCCAGATGAACCGGTTACCGTACCACAAATCGGCCAATTTCACCGGCAAAGTGATACCGTCGTCCATGTCATACAAAACGTCGACGACACGTAGGTCTTCATCCACCTGGAACACGGCAGGCAGCCTGACGAAGCGCGCGCCCAAAAAGGCCCTTTCCGTTGCCGCCTCGACCCGCAAACCAAAATCAAGTTGCGGAAAGGCCGCAAGAGACGCGAGGAACGGCCAGTGTTCTTCCAGGAGCCGGTCCAGGTCCGCCACCTCGCTGCGCAACGACGGGGCCGGGCCCAGAAGGTCGCGCCCGTAGCCCATGGCCTCGGTTTCGGCCCCGAGGAGCCCAAGGATCGTCGGCGCGACATCGAATGTCATGCCAGATTTGTCGATGGTGCCCGGTTCGATCCCGGAACTGAAAGCGAACATGAGATTCCTGCGCTCCGCGGCCTCGAGCGTGTCCCAGACCGCATTGGGCCGCGCCAGGTGATCTGAGAGCACGACCAGAACCGTGTCTTTCATCGCCGAGCTGTCCAAGACGTGACGGATGAACCGGCCGGCCATATGGTCGGCACAGTGAACCGCGTTCAGGAAGGCGTTGGAGCCGTCCCGATAGATGATATCCTCGCAAGTGGCCGAAACGATGCCACCGCGCGGGTGATGCGTGTCGACGGTGAGGAGGACCATGCCGAACGGCTCCTCCCCGGCGGCAAGAGTATCGAAACGGTGTGCCGCAAGGTCCAGGAGGCTGTCGTCATAGATCCCCCAAATGGATTCGTAGCCCGGGTCATCCAATTGACCCAGAAGTTCCCTTGCGCCCTCGACCGAGGCGAACCCGTGGGTCTCGTAAAACGCCCCCGAACCAGCGAATTCCAGCGATGCGCCGTGCAGGTAGCTCAGGTCGTAGCCTGCGTCGTTCAGCAGGTCACCGATGCAGGTTGCGGCCGGAAGAAACGCGTCGGAACCGGCGCTTGACCCGGCGACGGGAACCCCGCATTGCGTGGCGACCATTGCGCCGATGGTCCAACTGGTCCAGGCCAGCTGCGTGATGTCGGTGAAGCTGAGTGCCTGTTGTTCCAACGCCCGCAGGTTCGGCGCCAGGCCGGGAAAAACCTTCTCGTCCAGGTAGGTCCGTTCGAGCGACTCGAGGTAGAATAGGACGAGGTTTTTCTCGGCGCCGCTGAAGTCGCGGGCATCGACGGGGACGTATTCCGCAGGTGCCGGGACGCGCGTGCCGGCGCCAATCGACCGGGTCCCGTATTTGATGGCCAGTTCGCCAATATCGAGCACCGCCGGGTTCATGGCATAGGCGCCCAGCAGTACACCAACACCGGCGAGAACACGGGCCCGGGTTGCGCGATTGGCATCCTCGGCGCGCACGAAGCGATACGCGAAAAACCCGGCCGCCAAGGCGCCGACGACGAGCAGCGCAGTGATTGCGATGAGCGCAGTGAAATCGCGGACCGTAGCGCCCTTGAGGCCGACTTTGAGATGGAACAGGACCGACTCATCGATGCCGGAGCCGGTCAGGGCATCAAGGGCGTAGAAAGCGACAAGAAGAAGTAGCGCCACGAAGACTACTACCGCAATGCTCATCGCCCTTTTCCGCGATGCAGTCGCTTTGCGGAAGAGGGCCAAGGCTATCAATGTCAAAGCAAGGCTCGCAGCCACCGACATTTCGATCCCTTCACTTGACCGGGGCCGGGAGGCGTCCGACCCCCAACTTTCCGGCATGGGCGCCGTCGCTCCCGTAAAGACCACCCTGATTCTCTCGCTCAGAGGACAAAGAGTCCAGAGTTTGGAAGTGTCGCGCGGCGGTCGGCTGTCACGTTCCGCCAAACCGCGACCGTTTTTCAGAATCACGCGGGCGCCGGGTCCAAAAAAACTTTGGATAGTTATTGGCAACTTCCCGCCCATCGGAACGATGAAAAGCATTTGTCATCCAAATTCCAGTTTTTTGCCTTAGGAACGCCGGATCAGTCTGACCCACTACGCGGGCGAGTCCCGCGACGGTCCTCCGAAAACCAATATCTGGGGAGATATCGAGATGAGAATTGCTTCACTTCCCGCGACGATCGGCCTGTCGATCCTGTTTGGTGCTGCTATCTTGCCCGAACCGCAGGGCGCGCAGGCCGACGAGGTGGTTTCGTCCAGCAACACCGCTACCGCGAGCGAGCGGCAGTTCTCCGTCTACCTGACCGGCTACAGCTACTGGGATAACACTCCGCCGGGCTCGGCGGCGATCGCCCGGCCGGTCCTGCGCGACAAGGCAGGCGGCACAGGCACCTACAAAGACCCGATCACCATCGCGGTAGGGCACCGGATTGAAGGCAATCGCCAAACCCTCGACTACCCTGCCGGCACCCGGTTCTACCTGCCGCAACTTCGCCGCTACGCAATCGTGGAAGATGTGTGCGGAGAAGCTCCATCGCCCCAGAACGGTCCATGCCACACCGGGCATAACGGGCTGCCATGGCTCGACATCTATGTCGACGGGGCCGGGAGCGCGCGTCCGCAATCGGAGAGCTGCATGCGGCGGATCAGCCGGGTTCAACCGATCATCCAGAATCCCTCGCCTGACTATCCCGTCGTCGCCGGGGCGCTGACCGAAAGTGGTTGCCAGATCTTCCAGGGCTAGGCGACCTCAGGTCTGTTGTCGGCCGTCACTGCGCGATAACGCGGCGATGGCCACTCCGTGCGGTCTCCGATCGGCTGGAAGCGGCCAGCAAAGTACCATTGGCCCCGTCACTGCCCCCAGCGCCTGAACCCTCAGAAAAGGAAGTCCTCGGCCGACAGGTCCCTGAGGTCGGTGTCTTTCAACGCCAGCCGGTTCACCGCGTCCATTACGATGACGAGATTGTCGCCCTCCGACTGGATGTGGTTTTCCACGAGATCGTTGAAGCCGGCGATGACCGAGACGTCGGACAGATCGATCCGATCACCCTCCTCCGTATCGAAATCGCGGATGGTGTCTTCGCCGTCGCCGTCTCGAAACACGAACAGATCTGCGCCGCCGCCGCCTCGGAAGCTGTCATTGCCCGTATTACCGATCAGCCGGTCTTTCCCGATGCCGCCGCTGAGGGTGTCGTTACCGGATGCGCCTTTAAGTATGTCATTGCCCCGGCCGCCCGACAAAACGTCGTCGCCTGCATTCCCCAGAAGCAGATCCTTGCCTGACCTTCCTTCGATCGCGTCGTGCCCGTCCCCTCCAACCGAGACATCGGCCCCTGGACCCGCGATGATCGTGTCATCGCCGTCGCCGCCGAGCAGCGCGTCGCCCCCACGGCGCCCGACCAGTCGGTCATCGCCATCCTGGCCGAGTAGGACTTCCGCTTTGGAAGACCCGGTCAATTGCGCGTCGGTCCCGTCCTCGCCGAACAGCAATTGGCTCGCAGTGTCGAACACCTCCTCGACGCGGGAGCCGAGGCTGTCAGAATAGGTGGCAATGCGCTCGCCCAGGGCTGCGAATCCAGGTTCACCGGTGTCAAACGGCATGAAGTAGCTGTTGAACATGACGATGTATTCCGAGACCGGCGTGCCGAACTGGTCGACCGGATCCTTTGCGCCGTCGGATTTCAGCCAGTCGAGCACGACCCGCTGACCGAGAAGATGCGCTCCGGCGATGAGCCCGCTGGCGCTGATTGTGATCCCGGCGACGGTTTGGCCCAGCCAGTCATCGGCCCCGACCCCAACGAGATAGCTCCACATCAATGGAAACCAGGCATCGGCGGCCAGATCCTGCGCTTGTCTGCTGTTTAGGAATTCCTCGGTGCTTTGGACACCGTGGAGCCCGGTCCAGCCGCCGGAAAAGTCGTTGTTTTGCCAGTTGCCGTCGTGATTGACGAAGCCAAGATCGATCAAGGCGCCCTCACCGAACTGGTAGGCGCCTAGATAGCCGTAGGGGTTCACAACTTCGTAGTTCCCACTCGATTCACGCATTCTGAGCGCAGAAACGAAGTCCGCGTAGTCGACACTCAAAGCTTGATCCTTTCTGCGCCTCTTGTGTTGTCCGCTCGCTGTTTGCCGGAGCTTGCCATTCAAATCGGGCGATATTGTGGAGTGAATACTAACCAACCGCTGGGTCGGCAATGCCGGAGCGCCGCGTCGGTAGGAATCCGCTCAGGGAATAGGGCTGCTCATGGGAATGCAGGCCGGACTCCACCGCCCTCGTCCGCTCGCATGGACTCGAGGCCGGGACGGTCGGCTTCCTGCGGCTGACACCAAAAAATCACATTGGCTTGCGTCAGCCGCTCCACGCGCTTGCGACCGACCTGGATACTTTCGCCGGCCAGCTCGGCATGGATGCGTGGCGTTCCGTAGGTCCGCGGCGACGCCTCGTGGATGCGCTTGATGTCTTACGGCAGCGCGGCATCCGACAAATCGCGGTCACTGGGTCCGCGACCTTCACAGGAATAGAAACCGGAACGTGAAACCCGAGCGTGCGGGCCATGAGCTGGATCGGGTATTGGGCCTGGTTTGCGCTCTTCAACCGAAAGACCTCGGCGACGTTGTGTCGTCCGATGCAAACCAGGCCGCGGCCTTTGATAGGATGTCGCGCTCCTGCCTTTGCTGGCGGTTCCGTTGCCGACAAATTCGGCCACACACGATTGTCACCGGGATTGGTTATGCCGGTTGATAGCTGACGATTGATCGATGAACGGCGAGTAGCGAATTCGGGGCCAGGCCTGTAGCGCTTCGCCCCGCAAGTATTCTGCTCCGGATCGGGAATGCCGCCGTTTCAGAGTGAACCTGCACCCATACTGGAGGACGACTGTAACGAGGTGATGGCGGGCCGAGCGGGCACCTCGTTTCACCGGCGCAGGAGCGCAACTCGGAACAAGCCAATGGTACCGCCTTCGAATCCCAGCACGAAGCGCCGAAACCCGCGGATGTAACGTTTGACTAAATCCTTCTCGTGAACCTCGACCAAGTGGTCCCAATGCACAATGAGGTTTTCCAACCAGGCAGCAAGCGTCTTGCTGTAGTCAGTCGGGCGGTTTTCGAGCGCGATCGGGTGGAAATCTGCATCCGCGGCGGTCAGGATCTCGATGGGATACGGAAGCGCGCTCTCCGGGAACAGCTCGAGCGGCAGGACCTGCTCCGCCGGTCGGCCCTTCAGGTCCATCCAGGCGATGAACTGAATCGACATCCTGCCGCCGGGCCTGAGCCGGCGATGGCAGAACTGAAAGAAGTCCCGGTAGATCCGGATCCTCTCGTCCGAGCCGAGCCCCGGGCCGGCAAAATGCTCGATAGCCCCGATCGAGACGATCGCGTCGAAGGTTCGGTTCAGGTCCGCTTCCTGCCTGGGGAGGGTCAGCACCTCGATTGGCGGGGTCCCGGGGTGGCGACGGATCCAATCGGCCTGGCTTGGCGATGCCGTGATCCCGACGAGATCGGTTACCCCGCGTTCGGCCGCCGCGCGGCGCAGAAGGCCGCCCCAACCGCAGCCAATGTCGAGCAGGCTGCCGCCGCGCACCGCGGCCGCGTCGAGGTGCCAGTCCATCTTGGCGAACTGCGCCTCACGGAGCCGGGACGCCCCCGCGGGCCCGTCCGCCCATCGGGCCGCCGAGTAGGTCATGGTTTCGTCGAGCCAGGCCGCGAAAAAATCGTTGCCGACGTCATAGTGGCTGCGGATCGCCTCTGCCGAGGCACCGGCATGGCCCTCTTTCCTGTCCGGCATGGTCAGGCCTCACCGGCAATCCGCGCGACGCTACGCCACGCCAATACGAACGCGGTGAGGAACAGCAGATCGATCACGGCCATCGGAATCCACATGTCGGATACGCCAACCGTGAACTCATACCAGAACGCGAGCCCGGAAAACGCTGCTTTGAGGCCGATGCCGTAGGGGATCATGGCCCGGTGGCGCACCGGATTCGAACTGATCTGCAGAAACATCACCCCGAACAGGACGAGCAGAATGGCAGGGAATTCCACGTAGGTCGGATGCCCTGCGGACGGCACGTCGAAAAACGTGAATAGCCGCTCGTGCGCGAAGAAATACACAAACCCCAGAATGAGATCGTACAGCCCTGCCACCACATATAGGATCTTGATCGATTTCAAGTTCATCTTGGCTCTCCCGTGTTCATCTCTCGTCGCAGTTGCTTGTGGATGTCCATGTAGGCTCGCCTTCGGCGCACGAATTCAGCGTCACTGTAGAGCTCGGCGAACAGCCAGCGCAATCCGGCCTCAAGGTCTTCGATGCTCATCCGTTTCGGACGGTAGGTCACGTCGAACAACGTGCAGCGATCCCAGAAACGCTCCTCGAGCAGCCGCCCCTCGTCTCGCAAACGGACATAGAGCGGGGTGCCGGGGAATGGCGTCATCACGGTCACTTGCGCTTCAAGGAGGTTGGAAACTCGGACAAAATCCCGGACCCGTTTGAAGACCGTAAGCGGTGCGCCGATCACACGTGAGCGGCGTAGTTCCATGGCAAGAGATCGTCGATCTGGCTCTGTTTGAGGCCGTTTACGATGGCTGTGAGGAT
>Ga0209121_10003640_pt1 | contig 14791 bp, 17 predicted proteins | sample Cruoilmetagenom3_FD_187292 | JGI IMG/M metagenome (GOLD analysis project Ga0209121, IMG submission 187292) | Oil polluted marine microbial communities from Coal Oil Point, Santa Barbara, California, USA - Sample 3 (SPAdes) (version 2) | ecosystem: Environmental > Aquatic > Marine > Oil seeps ...
AAACCTTCGAGGAGCACATCGGCTTCGAACACGCCGATGAAGCGGTTGCGCCGGCGGCCGATGCGCCCGCGGTGCGCGAAGCCGAGACCGATGCCCCTGCGGCGTCCACGGGCAACCCCACAGCGCTGGGCATGGGCTCGAGTTCCGTGCAGGGCGGGTCGAAGGTGAAGATCAATCGGTGAGGGCGGCGCGAGTTCGCAGGCCGCCGGAGAAAAAGCCCCCCAAAGAGTACTCCACCCAAGCGCCACGGAACAACCCTTCCACACTGCAGTCGTCGCCATTTCTTGGTTTTCAGCAATCTACCGCACCCTAAGCCGGGCAGCGATCTACCGCGGGTGGGCTAGAAGCGCCCGCCGTCACGCCGAAGGCGTGCCTCCAGCACGACGCGTGCGGTCAGGTGCGGCCGGGCGGGGTGGAAGGCTGGAATTGACGGTTCAAGCCTTCGCTTGTTTGCTTGAAATATCAGCGATACGGTCACGCCAGCACGAATAGATGCGAGGTCGCTACAATGAACCCGAGAGTGGCAAGCCAGTTTCATCTTGACGAGATTCGACGGCTCCTATCCGACGATGAACACATCAACGCCGCAACTTCTGCGTCTGTTCTGAGCGCAACAGAAGCCATGGAGAAAGGGATGTCTAGTCGGCTTTTTCCAACGAGGTCGGCACTGCGTGTTTTTCAGATGGCCGGCGCGGACCGCCAAAAAGAACTGAAGCACAGCAACCGATGGGTCACCGCTTGTTTGGTTGAAAGTCTCGCATCGATTCGGCTTCTTTCGATCAAGCACCCGGAAATGGGTTTGGATTATTCAGGGATTCGCGACCAGGTATTCTCGGGGATTGAGCAAGCCAAAAGGAGAAAAAGAAATAGGAAGATGAATACATCGAAACGAGAAATGCCCGAAGGGCCTTGGTCCGTTCCAAAAACGATTCAACTCGGGGATGGCACATATTTTTCGAGCATCGATCCTCGCAAGGGAATGACCCCGGAGCAAATTGCACAATGGATTCGGAACGATCCCAACAGAAAGTGAGCTAAGCGCAGAGTATTCTGGGCAGATTCAGGAGGGCCAACACCCTGTCTACTGCCCCCTCAACACCCCTTCAAACTCCCGCCATTCCCCCTTCGACATCCCCGATGTCTCCTGAGTGACCGTCTCCCCCTTCACCATCCGCCGCACGCAATCCAACGCCGTCGCCGACAGCGACGCACCCCCCATGCGGTAGTCCTCGAAGGCCCGATACGCGAACGGCACCCAGTCCGCCACGACCGCCGCAATCGCTTCGGCGTAGACGCGAATCTCGTATTGCGCGTGGGGATCGGCCCGGAGCCTCAGGAAGTGGAACAGGTTGTGCAGGTCGATCTTCCAGTACCACTGGGTATAGATGTTCGCCGGCAGGTTCATCCGGGCGAGCTCGCGCGCGAGCCCGTCCTGGCCCTCCTGCGAGATCATCTCCTCGTAGTGGTCATAGGCCCGCCCCGCATCCGCCTTCAGGATCTCCAGCACCTGACCGGCCTCAGCGTCCGACAGCACCGCCCCCCGGCCCTGGTTGTTCACCACCGACTGCGCGGCGATATTCTCCGGCGCCGGTATATAGAACTCGCGGTCCATGATCGAATACCGCGCGCTATACTCGTTCACGTTGGCGGTCCGGTGGCGGATCCATTGCCGCGCGACGAACACCGGCAGCTTCACGTGCAGCTTCACCTCGCACATCTCGAACGGCGTCGAGTGCCAATGGCGCATCAAATAGCGGATCAGCCCCTCGTCGTTGGTCACCGATTTCGTGCCCGTGCCATAGGACACCCGCGCCGCCTGGCAGATCGCCGCGTCGTCGCCCATGTAGTCGATCACCCGCACGAAGCCGTGGTCGAGCACCTGGTGGGCGGTGTAGAGATGCGCCTCCATCCCTGGCGCGGTGCTGCGCAAGGTCTCCTGCGGCTGGCTGCGTTGCGCGTCGATCTCGGCGTTCTGCTCGGGGCTGAGGGGCATGGCGAATCTCTCTCCTGGCTGCTGCGACCCACTATATCTTGGGGCACGCCCGGGTGCACCTACACCGCAACCCGGTGCAGCACGGCGCGGGCTTGACGCGGGCCCCGGCTCTCTGGCGTGTTAGCCCCATGCGTTTGCCCCTCCGGTTCGCCGCCCTCACCGTCCTCGCTGCCGCCCCTTTCATGGACCCGCTACCCACCGCTGCTCAGGACCGCCCCTGTCGGCAGGCGCTGGCGCTGGGGCTCGACGTGTCGGGCTCGGTCGACGGCGCCGAATACCGGTTGCAGCTCGATGGGCTCGCCGCCGCGCTTACCCACCCGGATGTGACCGACGCCCTGCTCGCCGCCGCAGGTGCGCCGGTCAGCATCGCGGTCTACGAATGGTCCGGCCCAACGTCCCAGGCGCTGATCGTCGACTGGACCGAGATCACCGACATCGCCGCGCTCACCGGGGTCACCGCCCGCCTGCGCGCCAACAAACGCACGCCAGCCGACCCGTCGACCGCACTCGGCACCGCGCTGGTCGTCGGCGCCCGCTTGCTCGCCCAGAGGCCGGGATGCTGGAAACGCACGCTCGACATTTCCGGCGACGGCGGGTCCAACACCGGACCCAGGCCGCAGGATGTCGGCGGCGAACCCGAGCTGGCAGACATCACCATCAACGCGCTGGTGATCGGGCCGGCGGCAAACGACCCGTCCCAGGTGGCCACGGGGCTCCTGGGGTATTTCGAGACCTACGTGATCCGCGGCCCCGGCGCCTTTGCCGAACACGCCGAAACATTCGCCGCCTACGAGGCGGCGATGGTGCGCAAGTTGCTCAAGGAATTGCAGGGAATGGTGATTGGCGCTGTGGATCCCGCCGGCGGCGCCCAGTTGCGGGCCGCCCGCCCCGACGCGCCTGCGCGGCACGCCGATCCGGCCACGGCGCAGGTCCTCTCACCGGTGCCGTCCCGGGATCCGCCACTGGCGCTCGAACGGACCCCCTGACGGCGTTCTCTGACGGCCCCCTGAAGGCGCCTTGACCGCGCCCTGTCGGTGCCTTGTCGGTGCCCTGTCGGTGCCGTGACGCTGCCCCGACCGGCACCAGGGCCCCGGGTGCCGGTCCCTGGCCGTCAGTAGATATAACGGATCTGGTCGGTCCAGAACCGTTCCACCCGTTTCAGCGAGGTATTGATCTCTTCGAGCCCGTCGGGGCTGATGACGTTGCGCGCCTCCATCCCCTCGGCATGGCGCGCGAACAGCTTGGCGACCACGTCGCGCACGGCGCGCCCCTTGGGCGTCAGCCGGACCCGGACCGAGCGCCGGTCGATCTCGGACCGCTGATGGTGCATGAAGCCCATCTCGACCAGTTTCTTGAGGTTGTAGGACACGTTCGAGCCCTGGTAATAGCCGCGCGACTTCAACTCGCCGGCGGTCACCTCGTTGTCGCCGATATTGAAGATCAACAGCGCCTGGACGGCGTTGATCTCGAGCAGCCCGAGACGCTCGAACTCATCCTTGATCACGTCGAGCAGCAGCCGGTGCAGCCGTTCGACAAGACCGAGCGTGTCGAGATATTGGGCGGTGTATGCGGGGCGCACACCCTCTTCGATCGGGATCTGGAAACTCATGCGGCTCTCCACCTGGTCTGGTTCGGGCCGCAGATTGCGCTGGAAGTGGCGAACATATCGTTAAGCGCAGCGTGAAAATCGGACGAAAATCTGTCGCAAACCGGTGAATTGGTTAACCGCGCGCGCGCGCGTTTGCGTGTTCGGCAATCTCCGCCACCAGCGGCGCGAACGCCCCCGGCGCCGCCCCCTGCCCGGTCACCCAGAGGTAGAGGTCCTGGTCGTTCTCCTCAAGCAGGGCCTCGTAGCTGTCGAGCGTGCCCGCGTCGAGCCCGTCGAGCCGGTCGTCGGCGAAGCGGCCGAGGATGATGTCCATCTCCTTGGTGCCACGACGATGCGAGCGCATCGACAAACGCTTCAGGCGGTTGCCGGCCGTTTCCGTCATGCCGGCCCTCCCTCGAGGATCCGCTTGAGATGCTTCTCGAGCCGCGCCAATCGGTTCGCGGTATCGCAGATATCGCCCTTGAGTTCGCGCATCTCGAGCAGGATCGCGCGCGCATCCTTGCTCAGGGGGGCCTCTTCGCCTGGCGGCGCCACCCCGTCGCCCTCGCCGTTCAGGAGCCACATGAGCGAGACATTGAGCAGCCCGGCCAGCATCTGCAGCCGGTTGGCCCGGGGTTCGGAAACGTCGTTTTCCCAGGCCGCGACGGTCTTGGCTTTCACACCCAGCCGCTTGGCGAGGTTCTTCTGGCTGAGGCCTGCTGTCTCACGGGCGGCGGCCAGCCGGTCGCCAAACGTGGCCCGCTCCTCCGAGTACCAGTCATCGGTGGCAGCTTCGGTCGCGGCTTCGACGCCGGTTTCGAGGCCGGTTTCGAGGCCGGTTTCGAGGCCGGTTTCGAGGCCGGCCTCGCCCATCGCTTCGCCCATATCATCGCTCATCGGGGTCTCCCTCTTGCCCGGTCCCAGAAACACCGATTGGCATATCTCTTGATCGGGCCTCGCGCGGAGCCTAGAAGATCCCGGCGCCTTTCACAAACCCGGGACCGACCATGAGCTTCCTGTCCGCGACCCTTGCACGGGTCAAACCTTCGCCGACCATCGCCGTCACCACGCTCGCGGCCGAACTGCGCGCCCAGGGGCGCGACGTGATCGGGCTCGGCGCGGGTGAGCCCGATTTCGACACGCCCGACACCATCAAGGCCGCCGCCAAGGCCGCGATCGACGCGGGACACACGAAATACACCGCACCCGACGGGATGCCCGAGCTCAAACAGGCGATCGTCGACAAGTTCGCGCGCGAAAACGGGCTCACCTACACGACCAAGCAGATCAGCGTCGGCACCGGCGGCAAGCAGATCCTCTACAACGCGCTGACGGCGACGCTGAACCCCGGCGACGAGGTCATCATCCCCGCCCCCTACTGGGTGAGCTACCCCGACATGGTGCTGCTCGCGGGCGGTGAGCCGGTGGTCGTGGAATGCGGGCTCGAGACCGGGTTCAAGATGACGCCGGACCAGCTTGAAGCCGCGATCACACCGAAGACCAAATGGCTGATCTTCAACTCGCCCTCGAACCCGACCGGCGCGGGCTACACCGCCCAGGAGCTCCGGGGGCTGACGGATGTGCTGATGCGTCACCCCCATGTCTGGGTGATGACGGACGACATGTATGAGCACCTCGTTTTCGACGGGTTCACCTTTGCCACCCCCGCCCAGGTCGAGCCCGGGCTCTATGCGCGCACCCTCACCGTCAACGGCGTGTCCAAGGCCTATGCGATGACCGGCTGGCGGATCGGATATGCCGGCGGGCCGCAAGAGCTGATCGGGGCGATGCGCAAGATCCAGTCGCAATCCACCTCGAACCCCTGCTCGATCAGCCAGTGGGCGGCGGTCGAAGCGCTGAACGGCCCGCAGGATTTCATAGAGGCCAACAAGGCCCTGTTCCAGCGGCGGCGCGACCTCGTGGTGGAGATGCTGAACGCGGCCGACGGCCTCACCTGCCCCACTCCCGAAGGCGCGTTCTACGTCTACCCTTCGATTGCCGGCTGCCTTGGCAAAACCTCCAAAGCGGGCACCAGGATCGAGACCGACGAGGATTTCTCGCGCGCGCTCCTGGAGGAGACCGGCGTCGCGGTGGTCTTCGGCGCCGCCTTCGGGATGAGCCCGAATTTCCGGGTGAGCTACGCCACCTCCGACGCGGCGCTGGAGGAAGCCTGCACACGGATCCAGGGCTTCACGGCCGGGCTCAAATGACGACACGGGCTTGCAGGGCCGCCCGCCGGGGGGTCTACTACCCCCTGAACGCAGGCCGCGTGCGCCACGGCGGTTGCGAACCGAGAGCAGACACCCAATGACACTTCCCCTCCCCGACTATTACTTCCGGGTCCGCGAGAACGGCGCCATCGCCTACCGCGTGGATACCCAGAACCGCCACCGGCGCATCGAGATGGACCAGATCGCGGTCATCAACATACGCAACGGCGAGGTCAAACCGCACGGGGGACGCGAGCTTTCGGACCAGGACCGGGCCGCGATCGAGACCTGGATCGCCGAGCGCAAGGCGCTGCTGGCGGCGCGCGATATCGACGACATCCTGCGCACCGTCGATCACCTGAACCTCACCGCCCATTGGGCCCAGACCCGCGCCGCCGACGCCGATCTCGACGCGGTGACCGACACGCTCCTGCTGGCGATGCACGATCTGCGCACCGTGCTTGTGCGCAAGAAGGCCGATCGGCTGATGGCGAAGGACTGAGTGCACCCTGCGGGTGCACCGCCGGCGGCGGGCGGGGGCCGCCTGACGGCGGCGCGCCTGCGGCGGGCAGGGCGGGGGCTGCGCCCCCGGGGAATACCGACCGCCGCAGGCGCGCGCGTCAGACGGCCCGGACCCAGCGGTGCATCACGTCGCCACCGACAGCGCGGGTTTCGGCCAGCGCAAACCGTGGCGCCTCGCCAAGCGCACCCACCCCCAGCGCCGCGAGCGAAGGACGGCCCTCGGCGCCGAGCGCGATCCCGGCGGTGAAGCCCACCAACTCGTCGACCAGGCCCTCTGCGATCAGCGCCGCCGCAAGGCTGCCGCCGCCTTCGCAGAACACCCGTGTAAGGCCCTGTTCGCCAAGCGTTTCCAACGCGGCGCGCGGGTCGATGGCACCGTGCCGCACAGGCACCGCGAACAGCGCCGCCCCGGCCGCCGCCCAGGCCGCGACCCGGGCCGGGTCGGCGCGGTCGCCGTGCAGCAGCCAGACGGGCGTCTCGGTCGCGCTGGCCGCGAGCCGGCTGTCAAGCGGCAGATCGAGATGACGCGACAGCACCACCCGCACCGGTTGGCGCACCGGCTGACGGGCTGTGCCGAACCCGCGCACGGTCAGCGCGGGATCGTCGGCCCGCATCGTGCCGGCGCCCACCATCACCGCGTCATGACGCAACCTGAGCGCGTGCACGACCCGGCGCGCCTCCGGACCGGTGATCCACCGGCTCTCGCCACTCGCGGTGGCGATGCGGCCGTCGACGGAGCTGGCGAGCTTCAATGTGACAAACGGACGCCCGCGTGTGACACGCGAGAGGAAGCCCGCCTGGTCTAGGCGCGCCTGCACCGCGCCGATGCCTTCGCGCACACCGATCCCGGCCGCCCGCAACCGGGCCAGCCCCTGTCCGTTGACCCGCGCATCGGGATCGCCGAGCGCCACCACCACGCGGGCGATCCCGGCCGCGATCAACGCGTCGGCGCAGGGCGGGGTCTTGCCGTGATGGGCGCAGGGTTCGAGGGTGACATAAGCCGTCGCGCCCCGCGCCGCCGCGCCCGCCTGGGCGAGCGCCACAACCTCGGCATGCGGCCGACCGCCGGGCTGTGTCCAGCCGCGCCCGACGATCCGCGCACCCTGCGCGATCACGCAGCCGACGGCCGGATTGGGCCAGGTGTTGCCGAGCCCGCGGCGTCCGAGCGCCAGCGCGTGGGCCATGTGGCGCCGGTCGAGCGCGAGGTCGCCCGCCTCGGTCGAGCCAGTCCCGTTCGAGCCAGTCCCGGTCGAGCCAGTCCCGGTCACGCCCTCCCCGGTCACGCCTCCCCGGTCACGTCGATCGGACGCAGCTCGCTCACGAACTTGTCGAAATCGTCGGCCGCCTGGAAGTTCTTGTAAACGCTGGCGAAGCGGACATAGGCGACGGTATCGATCCGCGCCAGGGTCTCCATCACGATCTCGCCGATGATCTTGGAGGCGATGTCGGTTTCGCCAAGGCTCTCGAGCCGCCGCACGATGCCCGAGATCATCTGGTCGATCCGCTCCGGCTCCACCGGGCGCTTCTGCATCGAAATCCGGATCGAGCGTTCGAGCTTGTCGCGGTCGAAATCCTCGCGGCGTCCGCTGGTCTTGATGACCACGAGATCGCGCAACTGCACCCGCTCATAGGTGGTGAAACGACCGCCGCACGCCGGACAAAACCGCCTGCGCCGGATCGCAACATGATCCTCCGCAGGGCGCGAATCCTTCACCTGCGTGTCGACATTTCCGCAAAACGGGCAGCGCATGCCTGTCCCTTCCTTCTTGCCTGATACCTCGGATAGTGGGTCTTCGCCCACTTATCCACAGGCACTATAGGGGCTTGCCCCGGTCTTGGGTAGCCCGAATTGCGGCCTACCAGATGCGGGGACAAGGCTGCAACACCCGGGCCTTTGGCGCCCCGGGCCAGGCCGGGCTTACAAAGTCGGCGGACACACACCACATAACACTTTGTAAGAGAACCGAGGGAGGACAAAATGAGCGTTGCACGTGTTACCGAGATTTCCGCGACATCGACGAAGAGCTTCGAAGATGCTGTCGAACAGGGCGTCACCCGCGCCGCCGAGACCCTGCGCAACGTGCGCTCGGCCTGGATCAAGGAACAGCAGGTCCGCGTCGAAGACGGCAAGATCGTCGGCTACCAGGTCAACATGATGGTGACCTTCGTCCTCGAATAGCGCCCCGAGACGCGCGCCCGGCCCCGATCAGCGCAACAGCGCTGCGATCTCGCGCCGATGCGGCGCGCTGCGGTGTTCGAACAGGTAGATCCCCTGCCAGGTGCCGAGCGCCACCTGCCCGGCTGTCACCGGAATGGTGAGCGAGACCGGCAGCAGCGCTGCCTTGATATGGGCCGGCATGTCGTCCGGCCCCTCCAGCGTATGCCTGAGATAGCGCATCGACGGGTCGGACGCGGGCGGCACCAGCCGCGCGAAGAAGGCCTCGAGGTCGGTCTGCACATCCCGGTCGGCATTTTCCTGGATCACCAGCGAGGCCGAGGTATGGCGGATGAACAGGGTCAGAACCGCCTCGTCCAGCCCGGCCCGGGCCACCCACCCCGCGATATCGCGCGTGACCTCGTAGAGCCCCGCCCCGCGGGTCTCGATGGTGAAAACCTTGTGCATTTTTCGCCCTCCCCCGGCGCGTCCGGGCACACACGACCCCGGGCAGACACGCCCCCGGGCACGCACGACAATGTCAAAAGGGCGCATCCGGCGCCATGGTAAACTCGGGCTTCGGCCGGTCACATTTCCGCGGCGGAGCGGACAGACCCTGACACGGATGACGGCCAGGACTTTCGACCAGGGGCTCCGCGAGCTCTACGACGTCTTCGCCCACGGGCTGATGTCGAAGCGCGCGTTTCTCGACCGTGCGGGCAAGTAAACGGTTGACGGACTCACCGCGGTGGCGCTCCTCGACATGCTCAGCCCCGACGACGCGCTGGCCAGCCAGGTGAGCTTCACCGACCCCGACATCGTGCCGGAATACATCCCCTACCCGAGCCCGAACGGCCACGGCGAGGTGCGCGGTTACCTCGTCAAACTGGCCGGTCTGCAAGGCCGCGCTGAAGGCGACCGGCAAGACCTACACCGCGCATGTCTACGAGGGCGCCAACCACGGGTTCCACAACGACACCACGCCGCGTTACGACGATGCGGCGACGCCCCCCGCCTGGGACCGCACCATCGCCTTCTTCACCCAAAACCTGAACTGAGCGCCCGAACTGAGCGCCCGGGCGGCGTGAGCCAAACCACGGGCACCGACGACCGGGCCTGCCAACCGGCGGGTCCGGCGCGACGCAGGCCAATCGTCACGATGGCACCACCGCCCTGCATAACCCAAACATCGCACACCCCAAACACCGCACGCCCCAAACGAAAGAGGCGCCCGCTTGGGCGCCTCCACTCAGGCCGTTCAAAGACCGCGGCCGGGGCCGGGCCCCCGCCTCAGCGTTCGAAGCCGATCTCGTCTGTGAAGTCGATCACCGCATCTTCCCAGATGTTCATGAGCCGCGAGAAATCCTCGGCGCTCATGTCCTGGCCACGCGGGATCGGCATGACAAAATAGGGATCGTTGTTTTCATCCAGGAATGCGCGGGTGTAGATCCGCGACTGGTTCCAGTTGTTGATCGTCGCCGTGCTCGACCCATCAGGCATGTCCATGCCGGAGGTGAACATCAGCGTCTGGCAACTGCTCATGTCGTCGAGGCAACCGTAAAACGCGATCGACGTATTGACCCCGGCGATGCCGGTCAGGACGCGCGGGCGTCCGGAATCATAGGGCTCGTAGGAGGCCCGATATCCCATGGTCTGGAGCTGATCTATGACCGTCTGCGGGTCAGCCGCGGTCACATAACTCTGCGCGTTGGCCGCCCCAGCCACCAGCGCCGCGGTAAGGATTGTAGATGCGAATCTCATGTCAACTCCCGGGAAAGCCTGCGGAAACCTCGCACGAGGCGCGATTCGTGTAAACCCATGGTTAAGATGTGTTTTCACTCTGCACACCCGGCACACGTCCTCACGGCCATGCCACCCCGTCCCGTCACTGATCTTTCGCACCCAGCGCGCCGGCGCCCGCCGCCTTTTTCGGCGCCACCCGACCGCTGGGGGTGGTGGCGGTTGCGCCCGTGGCGGGCTGCCCGCTGGCCACCGGCTGGCCCGGCGCCGGCGTTGCCGCGCTGGCGCTGTCCTCGGAGCGCTCGAACCCGATCGTGTCGGTGAACTTGATCACAGCACTTTCCCAGATGTCGACCAGCCTGCGGATCTCGTCCTCGCTGAGCGCTTCGGCGGTCGGCACCGGCATCTGCACGTAAGGGTCGCCCTCTTCGTCGATGAAGGCGCGCGAATAGACCCGGGTCTCGTTCCAGTCGTTGACCACCTCCCAGCCGACCGGCTCCGCCATGTCGAAGCCGGCGGTGAACATCATCCCCCGGCAATCGGTCATGTCGTCAAGGCAGCCATAAAAAGCGAGCGCGTAGTTCACGCCCGCGACCTTGGCGCGGATCCGCTGCCGCCCGGACTCGTAAGGCTCCAGACGGGCGGCCATGCCCAGACCCTCGAACTGGTCGAGCAGCGATTGCGGGTCGGTCGCCGATGCGACGTCCTGAGCGTTTGCCCCGCCCGCGGCGAGGGACAGGATGAGGGCGGCTGACGTGGGTCTCATGGAGATCTCCCGATGCATTCGCTTGCAGGCTAGAACGCGTCCGGTGATTCGGGCAAAGGCGGCCCCGGGGTTTCTTCACGGCACGCAGGTGGCGGGCCCGCTGCACAGGCTGCTGCGCAGGCGCCCGCCCGGGTCTCAGCCGAACAGCCCCTCGCCCTGCTCGTCGATCATCTGCTTCGCCTTGGCGCGCGAATACTGCCGCGCCTCGTCTTCCGACTGGAACGTATCGGCCCGGATCACCCGGTGGCTTTTCACCTCGCCCCCGACCTCCTTCTCGATCGTCGCCGCCAGCCGGTAGCCGCTGCCTTCCTTGATCGGCTCGACGATGATGCGAAATCCTTCGTAGACCTCCGCCTCGGGTTTCTTCTCGGCACCGCCGCCGAAAAGCTTTGAAAACAAGGACATGAACCACTCCGGTTGCCTGATGGGAAGGGTATTGGCAGCGACAATACACAAGATTGACCGGGAGCGCGATACCGGAGGCCCCGGCGCGCGCGGTCGGTTCAAGGGCGCGCCTGGATCAGGGTAGCGGCCGGATCAGGCCGGGGCGCAGGCCCAGCGCATTGCCTGCGCCGGTCACTTCCACCCGCATTCCCGGAGCCAGAAGGCTGCGCACCTCGCTGGGCACGCCGCAGATCTCGTCGGCAATGAATACCATCCGATCCAGCTTCACCGCGTCCCGGCAGCGCCGATCGGAGGACCGCGGCACGTCCCTCACAACGTAGACATGGGTCACCCGCGCCTGCCCCGTCGCCCCGATCAGCGCCGGCCCGGTGTAGACCAGCCCCGCCCCCAGCCAGAACCCCATCAACGCGGAGAAGGCGAGCACCAACCAGTTCTTCACTGTCATGCGCTGTCCTTGCACCTTGAATCCAAGCCGGACCAAGGTGACCGTCCCCAACCCTGCGGCAACGCCGATCGCCAGTGCGACTGGCCGAGCCCGCGCCACCCAATCCTCAGTCGGCAGCACACGGATGCCGAGGATCTGCGCGAGGATCGTGACCAGACCGAGCCCCAGCACAACAAGCCCCGCGATGATCGCGATCCTCAGCAGCCAGCATAGGTCCTTCAGAATGACGGGGAGAGTCTTTGCTTCAGGGTTTGCCACGTTTTGCACTCGTCAGGAAAAACGCCCGCCGGGTTGCGGCGGGCGTGGCAGTTACTGATCCAGGAACGACCGCAATTTCCGCGACCGCGACGGATGCTTCAACTTCCGCAACGCCTTCGCCTCGATCTGCCGGATCCGCTCGCGGGTGACCGAGAACTGCTGGCCGACCTCTTCGAGCGTGTGGTCGGTGTTCATGCCGATCCCGAACCGCATCCGCAGCACCCGCTCTTCGCGCGGCGTCAGCGAGGCCAGCACCCGGGTCGTGGTCTCCTTCAGGTTTTCCTGAATCGCCGAGTCGAGCGGCAGCACCGCGTTCTTGTCCTCGATGAAATCGCCGAGCTGCGAATCCTCCTCGTCGCCGATCGGCGTCTCCAGCGAAATCGGCTCCTTGGCGATCTTCATCACCTTGCGGACCTTCTCGAGCGGCATCTGCAGCTTGTCGGCCAGCTCTTCCGGCGTCGGCTCGCGGCCGATCTCGTGCAGCATCTGGCGGCCGGTGCGCACCAGCTTGTTGATCGTCTCGATCATGTGCACCGGGATCCGGATGGTGCGCGCCTGGTCGGCAATGCTCCGGGTGATCGCCTGGCGGATCCACCAGGTCGCGTAGGTCGAGAACTTGTAGCCGCGGCGGTATTCGAACTTGTCCACGGCCTTCATCAATCCGATGTTGCCTTCCTGAATGAGATCAAGGAATTGCAGGCCCCGGTTGGTGTATTTCTTGGCAATCGAGATCACCAGGCGGAGGTTGGCCTCGACCATCTCCTTCTTGGCCTGGCGGGCCTCCTTCTCGCCCTTCTGCACCTGCTGGACGATGCGGCGGAACTCGGGGATGTCGACGCCGACATAGGTGCCGACCTGCGCCATCTCGGTGCGCAACTCCAGGATCTTGTCGGTCGAGCGTTCGAGCAGCGCCTGCCAGCCGCGGCCGGATTTTTGGGTCATCCGGTCGAGCCAGGTCGGGTCGAGCTCATAGCCCCGATAGGCCTCGATGAACTCGCGGCGGTTGATCCGCGCCTGGTCGGCGAGCTTCACCATCGCCGAGTCGATCGACATGATCCGGCGGTTGATGCCGTAGAGCTGGTCGACCAGCGCCTCGATCCGGTTGTTGTGCAGGTGCAGCTCGTTGACCAGTTCGACCACTTCCGAGCGCAGCTTCTGGTAGGTCGCCTCGTCCTTGGCCGAGAACGACCCGTCCTCGTTGAGCGTGGCGCTCATCCGCTCGTCCTGCATGTCCGACAGCATCGCGTAGTCTTCGGCGATCCGGTCGAGGATCTCGAGCACCCGCGGCTTCAGCGCCGCTTCCATCGCGGCGAGCGACATGTTGGCCTGCTCGTCCTCGTCGTCGTCGTCTTCTTCCTTGACGATCGGGTTGCCGTCGGCATCGAGCTCGGGCTGGGCCTCGCCCTCGGTCTTCGGCGCGGCCGTGCCGTCAGCGGCGGGCGCGGCGCCGCCGCCGGCTCCCGGAACCACCGCTTCCTCCTCGTCGTCCTCGCCCATCGTGCGCCCGAACGTGGCGTCGAGGTCGATCACGTCGCGCAGCAGGATCTCCTCGCTGAGAAGTTCGTCGCGCCAGATGGTGATGGCCTGGAAGGTCAGCGGGCTCTCGCAGAGCCCCGCAATCATCGTGTTGCGCCCGGCTTCGATCCGCTTGGCGATGGCGATCTCGCCCTCGCGCGACAACAGCTCGACCGACCCCATCTCGCGCAGATACATCCGCACCGGATCGTCGGTGCGGTCGAGCTTCTCCGCCTCGGCGCCGGCCACGGCGACTTCGCGCGAGGCGGTCCCGGTGGTGACCACCTCGGTCGAGCCCTTGGGTTCGTCGTCGGCCTCCTCGGCCTCCTCGTCCTCGATGATGTTGATGCCCATTTCCGAGAGCATCGACATCACATCCTCGATCTGCTCGGACGAGACCGTGTCGGGCGGCAGCACGTTGTTGAGCTGGTCGTAAGTGATGTAGCCCTTCTCGCGGGCATCGGCGATCATCTTCTTGATCGCCGTTTGGTCCATATCGGACGAGACCGGCTGGTCCTCTTCGTTGGTGTCCTTGGTGTCGTCGTTTTCCTTGACGGCCATGGGCGATCCTCGGCTCCTGGGGGCTTGGTCTGGGCGGGTCTGGGCGGGTCTGCGTCTGTCGTAAGATAGTGCGAATCACTGATTCGCCAACCCTTCGACCCTGATTCCTAGAACGATTCGCGGGAAACCTGAATCGCTGATTTGATCGAAATGCGGTGAAACCCGCATCTGTTGCCCGGTATCTCGCCTAAAACCCGTCCCGGGTGCATCGCGAAAAGCCCAAGCGGCTCCGGTAACAAGGCGACATCACGAGGGCTTGCCCCCCGATTTCGCGAAAGCGATTCCTTCAAGCAACGCGTCGAGCGCATCCTTTTCCTCTCTGGCGATCAACACACCGTTATCGGCGCGTTCGTAGAGTTGTTTGTCCTCGCCCTTGCCGCGCGCGGCGGCATCGCGCGCCTTCACCGCCTCGGACAGCCGGAAGGTCAGCCCCTCGTCGGCCAGCGCGTCGATCTCCTCTGCCGCCTCCTGGACCTCGCGCCGCGCGCCGCGGGTGGCTTCCAGCTTGGCCAGCTCCTCGGCGAGGCAGAGCTCGGCCAGCGCGCTGTCGCCCTGGCGCCGGAGTGCGGGCGCGATCTTGACATGGTTGAGCGAGAACAGCTTCTCGAGCAGCCCGGCGCCCGCCTCCGCCTC
>Ga0209121_10003641_pt1 | contig 14791 bp, 11 predicted proteins | sample Cruoilmetagenom3_FD_187292 | JGI IMG/M metagenome (GOLD analysis project Ga0209121, IMG submission 187292) | Oil polluted marine microbial communities from Coal Oil Point, Santa Barbara, California, USA - Sample 3 (SPAdes) (version 2) | ecosystem: Environmental > Aquatic > Marine > Oil seeps ...
ATCTGGGACAACCTCTGGTTTTGATCATTTTCCCTTTCGTCTACGGATCTTGTTTCTTTATCATCGAAAAAATTTGTCATATATGACTCCTTTTAGAAGCAAATAATGGGCCGATGAGGGCATCGGCCCCTACAAATTCCCTGCCCTTTGACGTATTTGTCCATGCCACCCACCTTCCCCTTTTTCCTTGTTCCTTGGAAACGGGCTTTAAACTTGAAACTACTACCTACAACCACCTTTTTCTTCTTTTATACGACTTTACATCCTTATATGATTTTGCTGCACCGGAGGCGCCCATGCCTAAATAAAATTCCTTGACATCGGGATTTTCTATCAGTTCACTCGATTTTCCTTCCATGACAATTTTGCCATTTTCCATGACATATCCATAATGTGCTATCTGGAGGGCCATGTTCGCGTTCTGTTCAACCAGGACAATTGTTGTTCCCTGTTCTTCATTGACCCTTTTGATAATTCGAAAAATCTCTTTAACTACAAGAGGCGCGAGACCCAGTGAGGGTTCATCCAGCAGCAAAAGCCTGGGATGAGCCATCAAGGCACGTCCCATGACAAGCATCTGCAGTTCTCCTCCACTGCAGTAACCGGCAAGTGTTTTTCTTCGTTCTACGAGCGCAGGAAAGTATTCATAGATCATTTCCATCTCTTTTTTGTAAGGTTTGCCCCAGCGTGTGGCAGTCCCAACCCTTAAGTTTTCTTCAATTGTTAAATATTTGAATGGCTGACGCCCCTCTAAAACCTGAATGATTCCCATACGTGTGATGTCCTCGGGAGCGGAATTCTGAATTGCCTTCCCGTCATAAATCAGGTTCCCGTCGGTAACCTTTCCATTTTCCGGCTTGAGAAGCCCTGAGATGGCCTTTAGCGTGGTCGTTTTACCGGCGCCGTTGCTTCCGAGAAGAGAGATAATATTGTTTTTCTCTACTTTAAGCGATACACCTTTTAAAACCTGGATGACATCGGAATAGACGACACTGATATTGTTCAGTTGAAGCAGTAAATTATCCTTCATATCTAAAGTCCTTTCGGCCAAAATAGATAATCAATATCTCTGAAACGGATAATAATCATAATTTAAAACAAAAATCTGGAGTAATGGAGTAATGGAAAAATAATAATATTCAGCACTCCAATCCTTAATTCCTAATCCCTAATCCCTAATCCTTTAATCCTAATAAGAGAACGGCCACAGCCTGAAATTTGAACGAACAATTCGCCAAACCTCGGCCAACCCTCTCGGTTCAAAGAGGATGAAAAGGACAATAGCCAATCCAAACACCAGCTCCCTCAGCGGAGCCATAGTCAGTTGTATTCCCTGTAATATTCCCGTATTCATAAGGATATCGGTCAGCCACCTCAAGACCTCATTTAAACAGACAATAAAGGTCGCTCCGAAAATGGAACCGGCTATGCTCCCCATTCCACCTATTATTACCATAGCGAGGTATTCAACAGATAATCCCAGGTTGAACGGTTCTGTCGTAATACTGATCATGTAGTATGCCCAGATTGCACCGGCAAATCCCGCATAAAATGAACTGACTCCGAAGGAAAGGAGTTTATAACGGAATATTGGAATACCCATTCCTTCAGCAGCACGATCATTATCACGAATTGCTATAAATGCCCTTCCGTACCGTGTACGCATAATATTAACAGCGATACAAGTCATAAGAATGAGAGAAATATAAATGACAAAAAAGAAACTTCTATCACCATCTAATGAGAACCCAAAGATAGTGGCCGTTGGCAGTATAATTCCCATTGTTCCCTTAGTCAGGCCCTCCCAGTGAACCAGGACATATTCAATGATAAACTGCCCTGCCAGGGTGGCTATGGTCAGGTAGAGACCCTTCAGACGAACAGAAGGAATGCCGAAAATCATGCCCACCATTGCGGTTATCAACCCTGCAGCAGGTACAGCAAACCAGAAAGGAAAATGGAGTGATGTGGCCAGAATCGCTCCGGCATATGCTCCGACACCGAAAAAAGCGCCATGTCCAAGGGATATCTGACCGGTAAAACCGACGAGAATATTGAGCCCGATTGCTGCTATAGCCGCAATGCCGATCATGTTTATTACATAGATCAAGTAGGGTCCCGCGATTACAGGAACCAGGGCAAAGAGCAAGACAAGTCCCAGTAAAACGCCCGTTCGTCCAAAATCCGTTTCATAGATTGTAAGTTCTTGTTCGTATCGTTCGCTGAAGTTTCCACAGGGGTGATAATGTAATTTTCGCATTCCTCGTTGCTCATTGCTCATCGCTTGGCTCACACCCTTTCAATTTCCACAAGGCCGAAAAGACCATAAGGCCTGATCATAAGTATAAAAACCAGCACAATATAGGGAATAACATCACGCAGTGATGGGGACAGATAACCTCCGGTAAATGTCTCAAGAAGGCCAATGATAAGCCCTCCGATAATAGCCCCGCCGATACTGTCAAGGCCTCCGAGGATAACCACGGGGAAAACCTTAAGACCAAGTGAAGAGAGATCATGGACATTAATACCGTTGATAGTACCCAGGACAATTCCGCTCATCCCGGCCACGAGTGCCGCAATAGCCCATGATAAGGCAAAGACCCTTCTTACATTGACCCCGAGGGAGAGGGAAGCGGTCTGATTATCGGCAACGGATCTCATATAAATACCTTGAGAGGAAAATTTGAAGAAAAGGCCAAAAAAGGTAAGAAATATTAAACCGATTGCTGTGGAAATAACATACACTGGTGGAATATTTACATTTCCCAATTGTATCGATAGATTAGCCGGAAGAAAATCCGGATAAACATACAAATTTCCTCCCCAGATAAGGAGCATTAACCCTTTGAATATGGAGGCCAGACCTACGGTTAACATGATTACATAAATAAGAGATTCACCGATTAGCGGACGAAGAAAGAGACGTTCGATAACGAATCCCAGGATGAAACTTCCAAGAAGTGTAATGATAAAGGCGAGAAATATGGGCAATTTCGCCCATGTGACAAGGGCAAGAAAAATGAAGGCTCCCGCGGCCAACAATTCACCATGGGCAAAATTGAGGACGCTTGAGGATTTAAAAATCATCACAAATCCCATAGCTGCCAGGCCATAAAGAAATCCGAGACTAATACCGTTTACTAAAAGCTGAATGAAAAAATCCATTGAAATGTCTCCATATGTGAGTTTCAAGTTTCAAGTTCAAAGCGTTAACCCGAAACTTTAAACTTGAAACTTGAAACTTGAAACTTGAAACTCAATTAAGCGTTAATATCTTCACCCTGGTTTCGATCGTATTTATCTGCCCATTGCGGTAACGAACTTTACTTTTGACCTCTAATTCCTTTTCATCGGAATACATTGCCTCTATAAGTTTAATGTACAGGCCGTAAACAAATCTTCTGCGGACTTTTCCTGTGCGCGTCAGTTCTTCGTCATCCGCATCGAGAAGCTTGTAAAGAAGGATTATCTTACGGATCTTCATGTGGTCCGGTAATTTTTCGTTGACGTTTTCAATCTCTCCAAGAATTAGCTGTTCTACCTTTGGTTGTTGGGAAAGATCGGTATAGGTTGTATAAGGGATCAATCTTTCTTCCGCCCAGTTTCCGACGTTTCCCATATCAATGTTAATAAGAGCCGTTATATAGAGGCGTCCTTCCCCGAAGGTAACTGCCTCTTGAATATATGGGCTGAATTTGAGACGTGTTTCGATAAAATCCGGTGAAAAGGCATGACCATCCTTGTCTCGAATAATTTCTTCCTTTCGCCCGATAATAACCAGGTGACCATCATCGTCAAGGTATCCGGCATCACCGGTTCGAAGCCAGCCATCGTTAAAGGCAGCCTCTGTTGCCTGATAATCATTGTAGTATCCCATGAAGTTTGCCTTACTTAATACGAGAACCTCTTCATCGTCTGAAATTTTGACATCTGTCCCCGGCAGAGCCTTCCCCACCGTTTCTGCTTTCACTTCATGGTCCGGCTGAACCTGGAAAATACCTCCCGATTCAGTAAGACCGTAACACTGTTTAAGATTTAAACCTACAGATCGGAAAAATCTTATGACGTCGGGACTTATGGGATGTCCACCCGTAAAGGCGCTAATAATTTGCGAACAGCCGACTCGATCCAGAAGAGGACGAAATATTAGATAGGAAGCCAGCCATTTCAAAAACTTAAGATGAGTGGGGATTGCCTGCTTTTGAGATTCAAGATCGACAATTTTTCTCCCGATCTTTTCGCACACGGTGAAAAGCTTTCTGTTGATGAAATTGGCATCTCCCATCTTTACACGAATAGTAGATGCCAGGTCTTCCCAAAACCGGGAAGATGTAATAATCACGGACGGTCCTATTTCGCGAAGATCTGCTACTATAGTCTCCGGCATTTCCGGAAAGTTCATCGTCATTCCCCCGGCCAGAGCAACTCCAACACCCCACATCTGATCAACAATCCAAGCTGGTGGTGAAATTGAAAGCCAGTTCGCGTTAACCCCGATCGAAGCGGTCTCCAGCCACTTACTTGCCATATCGGTAAAATTGCTATGAGAAAGCATCGCCACCTTAGCTATTCCAGTCGTACCGGATGTCATGATCATCAAGGCAACCTCATCAGGCCTGCCTTTCCGCAGTTCCCGGGCAAAAAGATCAGGCTCTACCTTGTCTAATGCCTCACCCCGTTCGAGAAGATCACGAAAACTGAGAATCCATGGATCATCCCGGTATGATCTCATTCCGGTTTGATCAATATAAATAACTTTCCTGAGAGAAGGAAGTTTTTCCCTGGCTTCCAGAAGTTTATCGACCTGTTCCTGATCCCCGGCAATAACATAGGTCGCTCGAATACGATTTAAGGTAGATGCCAATTCATCAGATACAGCGGAAGTGAACAAATTAAGTGTGACAGCGCCAACGGCCTGTCCCCCTAATTCGGAGAACAGCCATTCCGAGTGATTATCAGTTATAATTCCAATATTTTCTCCTCTTTGTAAGCCGAGAGACCTTAATCCCAAACCTGTTTTCTTTACGTATTCTAAATATTCGGTCCAGTCGTAAGTTTGCCATATACCATAAGCTTTCTCGCGTATAGCAATTCCATCTGTTCCTATCCGCTCTGCCTGCTTCGCCAGGACCTGAGGCAAGGTTAATTTGCTGTATTCGGAAATGGTATGTTTATCAATCTTTTTCAATTTCATAAATAAAAGGTCAAAGGACAAAGGTCCAAGGTTCAAGGTCCAAGGAACAAGGATAAAGGTTCAAGGTTCAAGGCTAAGGGCTAAGGGCTAAGGGTTTTATACCTTGATCTTTGAACCTTTGTCCTTAATTCAAAATTAAAAATTCAAAATTCAAAATTGACTTATCCTTGATCCTTGTCTTTATCTATATTGCCGTTGTATCTCCAAGATATGCCCTGGTGACTTCTTCATTGTTTTGAATTTCTTCTGTCGTTCCCTCTGCCAGCTTTTCTCCAAAGTTCAAAACAATAATACGCGTTGAGATACTCATTACAATGGACATATCATGCTCCACTAAAATCATTGTCTGGTTCCATTCCTCATTTAATTCAACGAGGAATCGAACCATGTCTTCCTTTTCTTCCAGGTTCATTCCCGCGAAAGGCTCATCAAGGATCAGGATTTCCGGTTCCAGTGCGAGAGCCCGTCCCAGTTCCACCCTCTTTCGCAAGCCATACGGTAAAGATCCAACAAGTTCATTGCGGATGGGCTGGATTTCAAGGAAGTCGATCAATTCTTCCAGAATAAGTCGATGGCGGACTTCTTCCTTTCGAACGGACGGAGCAAATATCGATGCGAGACCAAAGCCATACCTGCAGTGTATATGTCGGGCTAAAAGCATGTTAGACAATACGGTCATTCCCGGGAAAAGCTCAATATTCTGAAATGTTCTTCCAATTCCGCGTTCGACGAGACCATGAGTAGGCAAATAAGTTATATCCTCGCCGTTGAAGGAAATTTTTCCTTTCTGAGGCCTGTAATAACCCGTAATACAATTCAACAGGCTCGTTTTACCTGCTCCGTTCGGACCGATCACTGCAAGCAACTCGCCCGCACTCACTGATAGATCAATTTCGCTCAGTGCCATGAGACCTCCAAAGCTAAGAGAAAGATTGCTTACCTCTAAATCAGCGCGCTTTTTTTCCTGCTTTTCAGTGCTGAAAATATCCGGTCGACCACGAAATGCCTTCATTTTTTCCCCATATCAACGACTTATCAGTTTGATTTCTTCTTTTCCGGGAACAAAAAAGTTTGTCTGAGGTACGAAGCTGCCATCCTCAAGTACCTTGACGATTCTTGCTTTGAATGAAGCCTCATGATTCGTTTTCGTATATGTAATGTTTGGTACAAGTCCTCCGAAGTCCTCATTGGAGAAGGACTCCATTGCATTGTTGATTGTTTTCCCGTTTATCTTTCCGTATTTTTCCTTTGCACGCTCAAATGCCCGCTCCATAATCATCCCTATGACAACACCTTCCCAGTATGCAGCATCGAATTTGTCCACAGTTTTGTACCTGGACCATAATTCTTCCAATAATTTAATTCCTTTAGAATCATCCACGGGAAGACCGCCGGGAAACTGTATTATAAGACGATCACGTATTAAACCTTTTCCCATTTTAAAAAAATCGGGGTCGGTAGATGTCCATGTGCCAAAAAATGGCGGTTTATAATTAATTCGATCAGCACACTTCAGGGTGGTTATAATCGCGGCAGGAAGCATTTGCACAAATATATACTCTGCCCCCTTTTTTCTTAAGCGAAGAAGCTCTGTTGTCAGATCAACAGTTCTGGGAGGAAATTCCTCAATGGCTACTATGTTTATGTTATGTTTTTGGGCATATTCCCTGCTTGGCTTGTGTATAGAGCGACCATAAGCATTGTTATAGGTTAAGAGACCGACTTTTGGAGCCTCTTTGCCCTTGTGAATGGTCCGGATGTATTCAAGAATGGCATAGCAATCCAATTTGTAACTGCCAAAGGGAAGATAGAAATAATCAACGGGTGGTCCAAGGATTTCCCAGCTTGTGGAATAATTTATCGTCGGTATTTTATACCTTTGTATAAGTGGTTTTGCTGCCAAACCTTCTCCCGCACCCCACGTGGCAATCATGTCAACCCTGTCACGAACGGCAAACTTACGTACGGCTGCCACGGCTTCAGGAACTTTATAGCCTGTATCCACAAGGATCAGCTTTATCTTTTCACCGGAAATTCCACCTTTTACATCATTTACATAATTAAAATAATCCTGCTGTCCTTTTGCATGGAACTGCCCCCAGGTAGAAGCAGGACCGGTTAAATTGATTGCGGCCCCTACCTTTATCGTCCCGGCCGGTGTATCATTTACCCAGCCAAGAAGGATAACAAGGGCAAGGGCCATTAATACGGTGCTGGTTTTAAATATCTTATTCATTTTCCCCTCCTTTAATTTAACCCGGATTTTGCAGTAGATTGCTACTGCGAAACCTGGCTTTAAAAAAAAGGCCGTGTGGAACACACGGCCTTCAAAACAAAAAAAGCCGTGGGCAGATACCCGGTCTGCCCACGGCTCACATACAATTTCAGGTTATGAGCTCAACAGGCAGACCTCACCAAAAAAGCTAAAGAAAGCAAAAAAGCTGCCTACTGTCGAAAACCTGTTGTCTATCATTGATTCACCCATTTATTACCTGACTATCTAAACTAACGAATATTAAAAGTCAAGACAAAAAGTTTCCCCGCACAAACAATCCCGCAGATTGACGCCGAGATTGCGAAAAAGGGCCATTTCCGGATGGAAACTATTTAAAGTATTTCAAAAACTTTGAGTCTGTAGTAATTATAAGTGATGTATCGCTTTTCAGAGATTTCTTATACGCTTCAAGGCTCCTTGTAAATTCAAAGAATTCCAGGTCTTTTTTATATGCATCGGCATATATCTTAATGGACTTTGCATCACCTTCTCCCTTGGCCTTCTCTGCTATTTTATAAGCCTCTGCCAGTATGATTGTTCTTTCCATATCTGCCTTTGCCGTGATCTTTTGAGACTCTTCCTTCCCCTCTGAACGATATCGTTTGGCCTGCCTTTCCCTTTCGGCTCTCATCCTGTCAAAGACATGCTTTTCATTCTGTTCGGGCAGATCCGCCCTTTTTATCCTTACATCAACGACTTCAATACCATAGTCCAGACCCCGTTCGGCCGATCTCTTTGTTACCGTCTCCATAATTCCGCCTCTTGATTTCGAGACGATATCGGACAAATTATGTTGTCCCAGCTCGACTCTTAACTGTGCATATACAATGTCGTCAAGTCTCGACTGCGCTCCCATTATATTTTTTACGGTTTTGTAAAATTTCAAGGGATTGACAATTTTCCATTTTGTGTAATTGTCGACAACAAGGTTTTTCTTGTCCTTCGTAAGAATTTCAGTAGGAGCCGCATCGTATACCAGTATCCTTTTTTCAAAATAGATCACCTGTTGAACAAAGGGCAATTTGAAATGGAGCCCCGGTCCGTGGATTCCTTCCATGGGTTTACCCATCATTATGACAATTGCCTGTTGTGTCTGATCAACCACAAAAAGAGACTGAGCGGCACCAAGAGCAATTATAAATAATACAATTATTACCAGTGTTCCCTTTTTTTTCATTGTTTCCTCCGGCATTTCACGAAAAAGCTTCGAAATATATTATTTCATCTTTTCTATATTCTTTTTACCCAACGGAAGATGTGGCAATATATTTTTACCAACGCTCCCTTCAACGAGAATCTTGTCCATTGTCGGAAGGATTTCTTCCATCGTCTCAATGTACATTCTTTCCCTGGTTACCTCTCGGGCAGTCCTGTACTGTGAAAGCATCTGCAAAAATCTGCTTGAATCGCCCTGGGCTTTAATGATCCTGGATTCCTTGTAGGCGACAGCATCATTTGTGATCTGTGCCGCTTTTCCCTTTGCAATGGGAATGATTTCGTTTCGGTAACCGTAGGCATCATTAATCATTTTCGATTTATCTTCCTTGGCACTGGCAACATCCTTAAAGGCAGCCATAACCTGCTCCGGCGGATGGACATCTTGAAGCTGAACCGCCACTATATGTATCCCGGCTTTGTAACCATCCAGTATGGACTGGAGTATTTCTTTCGTATCCTGTTGAATCTGAAATTTTCCAACAGTCAGAATATCATCGATATCATTATCGCCAATCGTCTGTCTCATGGCAGCTTCTGCGGCGTCTTTGACAGTTTTCGCCTGATTTTGCACGTTAAAGAGATATTCAATAGGTTCCTTGATTTTGTATTGAACAATAAACGTCAGATTGACGATATTTTCAGCCCTGGTAAGCATCAAACTTTCACTTGGAACCGCCCTGCTCCTTCCCGACTGTCTTTCGCCTAACGTTCTGAATCCAATTTCTATTCTCCGAACCTGTGTTACTTTTGGTTTCACAACAGTCTCTATGGGAAGGGGTGCATGATAGTGAGGTCCCGGTGTTGTGGTGCGTACGGCTTCGCCAAACCTTTTAACAACCCCTAATTCATCGGGTGCAACAAAGTAAATCCCTGAGGCAAGCCATAGTATAAGTATTATGACAATAATTGAAGGTATGAAACCATACTTTCCTATTGAGGGTAATTTATTGATGGGAATTAATTTTTTCAGTTTATCAATTGCTTCTTTCATGTCAGGCGGCCGTTTGCCACCCCATGGACCACCTTCGTCATCCTGCCAGGCCATGATTAATACCTCCAAGTTAGCTTACTTTTCCAACAAACCTAACACGTCAGTAAAGGGGTGTCAATACATAAACGAGCAACGAGAAACCAGCAATGAGCAACGAGCAATGAGGTTGGGATTCTCTTTACTCACTATACTTGTTTATGCTATAAATCGAAGCCATAAAGACTTTTAGAGCTTTATTCACAGCAACTGCGTTTTTTGCGCAGATGGCGATGTCAAGGGATTAAGGATTATGGGAATAATCCTCTCCAGGCCTTTAGCCTTTAGCCTTTAGCCTTTAGCCTTTAGCCTTTAGTCCTCATTGCTCATTGCTTAGTCCTTGCGGCTTGGCCGCTTTAGAGGAGATAATTAATGAACCCGGAAGTGTTTAGAGAATATGATGTCAGGGGTGTTGTTGACAGGGACCTGAACGATGAATTTGTGTATAACCTGGGGAAAGCTATCGGAACGTATGGAAGAAACAAGGGCGTAAAGACGATGACGACTGGAAGAGACTGTCGACTTACGTCAGAAAAATATCAGAATGCCATCACAAAGGGTATTATGTCCACAGGTATCGACGTAATAGATATAGGACTTTGTGCTACTCCCATACTCTATTTTTCCATCAGATATTTGAAAACAGATGGAGGAGTGATGGTGACGGGCAGCCATAACCCACCGGAATTTAATGGATTCAAGATATGCGTTGGACCCGATACAATTTACGGGGAAGAAATACAGAATTTAAGAAAAATCATGGAAGGATCAGATTATCTGTCCGGACAGGGAAGAGTTAGTGAGCGGGATGTCACGAAACCTTACCATGATTATATATTCGAAAACGTCAAGGTTAGAGCTGGGTTCAACGTTGTACTGGATGCCGGAAATGGTGTCGGGGGATTCTTTGCCATGCCGCTGTTTGAAAGATTCAAGTGCACCGTAACGCCCCTTTACTGTGAGATGGATGGTCGTTTCCCTAATCATTTTCCGGATCCGACGGCTGAAGAGAACCTTACTAAACTTATTCATCTTGTAAATGAAAAAAAGGCAGATGTTGGGATCGCATATGATGGTGATGCCGATCGAATAGGGATAATAACAGACAGCGGCGAAATAATCTGGGGGGATGAAATCCTTATACTCTTTTCAAGATTTATCTTGAAGGAGAATCCAGGTGCTGCCATAATAGGCGAAGTCAAGTGTTCTCAAAATCTTTATGATGATATCGAAAAAAACGGTGGCCGGGCTATTATGTGGAAGGCAGGCCATTCCCTTATCAAAGGCAAGATGAAAGAGGAGAAAGCATTGCTGGCCGGTGAGATGAGTGGTCACATGTTCTTTGCCGACCGTTACTACGGTTACGATGATGCCATCTACGCGTCGGCCAGGCTCCTTGAAATTCTTTCTAAAAGCGGTAAAAAGCTCAGTGAAATTCTTTCAGATGTACCGAAGTCCTTTAACACCCCGGAAATCAGGGTAGATTGTCCCGATAATATTAAATTTCAGGTGGTAGAAAAGGTTAAAAACTATTTTCAAAAAGACTATGAAATCATTGATATTGATGGTGTGCGTATTAAGTTTGACAATGGCTGGGGGCTGGTAAGGGCTTCAAACACACAGCCCGTACTTGTCCTTCGATTCGAGTCATCGACTAAAGACGGACTTAATTCTATAAAGAGTTTTGTTGAGAAGATTGTTGAAGATATCATGGGTAATATGTAGGAAAATTTCAAAAATGTCGAATCATTCAAGCAGATAGAGGAAGAGAACAATGATAAATTTTTCTCAGAAAAATACGAAAATAACGACATTGTACTTGTTAGGCAAGGAAACGGAGGAGATCGGGCCCAGACTCAAGCTAAGTTCACGGCGCAAGAAAACTGTCCTTATTGTTCCAGCCCTGGCAACGGAATTTACATTAGAAGAAAACAGGCCGGTATTTATAAATATTTTAAGGCACCTGAGTAAAACAACGTACCTTTCAAAGATTATTTTCGGTCTTGACAGGGCAACAGATGAAGAAGCCCTGGAACTTGCCAGGCTTTTGAAAAAGCATCGTATCAAGAATTATGTTATTCAGCATAATGAGGGTAAAGGATTTAAATCTCTTTACCAGGCGCTTAACGATGCCGGCTTTGGTCTTGAACAACCGGGCAAGGGCAAAAACATGTTCATGTCGTTTGGAATTGCCCAGGCTCTGGAAGCAAAGTGTATCGGTGTTCTCGATGCTGACATAAAAACATTTCACCGACGGCAGCTCGACCGCCTTTTTTGTCCCGTTCTTGTTCTGGATTATGAATTTTCAAAGGCCTTTTATTCAAGAATCGGAGACGGTCGTATGTACGGACGTGTTAAACGACTTCTCGTGGATCCCCTTCTTCTTTCACTCAAACGAAAATTTACAGACTCGGGTGATGAAAAGTTTCTCAGGCTTATCGATTATCTTCTGACATTTAATTACCAGCTCTCGGGTGAGGTGGTATTTGATACAAGTCTTCTCAAGCGGATGCACTTTGCCACCAATTGGGGAGTTGAAATCTTCACGCTTATAGAAGTATACAGAAAGGCAAACAATGTTGCCCAGGTACAGTTCGATACAAAACCCTTTGACCATAAGCACCAGATAGTTTCTCTTGAAGACAGGGAAAAGGGTCTCTACAAAATGGCCATAGATATTGTAACCACCATTCTATCAGCCCTTGTGGTTGAAGAAGGTCTTGAAATTTCAGATTACTTTATCCAGGAGCTTACTGTAACATACCTGAATGTGGCTGATGAGCTGATTAAAAAGTATGCCGACAATTCCTCCTTTTCGTCATTGAATTATGACCGCAACGCGGAGGAAGCACTGGTACGCGGGATATTCAGGGATGCCGTTCTTGTTGCCGGCGACTATCTGACCTCGCCATATCGCCTTACAGAGCGCTTTTTGCGACTGTTGTCAAGCGATGACAGATTTCGCAAGTATGTGAGGGACGGGCTGGACAAGGACCTGCTTGCCTATGAAAGAGAAAACCAGAGCCAGTTGTTTGAAGTACCTCAAACCGTTTCATGGGAACGGATCCTTATGAAGCTGCCAAGAATTCTTTATGATATCAGCGATACGATCGAAAAAGAGAAGGCTTTTTATGCAAAAGCGTAAAAATATAATTTTTAATTCTTAATTTTGAATTTTTAATTGTTGTCAGCTACCAGGAGTATCCTCAAGTCCATCACATTTGTCATGGTTGGTCCTGTTTTCAAGAGATCACCGGTAGCTTCAAAGAAATGATACGAGTCATTGTTTCTCAGATATTCTTCGGCATTGCAACCTTTCTCCCGGGCCTTATTCCAAGTGGTTCCGTCCGCGATGGCTCCCGCTGCATCTGTCGGACCGTCAGTTCCGTCTGTTCCACCGCTTAAAACGATTACACCGTCAAGATCGCTTATCTCGATAGCGGCGGCGAGTACGAACTCCATATTGCGTCCCCCAAGACCATTACCATGAATGGTTACCGTAGTTTCGCCCCCGGAAATGATACATGCGGGTTTTGCTATGGGATTGCCGGACCTTAATATTTCCTTGATTATGGCAGTATGAACCTTGGCAACTTCTTTCGTTTCTCCCTCGATGCAGGAAGACAAAACGAGAGTTTTATAACCGAGCCGGGACGCCTTATGTTCGGCAGCAACGATTGAGAGACCGGCGCTTCCGATGATAACGGCATGAGTCTTATCGAAAACCGGATCTCCCGGTTTGGGTGTTTCAGGTTCCAGACCTGAATTTCCGCTTTTAATATATGCAACTACGTTCGAAGGTATCTGATCCATAAGATCGTATTTGTTTAGAATTTTCATACAGTCCGCAAAGGTACTCCTGTCAGGAACTGTTGGGCCCGAGGCAATTACATCAAGATCATCTCCAATTACATCAGAAAGAATTAACGTTACCAGTGCAGCAGGATAAGCCGCTTTTGCAAGTTTGCCCCCTTTAATTGCAGAGATATGTTTTCTGACCGTGTTGATTTCATGAATAGTCGCGCCACAAGCCAGAAGTTTCTGCGTGGTTTTCTGTTTATCTCCCAGAGAAAGGCCGGAAACGGGCATGGGCATGAGGGCTGAACCGCCACCCGAAATCAGGCATAAAATTAAAGTGTTTTCATCAGCGCCTTCGAGCAGTTCAAAAATACGCTCTGTTCCTGCAAAGCCTTTTTCATCAGGCACAGGATGTCCCGCTTCTGTGAGAGAGATGATTTTCAGGGAAAGCCCGTGCCCGTACTTTGTTGTAACGGTCCCTTCACTGATACGCAGGCCAAGGAAGCTTTCAAGGGCCAAAGCCATCGGAGCTGCTGCTTTGCCGGCGCCGACTACAAGAATCCTGTCAAATTGACTTAGTTCATATTCCCTGCCTCCAACAACTAACAACCCGCTTTCATCAAGTTTTATGGCTCGTTTTACTGCCTGATTTGGATCGGCAGCTTTCAGACCTGCATCAAAAATTTCCCATACATCACTGCGGAGATTACGTTTCATAGTATAATTATCCTTTATTACTGGACTTTCAAAAAAGCCTATATCTCTTTTTTTTGTGTTACATCTTTTTTTATCATATTTACCATTTCCTTAAGAACAGGAAATACATTTTCTCTGAAATCACCGGCTACTGCAATGAGCATAATATCATCACCGGGACGAAGCGTACCCTCCCTGACTTCAGCGATTACGTCTATTATGCCGGGACGCTTCTTCATACCGGAAAGAATTTCATCCAGCCTTTCCCTGTCACAGGTTACAACAAGTTCGCTCACCGGCTTTCCATCTCTCGATGAATTTCTTACCACACCATTGTGGCAGAGAATCATTCCGGCTTTATGGAATTCGGGATGGGATTTTAGCTTTTCAATCATTTCCATCAAGTTCATACTATTTTCCTGCCTTTCATTATATTGATGTATTCGTTCGTGGTTCTTCTCCAATTTAGCTGGAGAAAGGGGTCCAAGGATTCCAGGGGTCAAGGATTCAAGGGTTTGTTTTCTAAAGACTTTATCAGCGCCTTTAACATTCTTTCGCTTTCTGCTATATCTTTCTTCCT
>Ga0209121_10003642_pt1 | contig 14789 bp, 6 predicted proteins | sample Cruoilmetagenom3_FD_187292 | JGI IMG/M metagenome (GOLD analysis project Ga0209121, IMG submission 187292) | Oil polluted marine microbial communities from Coal Oil Point, Santa Barbara, California, USA - Sample 3 (SPAdes) (version 2) | ecosystem: Environmental > Aquatic > Marine > Oil seeps ...
GCAGCTCTTCTTGAGCGAATTTTCATCCAGGTTGAGGCTCATGGCCATTTCGCTGCGGGCAAAGGCTACCCGCAAGGCTTTCTCGATCCCCAGGAAACTGGCCGGGTTGTGCAGGCCGGCGCGAGTTTGATCGATGATGATGGTGCGCGGCGGTTCGCCTTCCAGGTGGTGATAGGGTTCCGGCTCAACCGGTTCATAAGCCACGGATGTGGTTTGTTTGACCGGTGCCAGGATCCGCCCCAGCGTATCATGGATCAGCGTGCTTTTCCCGGAACCTGACACCCCGCACACACCCACCAGCAATCCCAATGGGATCTCTACCACATCCATCTTCAGGTTGTAACCGGAAGGCTGGAAAAGTTTGAGCCAGCCGGTTGGTTTGCGGCGAGTAGCATTGAATGTGAAGTGCTTCTCCCCCCGCATCCAACGGGCAGTGTGGGTATCCGCTTCGGCAATACTCTGCGGGCTTCCCTGTGCCACGACCTTCCCGCCAAAGCGTCCGGCGTCGGGGCCCATATCAATGATATGATCGGCAGCGCGGATGATCTGCAGATCGTGCTCAACCACCATGACGGTGTTCCCGGCATTTCGCAGTTTACTGAGCGCAGCCGTTAATGAATCAACCTCAGCCGGGTGCAGCCCGCGGGTGGGCTCATCCAGCAGAAGCGTCATACCGCTCAGCCTTCCGTCCAGCAGCCCTGCCAGTTTGACACGCTGTGCCTCACTAGCGGAGAGGGTGGCGCTGTAGCGGTCGAGGGTCAGATAGCCCAGGCCTACCTGGCACAGGTAGCTGAGACGCGCGGCAACTTTATCCAGTTCCGGCGCAATGAGTGGATGCTGGGGAACAGAAGATAAAAGAAGCTGGATCACTGTAAGCAATTGGCTCAGAGGCATTTGGCGGCATTCAAAGGTCGTCCGACTGGCCAGGCACATGCTGCTGTAAGGCTCACGCAACCCGGCACCGCCGCAGTCAGGGCAGGTGACTGTTTCGGTATAGGTGCCGCCCAGGTCCCAATCCCTGATCCAGCCGTAGAATCCGTGAAACGTCGTTTTACGCGTGGTCACATTGCCGGAACGGCTGGTGAAGGTGACTTGCATCGGTTCTGGAACCCCGAAGAGGAATCCCTGCTGTGCTTCAACTGACATCTTGTTCCAGGGGGTGGTGAACGGATCAAAGCCGTACTCCACTGAAAAAGCCTGGATAATGTCATAACCGCTGTTGTAGGGTTTACACAGGAAGCCATTGGGGAAGAAACCGGGGGAGTACATGGCCCCATCGCACAGGGGCTTTTTGGGATGGAGGATCAGTTTCTCCGAGCGAGGTTCCTGTAAGGTGCCCACGCCATGGCATTTCTGGCAGGCCGCCGCGTAAGTTGTGGGTGAAAAGTAACGCGGTTTTGGCAAGGGCAGCCTGTGGTCGCAGTTTGGGCAGCGGAAAAGCGTTTTATCCCTGGTCATCTGCATGCCGCAATGCGGGCATGCCAGGGCTCCCAGGTGGGCGAACAGCACAGCCAATCCCTGAGAAATTTCAGTGTCATCTCCCAGGTGGGCACGCGGATCGTAGCGCCCACGCCGGGTGTCGACCGACAGGGTCACCCCCATCCCCTGGATCTCATCCACATCCGCCTGCTGGCTTTCGTGGATGCCCTGGCGTTCGTACATTGCCAGCGATTCGAGGTAGCGCCGCTTTGCTTCCCTTTCAATCACATCCCCGACCAAACTGGACTTCCCTGATCCTGAGATGCCGGTGACCACCGTCAGGACATTTTTGGGGATGTCGAGATCCAGGTTTTGTAGATTGTTCGCCCTGGCGCCCCGGATCTGAATCAGATGACCTGACGCCTGTCCTGATGATGACCGCAGAGGATGAGGCTTTAGGTCGGCTTCCTCCAGCAATGCCTTGCTGGTGGGAGTATTTCCCGCCCGGATTAATTTTGAGGGCGGTCCTGAAAATAAAAGCTGCCCGCCAATCGGACCTGCCCCTGGGCCCAACTCCACCAGCCAATCCGCTGCCCGGATGATATCCAGATTGTGTTCCACGAGGATGATCGTCCCGCCGGATCTCGCCAGGCGGTCCAGCACCACCAGCAAGCCGTGGATGTCGGCAGGGTGCAGTCCTGTGGAAGGTTCATCCAGGATGAGGATTTTTCCCTTCAGTCCCCGGCGACCGAGATGTCTAGCCAACTTGACACGCTGGGCTTCGCCGCCGGATAGGGTTGGCGAGGGCTGCCCGAGCCGCAGGTAGCCCAGCCCGATGTCGTGCAGGGCTGATAAGATCCTCTCAGCATCCTGCTGTTTTCGTTCTGAAAGTCCAGGTGCGGAACGAAGCTGGGGGATCGCTTCTGAGACGGTCAGGTTCAGAAAATCAGCGATTGAATAAGCACAGCCGTCGCTGAAGGTCACTCTGGAGTCAAGCACCTCATCGGTGAAGCGCATCCCCTCACATTCGCTGCAGGTGATCCAGGTGGAGGGGAGATAGCGCATTTTGACCTCCACGGCGCCCATGCCCTTACAAACCGGGCAGGCGCCTTTGCTGGTATTAAAGGAAAAGCAGGTCGCATCCAGGCCGGTATTGAGTGCATAACACTCACGGATTATATCCAGCAGCTTGGTATAGGTGGCGGGATTGGAACGCGGGTTGCGGCCGATCGGGGATTGGTCGATCAGCTCAGCCTTCAGGTCTGTCACATCCAAGCCAGAGCAGCCGATCGGCTCTCTTGCGTGCATGCTCGCGTAGAGGACGTCCTCAACCAGGGTGCTTTTCCCGGATCCGGAGACGCCGCAGATGACATTGATGCGCCCCAAGGCCAAGTGCACATCGAGGTCCTGTAAATTATGCTGATGGGCACCACGGATGGCAAAAAATTGGTCGGGCTGGTCGCGCTGAGCAGGCAAGGCGCAGATTTCCCGTCCGCTGAAAAATCTGCCCGAGGTGGTATCCGCAAGCCACAGATCCGTCGGCGTCCCTGAAAAAACGATTTCGCCGCCTTGGGTGCCGGCTCCGGGGCCCAGGTCAAGAACGGCATCAGCGCAGGCAGCCGCGATACGGTCGTGTTCAATGTAAATCACCGGACCGGATAATTCAGCCAGGGCAGTCATCAGGAGATCGATATCCTGGGGGTGCTGCCCGATGGTGGGCTCGTCGAGCAGGTGCAGCAGGTCGGAGAGGCGGCCGGTCAGCAGGACAGCCAGCCTCAGCCGCTGTGCTTCCCCCCGGGAGAGCGTTGGAGCAGGACGGTCCAGGGCGACATACCCCAATCCCACCCTTGCCAGTGCATCCAACCGGGTGGTGATTTCATCAAAAAGCCGCTCTGCACTGGCAGGGAGCAATGCCCGTGCGAAATCAGCCTGGAGGTGTGTGATCGGCAGCGACAAAAATTGGTCCAGGCGCAAGTCGTTGAAGGTGGTGGTGGCAGCTCCCGGCATCATCCCAGTTCCCTGGCAGCGGCTGCAGCCTGCCCCCTCACAATCCGGACACTGCCGGTTGAAATGCTGAGGTTCGAGGTCGGGCAGCCAGAATCCGCATTCAGCACAAACCGGCGCCGTGCTGAAATTGGTGGACTGTTCTGCGTTCCGGACGTGTACGGTGCTGGAACCCAGCATCACTGTCTCCTCAAGCGCTCTGCGGATCACGGACGGTGATGGTTTCCCCTGAAATTCTGCCAGGATCACCTCAATCGAGTGCGGTTGGTCAGGCGCCAGGAGGGTGTTGTGCCAAACCTGACCGTCCACTACCAGCCGGTCGTGGATGAAAGCGTTTCCCAGCAGGTTCAGCAGGGTCCCATGGCTGCCGACCACCTGCCGTAGCAGGGGTATCGATATCCGGATGGACCCGTCCAGCCTGTGGATGGCTTCCACCAGGCTGTCCTGGTCAAAGATGCTGACCGGCGCGCCGCATTGGGGGCAGTGCCGTGTGCCAAACCGGGCATACAGCAATCTTAACAAGGGGTGCAGGCCGCTGGCGGTGGCTACGGTGGAATTCGGGTTGCGGTTCAATAAATTCTGACCAACTGCCACCGTGGGATGCAATCCGGTGATCTCGTCCACATCCGCCGGCGAAAGCCTTTCACGGCTGGCACCGAGGGTAAACATCTCTTGGAAGCGGCGCTGTGCCTCACGGTGCAGGGTATCAAATACCAGGGAGGATTTGCCCGAGCCGGAAACCCCGGTCACCACGGTCAAGCCGGCGCCGAATTCGGCGTCGACATTTCTCAGGTTATTTTCCCGTGCGCCTTTGATATGCAGCTTCATGCTTGTTTTTATTCATCCCTGTGTAGAAAATTGACGCCGATAAACTGGTTGACTTCAATCATGACTGCCTGCAATATGACTTTATCTTGTAACTGGAAAACAGGTTTTAACCCAGTGCAGGATTTCTACTGGGTTGATGTGCATGTTATTATAATCCAGGTGATTGGGGGATAATATCTAATCCGGTCATGGTACCGGAGGCAATCTCAAAGTCTTTAATTAATAGGGTTATATCAACCACATTCAAGGACGGTATTACCAACGGAAAATAATAAATTCATATTGGGTAAGGGCAGACCGCCGTGTTTACCCACAGGGGGGAGTGTCTACCTACACAATATAATTCTGTTTCGATTCACCCTAGATTGTGGGCGGGACGGTGCCCCGCCCCTACGAAAAAATTATGATTAAAAAATTGTGCAGGGTGTAGTGTCTGTTCACATAATAACAAATTGTTTGGATTCACCATATACTAAGGGCGGAGACAGAGCTCAGCCCCTACGAAAAATTAAATATCATAAAATGCATAGGGGCTGACCGCCGTGTCTGCCCACTTAGGCAAATTCTATCCCGATTCACCTTATCTAATGGGCGGAGCATTGCCCCGCCCCTACGAAAAAAATAATGATTAATAAATTTGTGCCCGGGCAGACCTGGCTTTGACACCCACAGAAGGAGGTTTTTAGTGTCATTTCTCACCCGACTTTGCGATGACCCAGTCATGTTACAATTCAGCCATGTACACTGATTTTGAACCCGGGCAGCCGATTGGCATCTTTGATTCAGGTGTGGGGGGGTTGTCCGTCCTGCGTGCCCTCCGGCAGGTGCTGCCTGGGGAGGATATCCTCTATGTGGGCGACCAGGCGCATATCCCCTATGGGCCGCGCAGCCAGGGAGAGATTCAGCAGTTTTCAGTGGGAATCACACGTTTTCTCCTCAAAAAGGGAGCCAAGTTGATCCTGGTGGCCTGCAACACCGCTTCCGCGGCTGCCTTACACTTTCTGCGGGAGAAATTCCAATCCATTGCCATTGTGGGGATGGAGCCGGCGGTCAAACCAGCTGCGCAAGCCTCACACACCGGCAAGGTAGGTGTCCTGGCAACGTCCACCACCTTTGCTGGGGATCCCTACACAACTTTGGTGGAACGCTTTGCTCGCGGGGTTGACCTATATCAAAGCACCTGCCCGGGGTTGGTGGAGCAGGTGGAAGCCGGTGAACTGGCAACCCCAACCACACGCGCCATCCTGGAAGAATCGTTATCGCCAATGCTGGGTGTGGGTGTTGATACGATCGTGTTAGGCTGTACGCATTATCCTTTCGCAGTCCCCCTCATACGCGAGATCGTCGGTCCGGCGGTGAACATCATTGATCCCGCCCCGGCGGTTGCACGGCAGGTGCGGCGGGTCTTATCTACCCAGGACCTGTGTAATGCTCAGGATGAGGGCGGGAGCAAGTTTTTTACCAGCGGCGGCACTGTCCAGATGATAGCTCAAATCAAAGCTTTGATTGGGGAGGCTGGTGACATCTCTCCGGTTTATTGGGAGACGGATTTAATATTGCGTTTAGGCAGCAAACCTGTCTAACTGTGGGGGTCATTCGTCACGGATGATAACCGAGTCATACAGCTCATTGGGGCGCGAGGTTACAATCCGCTCCCCTTTTTGTAAGGTACCTACATAGCGGCTTTCACCAGCATATGCCCGCCAGCCGCTGAGGACCAACGGCAGGGGATCCTCCACACTCAGCCATTCCCCATTGAATTTCCTCGCAAAATGAACATGGGTGCCGCTGGAGGTTCCGCCTTCGCAGGAAGGATGGCCGAGGGGGTCATCCCGCTCCAGCCAGGTCCCAAACTCTACTCGGTCTGCATCGGCGATATGCATGTAGATCAGGACCCACCCCGTACCCTCATCACCGTCGCCGTCCAGGTCAATGGCGACCACATTGCGGTGCGATCGCACGACCAGCCCGGGGGCTGAGGCTGTGACCCAGTATGTCGAAACGACGCAATGGTCTTCGCCGCTGATGGGCGCAAAGTCGAGTGCGCCCCAGGGCGTCCCTGTTTGCCAGGTGATATGCGGTCCCCCCGTCAGGCGCCATTCTTCACCGATATCGAAGGGCAGGGTGAGGGTTGGTTCCTGGGTTGTGCTGAGCAAATAAGGCTCACCCTCTGCGGCGCGCAGCCAGGGATCCCCAAACATGTCCTGGTAGAAAAGCAGGAATGAGTCCGTGCCAAACAATGCACTTTCCCAGGCGGTTTGATCGTAGAGCGCAGCAAACAAGTGCATCAGGGCTGTGCTGCCGGCGTTCAACTGTGGGGAAAGCCTGGCCTGCTTCCCACCAACAAAGGTCAACGTGGTGTGGCTGCCGTCCCGCCAGCCATAGAAGCCCTGCGCCAGCAATTTGGCTGTGATGATCAGTTCGTTGTACAGGCCGCTGTCCGCAGCACCATAACCGATCGGGAAGAGGTCTTTTTTAGCACCGGGCGGATCTCCCAGCACCCAACCCGAGCGGTATTCCAGGAACGCCAGCAGCAGGCGGGGATTGGTGCTGCTTTCAATAGCGACAGCCTGTACAATTTCCGGCCCGGTCATCACCTGGTCATGCACTTTTTCTGTATGAGCTGCCAGGTAACCGCCGGCAGATTCCGCATAGGCTTGGGCGTCAAACCCGTTCACTGTTGGGCCGTAGGTCACTTCGCTGTCCGGCAGGATGGGGGATGAAAATCGCAGGACATCCGACAGGTCAGAAGGGATTTTCAGCGGCAAACCGATGGGCAGCAGACCAAGTGGGTGGAGGTCGCCGCTCGCCTGAATGGCTTCCAATGGGACATCAAAGCGTTTTGCCAGGGCAGGCAGGGTGTCGCCCTGCTGGGTGAGGTAGTTATAATCGCCAGCCAGGGTGCTGAGTGGTGTGATTTCAGGCTTGGGGATGGGGAGGTCCGGGGTGGGCGTCAGGGTGGTTTGGGGTGTTTGCAGTTCGGTGGGATTCAAGATACCGGCAACCTCGGTCTGACGCTGTTTGCTGCGCGGTAGGCTGACGGGCAGCGCTTGGGGCATGTAGCAGCCTGCCAGCAGGATAGGAATCAAGAAAATCACAAGGAAAAAGATGCTCAAAGGCTTGTGTGTATCCTGATGGTCTGGTTTCATGATAATGAGACGCCTTTTAGGGTGCGTGGGTTCCCGATTAACGCCTCAGAATGGGGAAGTAGTTCCTGAAATCCATGATGGGCGGTTCAGGCGGAAGGTAGAAGGCGGGGAAGTAAAATCTTGGCGTGACCTTGTTTTCATCAACGTACAGGACCAATGCAAAATCCTGGTCGGTCCCGTTGCCAAAATTGGGCAAACCGTCTCCGCTGATGTTAGCAGCCGTGACCGTCAGGGTGTAGGTTCCTTCTGGTGATTCTGAAAGAAAAATCCCTTCGGTATTGTTCATCGGGTCTGCTGTTCCGCCCATGGTGGAATACCCGTCAACGCCGAAATGATTCCCCAGGTAGGTTTTCCCAGGGGTGGTCAGGGACAGGTTCAGGTCGTTGACCCAGGCTTGCGTGCTGCCGCCCAAACCGTGTCCGGGGGCATCCGTCCAAACCAGCATCGCCCTCAAACCCTTGATGGGATCCGGCGTCGAAAAGGAATAGGTCCATGTGTCGCCGGTGTCATCAAACACGACCGGCTGGTCAAAATACAATACGGTCATATCCGGGTCCAGCACCGCTGCGGCATTGAGCCTGCCCCAGCCCTGTTTGGCATCAAAGGGGTGCCCCAGCAGTCCCCCATCCGCGTCAAGGTTGCCTGCCAGGTCGTGCGCCACGGGTAAAAAGGCCGCTTTAACCATGGCGGGGCTGGGGTCGACGCCATATAGCTCCCTGTATCTTTCAAAGAAAAGGGCGGCAGCACCGCTGACATGGGGGGAGGACATGCTGGTGCCGCCCTTTAAACCGTAGCTGTTATCAGTTAGTGTTGAGTCCACATAATAACCCGGGGCGACCAGGTGGGGGATAGTCCTGCCGTCCCAGGCAGGTCCGTGTGCGGTATTTGGAGAAAGGTCGTTGATATTTAGCTTCTGTATCCCTGTATAGGTTTGCATTTCCGTTGAGCCGATGGTGAAGATGTTCTTGGCTTCATCCGGCGTGCCCTGGGAGGAGATGCCGCCGTAGCCGTTCATGATCGAGAGGACATAGGTCAGGGGTTGATAAAAGGGGGTGACCGGGTCGGCATCCCTGACGCCGATATCCACCTGGCGCGTGTCGCTGTCATAGCCCAATTTGGACCCCGAAGGCCCCCAGCTGTTGCCGGAGATCACCGCGCCATTTTGGGAGGACTGCGCCATCAGGGTCAGCATGCCGTTTGGCTGGGTGTAGGTCGGGTAGTAGAGCTGTTCGACCAGGTTCGCACGGGGTGCCATGCCCAGGCCGCGCAGGAATCCGCTGCTGTCGGTCACGCCTGAGCTGCCGTCACCAGCGATGATGCCGGCTGTGTGGGTGCCGTGGTCGTCGGACGCGTCACCGCCGCAGGTCGAGCCGATGCAGCCCAGCATGCGCTGGGTCAGATCGGGGTGGTCCTGGTCGATCCCGCTGTCGACATCGGCGATGACCACGCCGTTACCAGATAAACCCAGGCGGTTGAGCCAGCTCAGATAGCCGGGGAATGCCAGGTTGCTCGCGCTGTAGTTGCCGGCGTTGATCTGGTTGCTCATCTCCCCGCGCGCCCCACCGTCCGTGGGGGCTGGCTGCAAGCTGTACACCCCCGGCAGGGCGGCGATTTGTGCCAGCCTGTCACCGGGGATGGTGAACCCCAGCAGCTCAAACACCGGGTCAGCCTTTATGCCGGTGGTAATCCCCGTGCCGCCCAGGGCTTGGACCGCCCGGACAGTTTTATCCAGCCCAGAGGGGGCATAGACCATCGCCCGGACCGGGATAGACGCATCCTGCAGGGTGCGGAATTGTGGCAAGACGGCATAGGCGGGCTGGTATTCCCCCGACCAGCGCACAAAACTTTGCGCGGTGCTGCGGTCGATGGCAGTTGACTCTCCCCACACCACGTAGGTGAAGGGGTGGATGTACTGCAGGATTTCCAAACCTTCCTGCGCCAGGGAAGCCAGCCATTCCGACTTGGTCGGGCCAAAGAACTGCACCAGGTGCAGCCCGGGCTCGCTTTCCTCTTTGGCCGTCCGCCAGGTCGGCGGGAGGGATGGGGGGTTGAGGAGCGGGTCGAAGGTCTGCCCGCCCAATCTGAGCATAAAAGGATTCGCAACAGTTTGATAGGGGATACCTTCCCGATCAAGCTTGGCAAGCTCTGCTGGCGTCGTTACCGACCAGATGAATGCGCCATAATCAATCGTCATTTCAGTGAGCATGCTGGTGCTAGTCAGATTCTCAACATCATTGATCGGGATGCGGACACACATCTCCTTAGTTTGTCCTGACACGCGTGAAGGCACAATCAGCAGCAAAAAAAATACGAGTGCCAGCAGAATTAGATTTGAACGTTTCCGATCCATGGTTTAACCGATCCTCCGATGAGAGTCATGCCCTAATCATACAAGCAGATCTATGAGTTGGCAATATTCGCCTTAATCAAGAATTGTGATCAGCTGTCAGGAAAGCGTATAAACAATGAATTGATCAGACAAAATTCGTATACCATAACTGGTTGGTTGCTAGTCTTGACAAAATGGGTATAATTATCTTATATTTAGGTAAACCTAATTTTTTAATTAGTTATATATTTTTTATATGAACAGGCGTGATGAGTCTTACTTTTTATAAGTCACAAATTAGACCTATCAGGTAAAGAGGTATCCTATGCCGAACTCATTCATTACTCTCCTCATTGGCGCAGTTTTAATTATCTTGGGTATTGTTGTATTTTGGCCTGAGAGCGGGTTGTACTGGCGCTTGAAGCGAGTCAATCAGCGAACCAAACGTGTCTTAATTGAAGACACCCTTAAGTGCATACACAATAGTTCTTTTGAAGGAAAAAAAACCACCTTAGCGAGCCTGGCAGGTGAGTTGAATATCAACACCGGTCAGGTTGTTGAAATCATCACGCATCTTCAGACCTTGAAGTTAGTCGAGATACAGGGGGAAAACTTTTCCCTGACGGGAGCGGGTCGTGATTATGCATTGCGGATTATTCGCGCTCACCGTATCTATGAGCGCTATTTAGCAGATCAAACTGGCTTCGAGGAAACAGAATGGCATACCCGGGCACAAATTTCAGAGCACTATCTCAGTTCTGAAGACGTTGAGCATCTGGCTCAAGAGCTTGGCAATCCCAGCCACGACCCTCACGGCACACCGATCCCAACACCTGATGGCGAAATCATCTATTATCAAAACGCTTTCCCCCTAACCCAGCTGGAACCCAATGTTGCAGCTCAGATTGTCCAGATGCAGGATGAGCCTGAGGCTGTTTACGCCCAGCTGATCGCTGAGGGCTTGCAGGTCGGGCAGGAAGTCCGCCTGGTGGAAAAGTCGCCGCAGCGGTTGCAATTCTGGACAAACGGCAGCGAACATGTTCTGGCGCCACTCCTGGCATCCAATATCGACGTGGTCAGGATTGAAGAAAAACGTGAAGCCGTTGTCCAACCGGGTCAACCACTGACCGATCTTAAACCGGGCCAATCCGCTGAGGTTGTTAGCCTTTCTCCCCGTATTCGAAGGGTGGAACGGCGGAGGTTAATGGACCTTGGTTTGCTCCAGGGCACCAAAATTGAGGTTGTCATGGAATCAGCCAGCGGAAATCCAATCGCTTACCGGATTCGTGGGGCAGTGATCGCGCTTAGAAAAAAACAAGCAGCATTAATTAATGTTTGCCCGGATAAAGCCGAATGTTAATTATATATTTTTCGTTGATTGGATGCAGATCAAAAGTCTTCACCTGTCAACCATTACGCTGAATATCAACCCAAGGATTTTGATATGTCAAATGAAACACAAACCAAAATAAGCAATTGTGCAAACTGCCCGATCCATAATGCAGCAGCTCTCAAGAAATTGGGGGTGGACATGACGGATTTCGATTTTGTTGTAGCACTGGCTGGAAACCCAAACACTGGGAAAAGCACGGTTTTCAACGCATTAACTGGCTTGCGTCAGCATACCGGGAACTGGCCAGGTAAGACCGTTACCCGCGCTGAAGGCGCCTATGAATTTGATGGGGATAAATATAAGATTGTTGACCTTCCCGGTACATATTCCCTCCTGGCGACCAGCCTGGACGAAGAGGTTGCACGTGATTTCATCCTTTTTGGTCAGCCAGATGTAACCATTGTCGTGGTCGATGCAACAAGATTGGAACGCAACCTCAACCTGGTCTTGCAAGTTTTAGAAATCACCAACCGATGTGTTGTGGCGCTAAACTTAATGGACGAAGCCCATCGTCATGGGTTAGTCATTGATGAACGAAGATTAGCACGGGATTTGGGCGTTCCCGTCGTCCCCATGGTGGCGCGGCGTGAGGAGGGTGTTCCTGAACTCCTCCAGGCTGTCCGTGAAGTTGCCAAAGGTAAGACGGTGGCCAAGCCTTACCGGGTCAAATATATTTCGCCTGAACTCAAGAAAGCTGTTACCCAACTTGCAAAAGAAATACAAACAGCATTCCCTGAGCTTCCTAACGCACGTTGGGTTGCACTTCGTTTGTTGGATGGTGATAAACGTATCGCTGAAGCCCTTCGCAAAGGAGAACTTGGTGATTTAACCCGTGGCGATATCGAATCCAGAGCTGCTCAGATGCAAACCATTGGAACCTGATCATGAGGCAATTATGATAAGTTATCAATATAGGAAATAAATCAATAATTGATAAATTGAGAGTATCTATGAATAAAAACATGACATCCCCTGACATAATTTTATCCAGCGCCCAGGCTCTCCGATGGGAGGTGGGTGCAGATTTCCATGAGAAGCTGATGGAGTCTATTTATACCGATGCGGCACAAATCGCCGATCGCGCCGTCACCCGACCGGATGAGAAACCTCAATTTGATTTTGATCGAACACTTGATAGAATTCTCACCAGCCGGATTTGGGGATTCCCCATTATGATCATTCTGTTGTTGATCGTATTCTGGCTGACAATCGTAGGTGCTAATGTTCCCTCAGCTATGATCTCAACGCTTCTCCTGGATACCGTTCATCCATTCCTAAAATCGCTGGCTGCGAATATCGGTATGCCCTGGTGGCTGGATGGTTTCCTGTTGGACGGCGTTTATCTGGCGACGGCCTGGGTCGTGAGTGTCATGCTGCCGCCAATGGCCATATTCTTCCCTCTCTTCACGCTTCTGGAAGACTTTGGTTACCTGCCCAGGGTTGCATTTAACCTTGATAACCTCTTTCGAAAATCTGGGGCACACGGCAAACAAGCACTCAGCATGGCGATGGGGTTCGGGTGCAACGCAGCCGGCGTTGTGGCTACCCGTGTTATTGACAGTCCTCGCGAGAGGCTGATCGCCATTATTACCAATAATTTTGCTCTGTGCAACGGGCGTTGGCCGACCCAGATATTGATTGCCAGCCTGTTTATTGGCGCTTTGGTTCCTCCCAGGTGGGCCGGGTTGATCTCAGCCACAGCAGTGGTCGGCGTTGCCCTTTTGGGTGTATTCCTTACTTTCATCGTGTCACGTTTCCTTTCCAAGACCTGGCTTAAGGGTGAAGTCTCCACCTTCAGCCTCGAACTACCTCCTTATCGTCCTCCCAGAATCTGGCAAACAATTTATACATCAGTGATCGATCGAACACTGATTGTCCTGTGGCGGGCTGTTGTGTTTGCCGCACCAGCCGGTGCCATATTATGGCTGAGTGCCAACATCAATATCGCCGGTATCAGCATTGCAGAGCACTTGATCAATTTCCTGAACCCATTTGGTGTGCTGTTGGGGCTTAACGGCATTATTCTGGTGGCTTATATTGTTGCCATCCCGGCCAATGAGATCGTGATACCCACCATTATGATGCTGACGGTTCTTGTCACCGAGGTGACAGGCGTGGGGAAGGGCGCGGGGGTGATGTTTGAATTGGAATCCGGTATGGATAACCTGATGCTACTCGAAGCGGGTGGGTGGACATTGCTAACCGCAGTCAACCTGATGCTGTTCAGCCTGATCCACAATCCCTGCAGCACCACCATCTATACCATCTACAAAGAGACTGGCAGTAAAAAATGGACCCTCATCGCATCGGTTATGCCAGTGCTGATGGGTTTTGTGGTGACTTTTTTTGTCGCACAGATTTGGCGATTATTTACCGGTGGGTAGTGATTAAGACGATCAGCACTAAATTTGATTGAAAGCGTTCTATTCGAAGGGAAGTTAAACACCCCTTTATACCTGTGGGATTAATAAAATTAAGCACCCAAACCGGTATTGCAAGTTGAATATTCCCTTCACGCTGTTCAGGGACCTCACTGCGTGGCGCAGGCGATGCAGGGGTCAAAGGCGCGCACCACGCGCCCGACCGCTTTCTCCAGCTCCAGGTTGATGCCCTGCGGGGTGATATAGCGTTCACCTGCCACCTTCAGCGCCCGTTCGATGGCCAGCATGTTGTGGGTGGTGGGGATGATGAACTCCACATCCGCGATCAGGCCGTCCTTGACGATGTAGTGATGGATCAGGGGGCCGCGCGGCGCTTCCACCAATCCGTAGCCCTCGCCGTCCCGGGGCGTGTAGGGCAGGGAGGTGTCCTCGTAATCCAGATCCTGTGCGAGCATCTCGATCGCCCGTTCAAAGGCATACACCAGCTCGATGCCCCGGCACAGGTCGAACAGCAGGATGGGGTGGGCGGGCTTACCGAAGGACCGGGTTAGCTTGTCCAGGTAGTCATCCGCCAGGGGGGTGCCCATGGAGAGCGCCAGGTTGATGCGAGCCAGGCTGTTGGCGCGCAGGACCTGACCCTGGTAGCTGGACTGCCCGGCGTAGCTGTATTCGGTTTCTTTGTAGTCCAGGTAGGACCGGAACAAGCGAGGCGGGAAGCTGGCGCGTTCGGTCCCGTTGGGACCCAGCACCCGGATCATTTCGCTGTCCAGCCTTAGCAGGCTGCGCCCGGTGGAGGCGATGTAGTAGGCGGGCTGGTCATCGCCCCAGGTGCCGATGCGTTCTTTCATTGCCAGGGACATTTCCCAATAGGCATCAAACAGCTCACACACCACCGGCAGTAGCGCGACAAGTTCGGTGCGCATCATCTCAGCTGGTTCGGGTTGGATCCCGCTGGTGATGCCGCCGACTACCGCCTTGATGGGATGGATGAACTGCCCGCCAGCCAATGTGATCAGGTTTGTGCCAGCCTGGCGCACCTTCAAGGCGCGCTGTGCCAGGCTGAGCTGCTGTTCGGGGTCAGCTTCCGATTCGTCCATGTGGAAGATGCTGCTGGCACCGACCCGGTCGGGCATCGTGAAGATGAACATGGAGGTGGCCTGGTTCTGGATCAGCTGCCCGAGGAGGAGCAGCTCGCGGATTTCCCGGGCTAATTTGGGGGGCTCCACCCCGTAGATATCCTCCAGGGCTTTGACCGACGCCACGTGGTGCGCCGTGGAACACACGCC
>Ga0209121_10003645_pt1 | contig 14776 bp, 12 predicted proteins | sample Cruoilmetagenom3_FD_187292 | JGI IMG/M metagenome (GOLD analysis project Ga0209121, IMG submission 187292) | Oil polluted marine microbial communities from Coal Oil Point, Santa Barbara, California, USA - Sample 3 (SPAdes) (version 2) | ecosystem: Environmental > Aquatic > Marine > Oil seeps ...
GGTGATCCTCACTATTTCCAATGCGACACTGACCATCATGGATTCAGATAGCAATCTCGTTGGGACCTACTTTGCATCACAGACAATCACTCTCGAAGCAGGTTCCTACACTTACTCATGGATAGCGGACCCCGGTTATTCTGGTTCAGGTTCCGGATCATTCTCACTACTGACCTGTGAGCCAGGAAAAGCCGATGCCGCAGTCGATATTGGCGGCTGTACCTTTGATGGTGTTTCACTAATTGACGTGATCCTAACAATCGATAGCGCGATTCTGACAATAGATGAACAGGAATACACCGCATCACAAACCATTAAACTGGAACCCGGCACTTATGAATATACCTGGGTTGCAGCGCCAGACTATACTGGAAGTGGCGGTGGTTCCATCACAATTTATGGCTGTGAGCCAGCCGACGCATCGGTGGAAGTTGGGGCGTGCACATGGAATGGCGAACAGTCATTAACCCCCGCAGCAATCTATGTACACGGTGCCACACTTAAACTTTACAAAGATGGTGATCTGTTTGGTACATACGACCCCGGCTCATACAGCCCTGACCTGGCACCAGGTTACTACACCTACGAGTGGTCCGCATTGGAGAATTTCACCGGATCTGGATCTGGTGTGTTCTCAACATTGGATTGCGAACCGGGTAAAGCCGACGCAGCAGTTGAAGTCGGTGCCTGCGTTTACGATGATGGTCAATCCTGGACAACCGTTATGATCACAATCAGCAACGCAAAGCTGACCATCAATGGCAAGGAATACGCCGAAAATGCTGAGATTAAACTCACTCCTGGTGATTACCCCTATAGCTGGATGGCGATTGATGACAGCTACGAAGGTTCAGGAGAAGGTGTGATCACAGTTGGGACTTGTGCGCCCAAAGAGTACCCTGATCCTGATGTGGCAGCCGGCGGTGCAGGACCTTCCTTCGTCGCCACCATCGCCCCAGCCATGCTGACCGTTTCCGGTCTGGCCTTAGCCTGGGTGCTGATCAAAAACCGCATCAAGAAAACCAACTAAACTCGTTTTAGACTAACCAGACCCGGTGTCAAACCAATCATCAGATTGCCTGGCACCGGGTCTTTTACTGTTATGAAAAAAAACCGCTCAATCCTTCCATTTCTCATCTTCGGCGCGCTTCTCTTGGGGTTAATCACAGGATGCACCAAAGAATTGCAGGATTCGCCTGAGACAGTTAATCAGGTTGACCCGCTAACCACATTATCAGAAAATGAAATAACAACAGAGGTTGTCACACCTGATCAGGATGGGGTCACCAGCAATAATCCTGAACCCACACCCACGCCCAATCTTTTTCCCGTTATCTACAATTGCGAGATCGAGATGGAATTTACCTCCGGTCCTCTTGAGGGTAAAGGGAGTAAATTCACGGTTTTGGGTGAAGAATATTTCAATGAAAAAGGAGATCTCTTCTATCCTGGAGAGAAAACAGCAGTATATTACGTTGGCCCCAAGTATTTGATCCTCCATTCTGCATTTCAGAATGGCAATGTCCTCAGGCCATTGGAAGCAGAATTTATCCGGTTTTATTTGGAATATTGGGGTGAATCTGGCACGGATTATATTCAGGGACAGATTGACAACCTTATCGGTTCAGAAATAGAATGGACCTGCAACGGGGATAGACTCTTTACAACAGAAGTTAAGGAAATAATCCGCCTTTCCGCCGTTGCATCTGATGAACTCTGGCAGGAGCCGATCTACCTGCGTCAAATTCTCATCCAGCATGAGGGCCTTGTCTCTGAATGGGTTGGAGAGATGGATCCTTTATTCATGGACACTTTTTATCTGGGATTCTGCGGCTGGGGACCGGAAAATTCAGGGGATGAACGTTATACGTATTACCGTTATCTAATAAACTTTGACATGATCTATGATTAATCCAAAAAGGGTGCTGGAATAAGTCACAGCACCCTTTCTTCTTTCACGCTTATTACAATCTAAATTTCCAATTCTGTTCCAGCCAGCTTTTCAATCACACCTAATACCGCAGAATTGTCCAGGTCACGCATACCCATTTCCAGCATGGCATTAAAGAGTTGCGTGTGCACAGCCGCTGAGGGCAGCGGGATTCCATATTCCTTTGCCGTATCCATTACGATACCCAGATCCTTGGCCTGCATATATGCTTTAAATCCTGGTTGGCGGTTCCCGGTAAAAAGCCGTTGGGGCTTATTCTCTAACGTCCAACACCCAGCTGCACCACCTCGAATGGCCTCGACAACTTTCTCCGGGTTCGCGCCTGCCTTTTGGGCAAGGATCAATAATTCTCCCAATGCAACCATCTGGGCAGCCACCATGATCTGGTTGGCAGCCTTAGCGATCTGTCCATCACCCAAACCACCAACATGGGTAATGGTTTTTCCTATAGCCTCCAGCACAGGCTGCACCTTCTTCAGGGCGTCTTCCGGACCCCCAACCATAATTGTGAGGGTGCCGTTCAATGCGCCGACATCACCCCCACTCACTGGTGCATCCAGCATGGTAATACCCTTTTCAGCCAATTTTTCTCCAACATAACGAGTCGTTGCCGGCTTTATGGTTGAATTATCCACATAAATCAACCCTTCTTGTCCGCCTTCTAAAATTCCCTGTGTGCCCAAAGCGACTAATTCCACATCGGGCGAATCCGGCAGGTTAGTAAAAACAATATCAACCTGGCCAGCGACTTCTGCTGGTGAATGGGCTTCGATAGCGCCTTCCGCAACCAATTCATTCACGCTATGTCTGCTGCGATTGTGAACCACAACCGGATACCCTGCCTTCATAATATTGCGTGCCATGGACTTTCCCATGATTCCCAAACCTATATAACCAACCGTTAATGTCATAACTCAATCCTCTCTATTAGCGTGGAATTGTACTAAAAATAAATTTATAAGCGATTTATAAAGGATTCTGGATTTTCCAGAAATGACCTTATAGCCTTACGTTTTCCAGGTCATTATACTGGACAAAGCATGGAGGTTGTCGATCCAAATCCAATGATGAATCATAGTGTTATTAAAATTCAAAGACCCTCTGCGATAGAGGGCCTTGTTCTACTAGGGATACCAAGAGATATTCTCATCAATCAATCGGTTCTGCTGGGATCATAAGCGTTCCATCGACCCCACCTTCACCAACACAATGATCAATCCACCCGGTAAACCAAACCCTGTTCCCAGGCATAAACTGCTGCCTGGGTTCGATCGGCAAGTTGGAGTTTGCTGAGAATATTGCTGACGTGCCCTTTTACCGTGTTCTCCGAAATAAACAAATCCGCAGCAATATCACTGTTACACATTCCGCGAGCAATGAGCCGGAGAACCTCCATTTCACGGTTGGTCAATTCAGTGAAAGGATTGAAAGGTGCGCCCCGCGCGCCATTGATCTCCTGAATAACCCTTTCAGCAACACGTGGATGGAGAACCGCTTCCCCACGGGAGGCTTTTCGGATAGCATCCGCAAGATCGTCCATCATGACGTCTTTCAACACATAGGAAATGGCTCCCGCCTGCAGCGCTGGAAAGATGAATTCATCCTGGTGATAGGAGGTCAGCACGACAATCTGGGTTCGCGGCGTAATATCCTTGATCTTACGGGTAGCCTCCACCCCGCCCATACCGCTCATGACCAGATCCATCAGCATCACATCCGGCAGGTATTCCATTGCAGCTTCAACTGCCTCCTCTCCGGAGGAGGCTTCTCCGATCACGCGAAAATCCGGCTGCGAATCAAGGTAGGCGCGCAACCCCTGCCTGACCACTTCGTGGTCATCTACAAGAAGAATGGTTATTTTTCTAGTAATCATGCTATATCTCCAACTTCTGATAGGGATATTTTAATATGATCTTGGTTCCAACGCCCAGCCGGCTTTCTATCACAAGGACACCCCCAATCAGTTCAGCCCTTTCCTTCATTGACTTAAGGCCCATACCGGACTTTCGAGGCTGATTGACAATAAAACCTCCCCCATCATCCCTTATAGTCAATAATAGAAAATCGGTGCGGAAATTGAAAACCAAATCCACTTTTGATGCACCACTGTGCCAGGCGACATTTGCCAATGCTTCCTGAACGATCCTGAAGATCGTTTTTTCGACCTCAAGTGGAATATTCCGTTCACCTCGCACATGGGTACTCATTTCAATGTCATAACGGTTGCACCAATCCTCTGCATATTCCTTGACGGCAACAATCAGCCCTTTTCCCTTCATCGCGACAGGCCGCAGCTCCTGAATAAGGTCAGTCAGTTCCTGGCGAACCTTTCCAGAGAGCACTTCTGCTTCAATCAAATGAGCCATTGCTTTCTCCGGGTCGGAATCTATCCGGGCTTTTGCTGCAGCCAGCTGTGCTGAGGCTGCAAAAGCCTGTTGTTTGACACTGTCATGCAGATCTCTTGCCAGTCGGTTCCGTTCCTCCAGAACAGAAATCTCAAGCCGGCGATCCAAAAGGTTTTCCAATTGTTCAGCCATTCTATTTAGGTCATTCCCCAGTTTCCCGATTTCATCATTGTGCGTATCCCGAATAATCGCCGAAAAATCACCCGCAGACCAGGAATGCGCAGCCTGCGACACATTGGAAAATCGCTTGGTCAGTCCATTTGCTGTCAGCATCCCAAATAACGAACCGATGATTCCTGCGAACAATGTGAAGATGAGTAGTGAACGGGCAATATAAAGCGAAATTTCCTTAAGGGGCAGAAATTCCCAAGGGAAAGTTTTAGTTGTAAAGACTATCACGCCCACAAGGTTATATTCTAAATTTAAAACTGGCTTTGAGATTGTGGGAGGCACTTCTGATAGTGCCGGTTCGTATCTAAAAATCGGGAAAGCACCGACAATGCGGTTCCCTTGATCAATCTTGTTATAAAGCAGAAGTTCATCCTCTTCACCCCGCAATGCCGCCCGCAATGGATCGGAAAGCCCAGGCAGGTAATCATAGGGTATGACCGTGCCAATATTCTCCTGAGGAACAATGTCATGGGGTATGGCCGTTACCAGAGTTCTGTCTGCTAAAAGGTAATAAAAGCTCAGGAAGTCCGTGACTTTCATTTGAAGTTCAAGACTGCCAAATATCGACAAGGGCCTGGTCTCGATCACTGATCCCTGAACATCCTCCAGATAAGCTCGAGCGCCATCAACATCAGGAGGATCCTCTGAGAAGAATTCCTGTACCTGGGGCGTCCATTCTGCACTCAAACTTGTGATTAATGTTTCCGGACTGAGATCAATATTGTTCACAAAATAAGACATCAGCAGAACACTCAGAATGATCTCCGCAACCAATAATGCCCCAATAGTCACAACAGCATAACTCATGGTGAGACTCCAGCGCAGACTGCGAAATGACAGTCGTATGTGCTGGAACATCACCCTCAGGCTTCGCTTATTCCGATTGAGTTTTAGAGATTCCTCTGTCTTCATGAGTTATTAATCCGGGGACATTACTCATTTTATGAGCGCAGTGAATGTAACTTCCTTAATATAGTCCTATTTTACATGCAAATAAACATTTTTAAACCATCCTACGGTAGGGTATGAAATCATCCAGCCGTGTAATGTGATAAAAAATGGATTGATATAAGATATTGTCAGAGAGCAATTCATCCTAATTAATTTTTATTAATTGAATTGGAGAGGCTTTCAACAATAATAAGCGAAACACCCCGGAGGGCATTCCGAGGTGCTTCTGAAAAGCATTGGTGCACAAAACACATATATGCTCTCTGTCTTTAAGTATAGAACAGCACCTTCTCCTAATCAATAGTCCATCAAACCATTTTAGTTGCGTCATGGATAGGAGGTAAAAATTCACAAATTGATCAGGAAAGAACGTACATTGCTCAAGTTAAATGAATTCACCCTATTTAGGAGAAGATACAAATGAAAAATAAGAGACTCTTTATTTTCCTGAGCTTTATCCTCATCGCAAGCTTCATCCTGACTGCTTGCCAGAGTGCCACCCAGGAACCCCAGCAGGATGAAACTGAGGCTCCCGCCGCCGAGACTGAACCTGCTTCCGAAGAACCCTCTGAAGAAGCACCAGTGAGTGATCAGGAATTGGATGTCTATCGAGTTGCGATGTTGGCCGACATGACCAGTTCCAATGTTTGGAACCTGTTTGGCCCGGGCGCTTCAACATACAACTATGTTGTTCAGGCGCAATATTGGCCAACCCTATACGGTATTGGTGATCAGAGGTTTGATCTCGTTCCCTTTCTCGCTGCTGATTTCACCTCACCCATTGAAGAAGAAGGTGATCTCTTCGTGTCAACGGTTGTTCTCAAAGACGGATTCGTCTGGTCTGATGGCACAGAGATCACAGCCGAAGACCTCGCTTTCACGGCTCAGGTAATCACTGATTTTGAGTTAGCTGGTAACTGGGGCTATTATGTGAACAGCGTGGATCATATCGAAGCTGTTGACGCCAAGACAGCAAAGATCTATTATTCCGTCCGCCCCGGCCTGGCAAACCATGAATATGGCACCCTTCAGGATCCCATCGTTCAAAAAGCTTATTGGGAACCTGTTTTGGCTGATGCCTATGCTGCGGTTGAGGCTGCCCAGGAATTTGAACCTGGCAGTGAAGAATATATTGCTGCCATGGCAGAAGCACAACAAATCATCTACAGCGTCCCCGCTGACGGTGAACCTGTTGCTGGTCCATTCATCTTCGATCAATGGGAAGTTGGCGCGTTTGCTGAAAATAGCGAGAACGAAGATTATTTCTTCAAAGGTACTTTAATTGAACTCTTTGATGATGGCACCTATTACGAATACAAAGAAGGTGAATGGGAATTCACAGCCTACGGCGAAGGTACCGGCGATGTTATCCTGTCCTTTGAGAGCGGCCCCCATGCCAAAGCCGTTGTGTACAGCATCTATAACCAGGATGCAGCTGTTTTGGCTCTTTTGAACGGCGAAGTAGATTACATCTATAACCCGAACGGTTATGGCCCTGGCCTCCGTTCGCAACTGGATGGCAATGCTGATGTTGATGTTGTGGAAAACGCCCGGATGGGCTTCCGCTTCATGGCTTTCAACTTCGACTCCCCACCCATGGATGATATCAATGCTCGCCAGGCAATTGCCTGTATGGTTGACCTGGATTTCCTGACCTCCAATGTTCTGCAGGGCGCTGCCATCCCGGTTTATACCCCAGTCCCCGCTGGACAACCCTTCTGGTACAACCCGGATGTTCCCGTTCTTTGCGAAGGCTATACAGAACAGGAACGGATGGAATGGTCAGTCAACCTTTTGAAAGAAGCTGGCTACACCTGGGATACTGAACCAACCTGGAACGAAGATCGCGGCGGCTCCATTGACTGGGGCGTCGGTCTCAAAATGCCTAATGGTGAATATGTTCCTGAACTGACCCTTTTGGCTCCCTCCGCTGGTTATGACCCCTTGCGGGCAACCTCTGGTGTACTCATCGAACAGTGGGCCTCCAGCATTGGCTTCCCCGTCCGGGCACAGCTGACCAACTTCAACAACATTCTTAACGAAACCCTTGGTGGCGGTGGGAATTGGGACATGTCTATTGCAGGCTGGAGTTTGACCCAGTTCCCCGATCACATGTGCGATTTCTTCCTGGAAGAGTGGGGCGGTGTGTTCGCCTTCACCGGTTATACCGGCGACCGCCTATCCGAACTCTGCACAGAATTCAAATCCACAAACGATCTGGATCATGCCAAGGAATTGGGCTACGAAATGCAGACTATTCTGGCTACCGAAATTCCCTATATGTACCTCTTTGCGAATCCGGTTCAGGATGCCTATAACGTTTCCACAGTCACCTTCCCCTATCTCGAGGTTCTTGGCGGTTTGGAAAACCTGTACGGTTTACAGCTCAACGTCTATTCTGCTGAGTAATTACAATAACGAATAATCAGCATTCTTCGGGGAGGGGAGATCTTCCCCTCCCCGGACTGGTTAATTTTCACTTGAAACTGGCAGGTTACCATGAAAAAATACATTCTACGCCGTGTTATTCAGATCTTATTTACCTTGATTATTTTTCAAACACTGCTCTTCGTGATCCTGGATGCTCAACCGGGAGACATCACAAACCTTTATCTCACGAACCCGAAAGTTACGCCTGAAATCCGAGAACAAATGCGGGTCATTTTAGGGTTGGATAAGCCGCCTCTCATCCGTTATTTCCAATGGCTCGGGAATTTCGTACAGGGGAATTTAGGCCTATCCTTTAGTAACTATCCCCGGCCAGTGATGGACATCATTCTGGAACGAGCACCTCGTACGCTGTTTCTATTCCTAACGAACCAGATATTGTCCTTTATCCTGGGATATTTCCTGGGAAAGCAAATGGCCTGGCATCGGGGCACCTTTTTCGAATATAGCCTGACGATTGTTGGTGTGATTCTGTTTACTATCTTCACTCCCTGGTTTGGCCTGATGATGATCTATTTATTTGGGATCAAACTCCAGCTTCTGCCAATTGGTAAATTCCTTGACCCCAGCCTTTGGCGCAACGTTGAAATTCCAGCCAATACGCTGTTTTACTATATGATCCTCACAGCTGTTATTGCTTGCTTTCTCATTGTGGTCATCACTTTGCTCACCCGCAAAACCAGCCGAACACTCCGTGAAATCATCCGGTTTGGAGGCGTCCTTGGAGTGATCGGGTTGGTGATCCTGATCTGGAGCTTAACCCCATATGATTACCTGGCATTGGATATCCTCAAGCATATGATCTTGCCGGTTCTTGTCTCAACCCTGGTGTCTTTTGCCGGCACGATGCTCCTGATGCGTAACACGATGCTGGAAACCCTTCGGGAGGACTTCATCATGGCTGCCCGGGCAAAAGGCCTTTCGGAACATGTCGTTCGTGATAAACATGCCGCCAGAAATGCCTTCCTGCCGGTCTTCACTAACCTGATCATCGGTATCCCCTTTGCCCTGAGCGGTGGCATCATCACAGAGACTATTTTCTCATGGCCAGGTATGGGGCTGACCCTTCTGCAAGCTGTCAATTTGGAGGACATCCCTCTAGCGATGGGCACATTGAGCTTTGTTGGTGTTCTGGCGCTCACCGCCCACCTTATCGCAGATGTCGCCTATGCCTTCCTCGATCCCCGCATTCGATACCAATAGGAGGCCAAAATGCAAACAACTACGACTCAACCAATTATAATAGTTCCGCTCTGGCGGGTCCGCCTTCGTCTGGCGTGGAAATCCTTCAAAGCGAATTGGAAACTCTTTGTTCACAACCCTATTGGTGTCATTGGTCTGGTCATCATCCTGATTTTTGCCTTGATGGCAATCTCGCATCCCATCCTGATGAAATATGTGTGGGAGCCCAGGGTCTACGACCCTGTGATCGGGTATGACACCGAAATTTTCGTCCACCCATCCCCGCCCTCTGCCCGGCACCTTCTGGGCACCGATCCTCTGGGCAGGGACATCCTCAGCCAGCTGCTCTATGGCACACGTTTTAGCTTCATCCTGGGGATATCCTCAGCACTGATCTCGGTGGTCATCGCCACAACAATCGGAGCAGTATCCGCCTACTATGGCGGCGTGGTGGACATGATATTCATGCGGCTGGCCGATGTCATCACCATGCTGCCATTTATAGCCATCCTGGTGGTGCTTTCCGCCTTATGGGAATTCACCGGCTTTACACTGGCGCTGGTATATGGCCTTTTGGTAGGTTTTGGAGGCCAGACCATCGTCATCAAATCCCAGGCGCTGAGTATCAAGGTAAAACCCTATATCGAATCAGCCAGGGCTTCAGGCGGTGGCGACTGGCATATCATCCTGACCCACATGCTGCCCAACCTGCTTCCGATCTCATTCCTCTTCATGATGTTCACCGTCACCAATGCGGTCTTCGCAGAGGCAGCCCTTTCCTTCTTCGGCTTACTGAACATCCGGATGAGCTGGGGCATCATGATCAACACTGCGCAGGCAGCAGGCTATCTGCTGGCCGGGTCAGAATACCTGTATCTGCTTCTTCCGGCAGGAATGGCCATCACTTTGCTCTGCTCAGCCTTCTATATGGTCGGTCGGGCAATGGATGAAATCGTCAACCCTCGTCTGCGAGAACGCTAGATTGGAGATGAACATGACAGACTTAATGCTTCAGGTAAAAGACCTGACCATGCACTACAAGACCTCCAAAGGTGAAGTCTCCGCTGTCAATAACGTCAGTTTCGTCGTTGAGAAAGGACAGTCCCTCGGTCTGGTTGGCGAATCTGGCTGCGGGAAGACCTCAATCGCTTTCTCGCTCCTGCGCCTTCTGCCGGATAACGCGGAGATCAAAGGCGGCGACATCATCCTCGATGGAGCCAATATCACAGATATGGATAAGAAGCAGCTGTTGAAAGTCCGCTGGAAAGGCATTTCAATGGTTTTTCAGGCTGCGATGAATGCCCTGAACCCCATTTTCACTGTGGGTGAACAAATTGTCGAGGCTATCCAGGTCCATAATCCGGAAATCAACGTTGCCGAAGCCAAAAACAACGTCACAGACCTTTTCACACTGGTAGGCCTTGACCCCAAATTAATGGATCGCTATCCCCACGAATTTTCCGGCGGCATGCGTCAACGGGCTGTGATCGCAATGGCCCTGGCCTGCCACCCCAAGCTGATCATCGCTGATGAACCAACTACCGCCCTGGACGTGATCGTTCAGGACCGGATCCTCTCACAGCTCAAAGAAATCCAGGATCGCCTGGATATGAGTATGATCTATATCTCCCACGACATCGCCGTTATCGCAGAAGTCAGCGACCGGATTGGCGTGATGTATGCCGGGCGGATGGCTGAATTGGCTAAGGCCAATGAGATCTTCAAACGGCCCATCCACCCCTACACCTACGCTTTGATGAGCGCTTTCCCCAGCATCAAGGGCCCAAAGAAATCCCTGACAACCTTGCCGGGAGAACCCCCTGATCTGCTCAATCCGCCCAGCGGCTGCCGTTTCCACCCCCGCTGCCCGCGGGCAACCGTACAATGCCGGCAGGAAACACCGCCCTTCATTGAACACAGCCCTGGACACTTCGCCGCATGTTGGCACCCCATGGAGGTTGAAAATGAGTGAAATAACAAGCCTCGTCAAAGTTGAACACCTGGTGAAGAAATTCCCGGTCAGCGCAGGTCTCTTCAAGACCTCCAAATCCTTCATCCATGCCGTGGATGACATCAGTTTTGAGATAGATTCTGGATCGTCATTGGGGCTGGTCGGTGAATCGGGTTGTGGCAAGACCACCACCGGTAAGCTGCTGACCCGGCTCTATGACCCCACCAGCGGCCTGATTGAAATCAATGATCCCAGGGCTGGCCGGGTTGACCTTGCCTCGCTCAAGGGACAGGCTCTCAAAGACTTTCGCGGCCGGGTACAGATCATCTTTCAGGATCCCTATGAATCATTGAACCCCCGCCGGACGATCTTCGACACCGTCTCGGAGCCGCTGGTTGTCCAGGGATTGGGAAATATCACCCAACGTGAAGAGCAGGTCGCAACGCTGCTGGAAACAGTCGGCCTCACACCCGCATCCAGTTTCCTCTTCCGCTACCCCCATGAACTCTCAGGAGGTCAGCGGCAGCGCGTCGCCATTGCCCGGGCACTGGTTGTGAACCCGTCCTTTGTGGTTGCTGACGAACCGACCTCCATGCTGGATGTCTCAATTCGGATCGGCGTGATGCAGCTGATGATGGAACTGGCCAATGAAATGGACGTCAGTTATCTGTATATCACCCATGATCTGGCTGTGGCCCGGTATATGTGCCAGCGGATCGCAGTAATGTATATCGGCAAGATCATCGAAAAGGCGGCTACGGAAGAACTCCTGTCGCATCCCCTGCACCCCTATACCCGAGCTTTAATCTCAGCAGTGCCGGTGCCCGACCCAGAATTCCAGCGGCAGGCCATCCCGATCAAAGGCGGCGTCTCAGCACCCATTGATCCACCGGATCAATGTCGGTTCTACAGCCGCTGCCCCTTGGCGGATTCCTTCTGCAGGAATAACCCTCACCCACCTTTGGAGGACAAAGGCGGCGGCCATTTTGTCGCCTGTTATAAAGTTTGAGCTCCCTATCCTCCAAGTAGGATAAATCCCCACTCGATTGAGTGGGGATTTTCTTTTATGGGTTTTCGTTGATGAACACCGGACCGTCAAAGCAAGCTAACCATCCCGGGGGCAAGGCAGGGTCAAATGACTGCGGCACTTCACAACTGCCGCACAGCCCCATCCCGCAGCGCATCTGCGCCTCCCAGGAGAGCTGATAGGGCACATGATATGAAAGAGCCAGGCTGGCAATCGCTGAGAGCATCTCGGTTGGCCCACAGGCGACGAGGAACTCCACTTTGGCCTCCATCAGGGCTTCCTCCACCGCCAATGTCACCAGACCCTTGCGTCCAGCGCTCCCATCTTCAGTCATTAGCTCCACCTGACAGCCCAAATCAGCGAAATTCTCACTGAGCAGCAACCCTTCTGCTGTCCTTGCGCCCAGGCAGACAGTGACATCCACCTCTTTTCCTCGGACAGCCCTGGAAAGCGCTAACAGCGGCGCCGCGCCATACCCGCCGCCCACCAGGTGCAGGCGTTTGCCACTCCCCTGGAAGCCATGGCCCAAGGGCCCCTTGACCCAGACCTTCTCCCCTGGCTGCAATTGGTGCAAGGCATGGCTGAACGGCCCCACATCGACTACCATCAGGCTGAAGGGTGCCATCCCGGCGATGCTGAAAGGCTTCTCACCCACGCCGGGCAGCCAGGCCATCACAAACTGGCCGGGTTCAGCTTCAATTGCAGCGTCAAAGGTCATCCAGAACGTGTTGGCATTCAAGCGCTTGGAAGAAACAAGCCGATACGTGATGAAACCCTCCCTCATCGCAGCACCGCCTTACCAATCAAATCCCCAACACGCGAATAGCCATTCTGCGCCATGAAGGTTTGCATCTCCTCTGCGATCAATGTCAGGGCATCCGCACCGCGGTACCAGAAAGCAGAGCCAACCCCCACAGCCGTCGCGCCGGCCATCACCATCTCGACCGCATCGCGTCCCGTCAGCACTCCCCCCGTCCCGATAATCGGAACATCCACGGCCCTGGCGATCTCGGCTACACACCGCAGTGCAATCGGCTTGAGTGCCGGGCCTGAGATGCCACCTGTTTGGTTGGAAAGGACCGGCTGCGCCGCCTCCGGATCAATCACCATCCCCGGCATCGTGTTCACCGCTGTGATCGCATTTGCTCCCGCATCCACCACCGCAGCAGCGATCCGGCCGATATCCGGCACATTCGGCGCAAGTTTGACTGCAATGGGAATGCCGCCCACAGCGCCCTTGACCGCCCGTGTCACTGCCGAGGCAGTCTCAGGGTTGGCAGCAAAAGGAGTCCCGAAATCATCCCGCACATTCGGGCAGGAGATATTTACCTCGATCAGAGCTGGTTCGGCGGGGGCAATCACCGCCGCCACCTGGGCAAATTCCTCCTCAGTCCCCGCAAAGATACTGGCAAAAAACGGCACCCCCAAAGGGGCCAGAGCTTCCCGGGCCGCCGCCAGTAAAGCCACTTCCTCCTTAGCGCCTGGGTTGGTCAGGCCGATCGCGTTCAGCAGGCCGTGTCCCCAATCCACCATCACGGGGTTGGGATGACCCGCGCGTTCCACCGGTCCGCAGCTCTTGGCCGTCACAGCTCCTGCCCCTGCCAATGCAACCCGTTTCAGCAGAGTCGCGCTGGTCCCCATCACGCCGGACGCCAGAACCAGCGGGTTCTTCATGGGGATCCCACAGAATTCGATGGATAAATCGGGTTGAGAAGGCAATCTTTGCTCCTTATTATTTCAACAATGACTACGCGAAAGATGATCGATCATAGCCGATTATTTTTCTTGCAAAATGGTTCAATCGCGGTAAAATTATATCCTAACTCCAGCGGGCGTCGCCAAGTGGTAAGGCAGTAGCTTCCCAAGCTACTATTCGCGAGTTCGAATCTCGTCGCCCGCTCTGGGACAGCACAAACAGGGCAATTTTACCCGTAAAACCACCTAATCTACTGCAGAAAGGTGGTTTTTCCATGTCTCAAAATACCGATTTGCAGCAGAAATGGGCAGTAGCTTCGTATGAATTACGGGATGCATACACCGACTTCATACTGTCAAGACAAGCTATGTTGTGCAGTCCGAAAACTATCCGTTTTTATCATTTCACAGCCGGCAGGTTTGTGAAATACCTCGAAGATAATGGCGTTACTAGACCTGAAGGTGTTTCATCAAGATATATCAGAGCCTACCTGGCTGACCTTGCAGCACAAGACCTTAGCGATTCCTACATCAATGGACATGCTAGGGCAATAAAAACTTTAGTTCGGTTTTGGTATAAAGAAAAGTATATTGATGAAATCCCTACCTTTGCTATGCCAACAATTTCAAAAAAGAGATTACCCGTTCTTTCTGCTCAACAAGTAAAAGAAGCTATAAACGAATGCACCACTATTAGAGATAAAACAATCATTATGCTCTTAGCAGATACTGGATTGCGAAGAGCAGAAATTTGCGACTTGAACTGGGGTGATATAGATATTTCATCCGGGCTAATTCGAGTTGAAAAAGGAAAAGGCGGAAAAGCCAGGTCGGTTGTTATTGGGATAAAGACTTGAAGAGCTTTGTTAGCTTATCGAAGAGACATTGAACACGAAGATGAATATCCAGTTTTTCAAACAAGCAGTGGAAGCCGGCTTACTGCTAATGGACTCAGGTCTGCTCTTCTCCGAGTTGGTAAACGAGCAGGTATTCAC
>Ga0209121_10003646_pt1 | contig 14775 bp, 13 predicted proteins | sample Cruoilmetagenom3_FD_187292 | JGI IMG/M metagenome (GOLD analysis project Ga0209121, IMG submission 187292) | Oil polluted marine microbial communities from Coal Oil Point, Santa Barbara, California, USA - Sample 3 (SPAdes) (version 2) | ecosystem: Environmental > Aquatic > Marine > Oil seeps ...
CCATTTTCCTCGGGTATTGTTAGCTTTTTTAGCACCCCCCGAATTGCTGCTAAAGGACAAAGGAGGACAGTAAGGGACTGGAAATCCCCACACTGACCCACACTTGTCCCGACGCCGTCGGCCCAAAAAAGGGGGAATCTCCAAATTTAAAATTGTTGCGGTGATTGATGACGAATCAAACAAGCTTAGAAAACTCCGTTGTGAAATTATGACCCAAAATGTAGGGCACGCTTGCCGTAAAATGAGGCTGTTAAGTTGGCGCTCCAAAAAAAATCATACTACGTATGGAGGATTGCATGGTTCCCCATATACTATAAGGTGTAATTTCTATCGATAAACTTTTACTTTTCAAGGTATGTGCTGCTCGACTTGATTTTTTCAGTACGCTACTCAATGTAAGGAATAACATATTGCAATTTAAATTTTCCAATATTGTTAGCAGCTTCATAGCATCAATCCCTATCATGCTGATTTGTAGTTCGGAAATTATCGCCGAAACAACTTTCCCTGACACACGTATTATTAGGTGGATTAAAGGTGCAAACATTGACTCGGAAGACGTTTCCCAAATGCGTGAGAATGCGATCGCGAAGTTTAATTTGTTTGATTTTGACGGCGGAGGCATTGGATTAAGTGATTTTACCTACACTCATCGAAGAAGAGCTGCGAGCTTTCGTGCTCGAATCATCCAAGAATGGGCAGAAAATGATCTTGATGTAAACGGTGTGGTCAGTCGGGCAGAGCTAGCCACAATTTTAAGGCCTAGCTCAAGAAGGTATCTGCAAGGTGATGGTTTTCATTTAAAACCGACACCTGAGCAAGAGGCTGCGGCCCTAAATGCGCTTGTTGATCAAGCTTCGGTGAACGACCAAAATCGCGACGGTGAAATTACCTTTCTTGAGATTCTTGCTGCAGCATCTGAACAGGCTACCGAACGGTTGGGTGAATCCACCACATACAGTGAACTAATTGCTGAGAATTCGATAATGGTTTTCGACACAGATCAAGACCGTACGGTTACACAGGTCGAGTTCGAAGCTGTGATAGATCATTTCTTAAGCTGGAAAGATTTAAACGGAAACGGCCACTTTGAACAACTAGAAAATGAAGCGTATACGGAAGCACTACATCAAGCAAACCGGCAAATGGCCGACGAAGCGACGCAGAGGCGTCTCGATGCCGAGCGTGCAGAACAGGCTGATATCTGTGGACGATTAATTGTTCCAGACAACGCCTCAACGGTCGTCGTCGGTGGATATGAAGGGAAAGCAATTTCAACCGTTAGTATTGGAGATCCAAATGACACGACGGGCGTGATAGACATAAAAATAGGAATTGGAGCAACTCCAATATTTCTGATGCTAGACAACTACAAGCCAACTATTTGGAGGATCAGTGGATTTACACAACGAGTAGTTGGAGTTGGAATTGATAAAGATGTTGCAGGTATAATTGGAATTTCGGCTGACAAAATTCAATACTTCAATAGTCTCGATTGCGAGTTGGATCTCTGGACTACTTCCAGAACGGGTGGCACGCGTGAAGCAACGCTCATATCCGCTGTATTGGGTGAGACGCCAGGTGTAATTATTTCTAGTTATGAATTTGGACTTGTAAATATTCCAGGTGGCGCATCTTCACGAGAATATAGATACCCAGATGTACGACCAAGGTTTTCGACTTTGGCGGGAAGACAAGTTGAGCAGGATTTACGTCGTTTCAATCCTGGTGGAATTGTCGACATTGACGTTTCAGAAGTGGTGTCTCATGGCGAAGTGACACCTTATGAGGTATTGCCGATTGAAGCCGGGTTGGCTGAGCTCGCAGAAACAGGCGCGATTGAACCAACAGGGTTTTGGCTGCATACACCAATTGACGGGCTTAGAATGGGAAGCCAAGGCCTTGTCTTTCGAACAAGCGCAGGCAAAGTTTTCCGTACTATGGGAGGTGATGACCTAATAACAGACGATGGAAGACGCTATCGAATGGTTGGTGGATCAGTAGAGCGCAGCTTTATAGGAGACAGGACTTATGTTATTCGTGAAACAATTGACCTTCCCCCAGGACTAAGCGGTGCGCATTCTGTATTGTTCCTTCTGCCGGTCGGTATGCAGCCTCCGCGCGGTGACGCCGGGGGATCTGAACTGCGTGTATTTGCCGAATAGTTTAGTCGGAAGCGTTGAGTGGTGACGCCCGACTGGACCTGTCGCGAGTTCGAACCTCGTCGCCCGCTCCATTTTCCAATTCCCGGGAACACTCTCGACAAACATCACGCTGAAGTTAAGGTAAGGCACAGCTCCGGCGTTTTCTGTGAGCCGGCCAATAACCTATAGACGGGCGAATTTATCATGCACAACAAAACCGCAATTGTAACCGGCGCCGCGCGCGGGATCGGGCTTGCCACAACCAAGCTCTTTTTGGCTGAAGGGCGAAGGGTTGCCATGGTGGATCGGGATTCCGAAGAGCTGGCAAAAGCCGCCAGCACCTTGGAAAACGTGTTTCCGCTTGATTACGATATTTCGGTTCCGGAGCAGGTTACAAAAATGGTCGCCGAAGCCGAGGACAAGCTCGGACATATTGATGCTTTGGTAAACAACGCTGGAGTCGCCGATTTTGGACCGATGGAAGACACCGACTTTGACCGTTGGCGCACGGTTATGGCCACCAATCTGGATGGCGTGTTCCTTTGCTCCCAAGTCGCAACGCCGGCCTTGAAGCACTCTAAAGGATGTATCGTTAACATTGCCAGTATTTCAGGATTGCGGGCTTCAACCCTGCGCGTGGCATACGGTACCTCCAAGGCCGCCGTCATTCATTTAACCCAGCAATACGCGGCAGAACTGGGAGACTATGGCATAAGGGTGAATTGTGTGGCACCGGGACCTGTACGGACAAAACTCGCGATGGCGGTCCATACGCAAGACATAATCGATGCCTATCACGATGCGATTCCGCTGAACCGGTATGGTTCAGAAGACGAAATTGCCAATGTAATTGTGTTTTTATGCTCGGAAAAAGCCAGCTATGTGACCGGCCAGTTGATCGCGGCGGATGGCGGGTTTGAGAGTACCGGAATTGGCCTCCCGTCGCTTAGGCAGGAATCTTAACGTTCTTCAGTCTGTAGCTCCTGCACAGTAACCGAATATCCGCCGGCAGCGATATAGTCTTTTTCTGCCGAGGTCGAAAGCCGGCCCATCGCTTTGTTGCGATACGGAAATCTCCCGAACTTTCGGATCACTTCCCGATGAGCACGCGGATGAAGGAAACGGTCTTCGCCCGACATATTGAGCTTGAACATACGCATGCATGTATCCTGATCTGCCAATACCTCCGAATGCATCAAAGGCAGGTAGAAAAACTGTCTCATCGGCTCCGGAATTTTCTGATCATAGCTGGCAAAAATTGCGCGTTTCGCAATGCATCGAGCTTTGCTGTCTGTCGCAAAAGAATCCCCTGAACCGCGGAACATATTTCGTGGAAACTGATCTATGGCGATCAACATCGCGAGCGAGCCTTCGGGATTGCCCGCCCAATCATCATATTCTCCGGCGCGCACATCGTGCCAAAAATCAATATACCGGTCCCGAATTTTTTGATCGAGAGCCGGATCAATGATGTACCAGCCCGCTGGGCCAACCTCGTCTTGCCAAAAGGTGATGATATCAGAAGGGTTAATTACCATCTGCTTACTCCCAAGATGTTGCCTGTGTTTTAGCTAAACTTTGAATATGCGATTCGGGCAAGTAGGAAATTAGGAATTTTTTTCCTCTTCATCCGCTTCCGCGGCTTCAATGGCAACTTCTTGCGCAAGTTCAGCCGCAATCGGGGTGGTTTGCGGCATAACGGGTGTATAGCTCATTGTTTCCTCAATCGGGATTGCGTCGCGTCGGGTCATCCGATAGGCGCCATAAAGCGCGATACTGCCCATGAGGATTATTATTGCGTAATAATAACTGAACGCCCCGAACTTCGTCATGGCAATGCCAACAATAACGGGCGTTCCCACCGCTCCGACGCCGTTTAGAAAAACCAGCGCCCCCGAAGCATTCGCCATATCCTCAACTTCAAGGTAATCGTTTGTATGCGCGATCAGCAATGAGTAAAGCGGGCTCGCCGTGGCGCCAATTAGGAAGCCAAGGAACAGCATCGTGTAAAACGAACTCGCGATCAAAAGACCGAAAGAGATCGCCACCGCACTTGCACCGGTGATGATAATTATAAGCAATCGGCGATCCATACGATCGGACGCCCAACCGATGGGATATTGCATTATCATTGCCCCCAAATAGCTAACGCCTACAAGCAAGGCAATTTCAGGGGTATCAAGGCCAATTTCGGTTGCAAAAACGGCTGTCATTCCGAATAGGACCGATAATACGCCTCCTAAGATAAAGGCTCCAACACTGCCAAGTGGCGAGGTTTTGAACAAGCGCGCCAAGGTCATGGGCTTCGCTGTGTGAAAGGAGGGCGCCGGACTGACGGAAAGAAGGATCGGAGCAAAGGAAACCGATACAAGCACCGAGATAACCGCAAACAGGATGAAACCGGACGGGTCTGCGGTTAGAATCAGGAATTGAGCCAATACAAGGCCAACCATCTGGATGATCATATAGGCCGAGAGCGCCTGCCCACGGGTTTCATTGGTAGCCGCGTCGTTGAGCCAGCTTTCGGCCACAACGTAAACGCCGGAAAAACCAAACCCGACAACAAGCCGTAATGCGGCCCATACATAAGGATCAGGCGCCATCGCATAAGCGATAAAGGCAGCCGAAACCAAGGACGCGAGCGCCGCAAAAACCCGCACATGCCCCACACGCCGGATCAAGCGCGGCGCAAGCCGGGAGCCAGCTAGAAACCCGACATAATAGGCTGTCATGACATAGGACATAGTTGTAGGGCCGAAGCCCTCAAGCGCACCGCGCACAGAAAGCAGCGTACCCTGCATTCCATTGCCGAGCATGAGCAAAAACATGCCCAGCAATAGCGCCCAGGAATTTTTAAGAATGTAGCCCATTTAGTGTCCCGTTAGTTTACCGAGATAATTGCGAAAGCCGGTATCCCCTGTCTGGTCATTTGGCGACCAGACAGATGTCGCTTTCCGAACTTTTTATTTTGATGTTGTGAAAGCGGGCGGACAGTGCCTTTCCTAGTGGCGAAAGAGAAGCGAACTATCCCCGTAGGAAAAGAACCGGTATTTTTCATCTAGCGCATGTTGATAAACATCGCGCGTTGTTTCCAGGCCAATTAGCGCGGAAACAAGCATCAGCAGGGTTGATTTGGGCAAGTGAAAATTCGTCATGAGCGCCGAAGTCACCTTAAAATCAAAGCCGGGTGTGATGAATATATCGGTATCGCCCTTCCAGGGCTGGATACTCCCTGTTTCCAAGGCCGCGGTTTCGATAATTCGAAGCGCTGTCGTCCCCACAGGTATTACACGCCCCCCGTTTTTCAGCGTCTCGGCGATGGTATCCGCCGCTTGGCTTGAAACCTCGCCCCACTCCGAATGCATTTTATGCTCTGAAATATCTTCGGTTTTAACAGGCAGGAATGTGCCCGCCCCGACATGGAGCGTTACCTCGGTTTTTCCTACCCCCAACTCTTCCAGACTTTGCAACAGGGGAGCATCAAAATGGAGCGATGCGGTCGGCGCGGCAACAGCTCCCAGTTCGGAGGCAAAAACGGTCTGGTAATCTTCAAGATCGCGCGAATCAGCCGCCCGTTTTGATGCGATATAGGGGGGCAATGGCATATGGCCGATATCCCGAAAAGCGTCATCTAGCTTGTCCCCAGATTTCGAGAATTGCAGCTCTACCTGACCTTCAGCCTTACCGAGAACTTCGGCCGCGAGATTGCCAAACATAATCGTATCCCCAACCGCCAGTCTTTTGAGCGGTTTGGCCAACGCGCGCCACGTGTCACTGGTCAAGCGTTCAATCATTGTTGCTTCAATTTGAGAAACACCGCTGCCATGCGTGGTATTCCGGGTTCGGGTGCCCGCCAGCCGTGAGGGAATAACTTTGGTGTTGTTGAACACCAGCAAATCTCCCGGCTGTAGCCAGCTTCCCAAATCGGCCACCGTCGAGTCGTGCAGCTCGCCGTCTTTTGAGACCAACATCCGCGATGCACTGCGCGGCACGGCGGGTCGCAATGCGATCAGGTCTTCAGGGAGGTCAAAGTCAAAGTCACTTAGGCTCAGCATGTCAGTATCCGCAAGTTGTGTTCTGCCCCGCCATACTCCGTTATTATCGCAGAGGATAGAGCATATTGGGCAAATCCCCGCCCAAATCAAAATTCTCGTGCGGTAATGGCACCTTAACCTGTTGCCGTGCCGGGCAAATACCCCTATTCATACCGCACAGTTTTACCCGCAACCAGATTGGGCCTCGGCTATATGCGCGACTCAGAAGCTACTCCGGAAATCGTGACCGAACCCGAAACGGGTTTGGCCCATTTTCTGCCGACCCAGACGATAAGCTTCACGGATAGCCACGGAATACACAGTTTTACCCTGTCTCCCGCAAAAAGGCTCGCGCTCGTATTATCAGGAATTCTGATCGCGGTATGGGGCGTGATTGCGACAGTGACCGTGCTGTTAAACAGCTCCGCCGATAACCAGATGCGCTTGCGGTCCGCAGCTCTCACGCTCGCCTACGAATCCCGGCTGGAAGAACTTCGGTTCGAACGGGACATGCTTTCCGCCCAATTGGGGAAAACGACGGAACGGGCGTTGAGCGCACAAAACCAATTGATGGCCCAGCAGCAAAGCATCCTTCAAATCGGGGCCGAGCGGCAAGAGATGGACACCCAGATCGGGGCCATTGAGCGCCAGCTCGAAGCCGCCCTCATTGATCGTGACGATGCCGCACGCAGCGCAGCCCGGCTCGGTGTGGAAATTTCGTCGCTGCAATCGCTAATGACCGAACGTTTAGGTGGCCAGAAAGACGAAGTGGCGGTGGTGACATCAATGACAACCGCACTGGCTGACGCCGTGCAGGACCGCGATATGGAGCAAGCCAAAGTCGCGGAACTCCGCACCGAGCTCGACAACCTCGAACTCCAGCGCAACCTGAATGCCCAGCGGCAAGACAGAATGCTGACACAGCTCGAAGATGCGCTCAGCATTTCACTGGTGCCATTGTCTACCATGTTTGACGCTGCCGGACTCGATGTCGATAGCCTCCTTGCGAATGTCCGGCAAAACTATTCCGGCACAGGTGGCCTGAGCGACGAGAGTGCGGAAGCGCTTCCCGAATTCGACCGCCGTATGCAAGATATTTTTGGCCGCCTTGACGAGGTATCCTCGCTTCAAGCCGCGGCGTCCAGCATCCCGCTTGCTTTCCCGCTTCGCTCCGGCTACCGCCTGAGTAGCTCATTCGGGCCCCGTGGCGGGCGGCTTCACAAAGGAATTGATCTGGCTTCGAGCCTCAATACTCCGATCCTCTCGACCGCTGATGGCGTGGTTCGTTTTTCAGGCACACAAAGCGGTTACGGGAATGTGGTTATCATTGACCACGGTGATGGTTATGAGACATATTACGCCCATCTGAACCGGCGGCGTGTTACCGTTGGTGAAACCATCGCGCGCGGTGACCGTATCGGCGATATGGGAAATACCGGCAGATCGACAGGCGTGCATCTTCACTATGAAATCCGCAAGGATGGCGTTGCAGTTAACCCTATGACTTACATAAAGGCAGGAAGAAATGTTTACTAAGAAAAATGAAACCGATACCAGCGCTTCGGGCGCAACCAAGCCGGCAGCAACATCCGCACCGGCCAAGCCAACAAGCTCGTCAGCCGCTCCGGCGCCTGCGGCTAAACCAAAACCATCCCCCTCTGTTTTGTCGTCTGACCTGACCGTCACCGGCAATCTTGTGACCTCTGGCGATATCCAGATCGAAGGGACCGTAGAGGGCGATATCCGCGCTCACTTGCTGACCGTTGGCGAAAGCGCCACCGTGAAAGGTGAATGTGTCGCAGACGATGTTGTGGTTAACGGCCGCGTCGTTGGCTGCGTGCGCGGCATTAAAGTTCGCCTGACGGCGCAGGCACGGGTTGAAGGGGATATCATCCACAAAACGATCGCAATCGAAAGCGGCGCCCACTTCGAAGGCTCCGTAAAACGCGAAGATGACCCACTTTCCGGCGCAAACAATAAAAAGGGCTAAACCCCTAATTTTTCTGGAAAAGGGCGCCGCTGTTTGCGGTGCCCTTTTTTATTGGGTCAATTCAATCAGCCAGTTTCCGGCACAGCTTACCTTGAAGAATTCGGGAGCCACTTTTTTGTGTTTATTTAATCTGGCATTGGCCAACCAGTGATTGCGTTAACGTGGCAAATTTGGTAGCTTCGCCCACAATATATTGTGGCCAAACAGGGTGAGTGACCATGAGCGACGAGACCGACAAAAAAGACGGCGAAGAACCGGCAAAATACGTCTATGACGGGCCGAGCATTTCGGTCGAGGAGGAAATGAAAACCTCCTATCTCGATTACGCAATGAGCGTGATCGTTTCGCGCGCGATCCCTGATCTGCGCGACGGCCTTAAGCCGGTTCACCGCCGTATCCTTTATGCGATGAATGAAGTCGGCAATACGTTTGACAAGAGCTATCGCAAGTCCGCCCGCCCTGTTTCGGATACGATGGGTAAATACCACCCGCACGGGGATGCCTCGATCTACGATGCCTTGGTGCGGATGACCCAAGATTTCTCGATGTCTTTGCCGTTGCTCGATGGCCAAGGCAATTTTGGCTCGATGGATGGCGATAAGGCCGCGGCCTTCCGCTATACAGAAGTGCGGATGGAAAAGGTAGCCGGTTACATTTTGGCCGACATCGACAAAGACACCGTTGATTTTCAAGACAACTATGACGGCAAAGACAGGGAGCCAACCGTGCTCCCATCCCGATTCCCCAATATGCTCGTGAACGGCGCGGGCGGGATCGCTGTGGGCATGGCCACCAACATTCCGCCCCATAACCTCGGCGAAGTGATCGACGGCACGTTGGCCCTGATGGAAAACCCGGACATGACGGTGGATGATCTGATCGAAATCATCCCCGCCCCTGATTTCCCGACTGGCGGCATAATCCTTGGCCGGCAAGGTGCGCATAAAGCCTATCGCGAAGGGCGCGGCTCGGTCATTATGCGCTCAAAAACCTCGGTAGAAGAAATTCGTAAAGACCGCTACGCTATTGTGGTGACCGAGATCCCCTATCAGGTCAACAAAGCCACGATGATCGAAAAGATCGCTGAGCTGGCGCGCGATAAACGCATCGAAGGCATCGCCCATGTGCAAGACGAGTCGGATCGTTTTGGCGTGCGGGTAGTGATTGAGCTGAAGCGGGATGCCACCGCCGAGGTGGTTCTGAACCAGCTCTACCGCTTCACCCCTCTGCAAACCTCTTTTGGCTGTAACATGCTCGCGCTGAATGCGGGCCGTCCGGAGACTCTGACGCTCAAGAAGTTTCTGAGTTCTTTCATCGACTTCCGCGAAGAAGTTGTGGCGCGCCGCACGGCGTTTGAGCTTCGCAAAGCCCGTGACCGGAGCCACATCCTTTGTGGTCTTGCTGTGGCTGTTTCCAATGTGGACGAAATTGTTGCAACCATCCGTTCGTCAGCAAACCCTGCGGAAGCGCGCGAAAAGCTGATGACCCGCCGTTGGCCAGCGCAAGATATCGCCAGCTATATCCAGCTCATCGACGACCCGAGCCACAAAATGAACGATGACGGGACCTACTTCCTGTCCGAAACCCAAGCGCGGGCCATTCTGGAACTGCGCCTCCAGCGACTCACGGCAATGGGCGTTCAGGAAGTTACCGACGAGTTGGTCGAACTAGCAGGCAAGATCAAGGATTACCTCGAAATCCTGCGATCACGTAAGCGGATCATGGCAATTATCTCTGACGAGCTTAAAGAAGTGCGCGAACTGTTTGCCGTGCCCCGCCGCTCCGAAATCGTTGAATTCGCCGCCGATATGGACGACGAAGACCTGATCGAGCGTGAAGACATGGTGGTGACGGTCACCAACTCCGGTTACATCAAGCGCACGCCTTTGGAAGAGTTCCGCGAGCAAAAGCGCGGTGGCAAAGGCTTGCAGGGGATGAACACCAAAGACGAGGATTTTGTAACCACGCTGTTTGTGGCCAATACTCACACGCAATTATTGTTCTTCACTTCCGAAGGCATGGTTTACAAGCTCAAAACGTGGCGGTTACCACGCGGCGGGCGGAACGCTCGTGGTAAAGCCCTCGTCAACATTTTGCCAATCCCGCAAGGCGTTGGCGTGGCGGCTATTATGCCTGTGGACCGACCTGAAGAGGAATGGGAAGAGCTGCAAATCGTGTTTGCGACAAATACCGGTGGCGTTCGCCGCAACGCTTTGTCGGACTTCACCAATGTTCGAGCCAACGGCAAAATCGCGATGAAGCTGGATGAAGACATGCGCTTGATCAAAGTGCAAATGTGTAACGAAAGCGATGATTTTATGCTCACGACATCGCTGGGGAAAGCCATTCGCTTCCCGGTTACCGATGTGCGTGTCTTCAAAGGGCGTGACAGCACGGGCGTGCGCGGCATCAAGCTGGCCGAGGGCGACGAGGTTGTCTCTATGTCCATTGTTCGCCATGTGGATGCCACAGCCGATGAGCGCAACGCCTATTTCAAAATGCGTCGCGCGGTTACCGGTGAAGACGGGGCTGAAGTGGAGGCTGATGACAGCACCATCTCACCCGAGCGCTACGCCGAGCTTTCAGCACTGGAAGAGTGGATTCTCACAATCACTTCCGGCGGATTTGGCAAGCGTTCTTCAGCTCACGAATACCGCGTTTCAGCTAGAGGCGGGCAAGGTGTGGCCGCCGCCAATCTTGGACGGCGCGGAGATACGATCGTTGCCAGTTTCCCTGTAGAGGAAGACGACCAGATCATGCTCGCCACAAATTCCGGCCAAAGCATCCGCTGCCCGGTGGCTGGAATCTCTCGGCAAAGCCGGAGCTCCTCGGGTGTAACTGTGTTTAAGACAGCCAAAAGCGAGGAAGTGGTTTCGGTGGCGTGGATTGCGGATCAGGGCGAGGAAGAAGGAAATAAGGATGAGTGAGTTCTTACCCACGCTTATTCCATTTACGGTCTTAGTAGGCGTGATTGCCTACTTTTATTATCGAAGTAGCAAAAATTGCAAACAAACAAATCTGTTTCTATCTGAAGTACAAAAACAAAATGAACTTATGCAGCAAAAATTAGATATCGCGATGAAAAAACTCGAACTGATGCGGCGACAGACAGAGGCATTGGAAGCAATCGCAAAAGCTAAGTAGGCTTCCCGAGCTTTTCCATAAGCGCATTGTTAACCCGGGGCGTTACAAACTTGGAAACATTCCCATCAAGCCGCGCAATCTCTTTAACCAGCCGTGAAGCCACTGCCTGATGCTGCGCCTCAGCCATTAGAAACATGGTTTCGATCTGGTCATTCATAGCGCGATTCATGCCAACCATCTGATATTCATATTCAAAATCGGCTACCGCTCGCAAACCGCGGATAATAACCTTCGCGCCCACTTCGTCAGCACAGTGGATCAACAGGTTTTCGAACGGATGGGCAACAATTTCAGTCCCGCAGACTTTTGAAATCTCGGCGCATTCAGCCTCAATCATTTCGACCCGTTCTTCAAGGCAAAACAGCGGTCCTTTGTCGCGATTGATAGCAACGCCGATCACCAGTTTATCGACCAAAGAGCAAGCCCGCTGGATGATATCCAGGTGCCCTACTGTCACCGGATCAAAAGTTCCCGGATAAAGACCTACGCGCATATTACCCTCCCAGATTTGCTGCACCTGCGAACAGTTGCGCTGAAATGTAGCGTGGGTCAATCAAAAAAGTGCTACACTTAGACTTTTCCGTGGATCATGTCCGTCAGGGCTGCGTTTTCTTGTTCAATGAGCTGGATGCGCGCCTTGACGACATCCCCAATCGATACAACGCCGACGACCTTACCATCATCAACAACCGGCATATGCCGAAACCGGCCGTTGCTCATTTTACTCATCAATGAAACGACACTGTCCTGCGAGGTACAGGTGATCACTTCGGCTGTCATCAACTCGCGGGTGCAGTTGCTCATGCAACCGACACCGCTTTTGCCGATTTCCCGAACGATGTCACGCTCTGAAAGAATGCCATCCACCTGCTCGCCATTTTCGGAAACGATCAACGCCCCGATCCGGTGTTGGGAAAGAAGCTCTGCCGCTTGGGTGATTGTATCTCCGGGTTTCACCGACAACACGCCGACTACCGGCTTGGCTTGTAAAAGCTGGCTTACATTCATCTGGTTTCTCCGCTTTTGTTTTTCATTTAGTGTGCCGCCGGTTGCCGTGCCTGTCAAGTTTTAGAGATTCAGGCCCGTAGCATTTTTTGTGGACTTAACAAAACTGACCATCTGGTCATATTTCCCCCTTCCCCTTTGGCATTACTCGGATGTAAGCTACGCGCAACTTTAATTGGAGGGAATCTGATGCAAGAAATCAAACACTATATGAATGGCGAACATGTGGCGGGCACGTCAGGCCGCTACGGCGATGTGTTCAATCCGGCCACCGGTGATGTGATCGGCAAAGTGCCTATGGCGACAGCCGAAGAAATGGACAAAGCTGTGCAAATTGCGCAAGCGGCTCAGCCAGCTTGGGGTGCGATGAACCCACAACGCCGTGCACGGGTCATGATGAAGATGGTAGATTTGCTGCACCGCGATATGGACAAGCTCGCCGAAGCCCTCTCCAGAGAGCATGGTAAAACCTTGCCAGATGCAGCCGGAGACGTTGTCCGCGGCCTTGAGGTCGTTGAATATTGCATCGGCGCCCCGCAATTGCTCAAAGGTGAATATACCGACGGGGCAGGCCCCGGCATCGACATGTATTCCATGAAGCAACCCCTTGGCGTGACGGCGGGTGTTACACCGTTCAACTTCCCCGCCATGATCCCGCTCTGGATGTGCGCTCCGGCCCTCGCAGCGGGGAACGCCTTCATTCTCAAGCCGTCTGAACGCAACCCGACAGTGCCGGTGATGCTGGCTCAGCTGTTTGAAGAGGCCGGATTGCCAAAAGGCGTAATGCAGGTTGTGCATGGCGATAAGGGCGCGGTTGACGCGATTATCGAACATCCAACCATCCAGTCGATCGGCTTTGTGGGTTCCACCCCGATCGCCGAATATATCTATGGCAATGGCTGTGCCGCTGGCAAACGCGTGCAAGCTTTTGGCGGAGCCAAAAACCATGCCATCATTATGCCAGATGCCGATATGGACCAAGTGGTTGATGCCCTAATCGGCGCTGGCTACGGCGCTGCTGGCGAACGCTGCATGGCGATCTCGGTGGCTGTTCCCGTAGGCGAAGATACCGCTGATCGTTTGATTGCCAAACTAGCCCCACGAGTCGAAAGCCTGAAAATCGGGCCATATACTTCTGAAAACGACGTAGACTTCGGGCCGGTTATCACCCCGGAAGCCAAGCAAAAAATCCTTGGCTTGGTAGATTCTGGCGTCGAACAAGGTGCAAGCCTTGTGGTGGATGGCCGCAATTTCAGCCTGCAAGGCTATGAAAACGGTAACTTCGTGGGGGCCTGTCTGTTTGACAACGTAACCACAGATATGGAAATCTACAAAACCGAAATCTTCGGGCCGGTTCTTTCCACTGTCCGTGCCAAAACCTATGAAGAGGCCGTGGGCATGACCATGGACCACGAATACGGCAACGGCACCGCGATCTTCACCCGTGATGGTGATACCGCGCGTGATTTTGCCAGCCGGATCAACGTCGGCATGGTGGGCGTTAACGTGCCAATCCCTGTGCCACTCGCCTATCACACCTTCGGCGGCTGGAAAAAGTCGGCGTTTGGTGACCTTAACCAGCACGGGCCGGATGCGTTCAAGTTCTACACGCGCACCAAAACCGTAACCTCACGCTGGCCATCAGGCACCAAAGAAGGGGCCGATTTCTCGATCCCAACGATGGACTAGGAAATTGCAACGTCTTTAACGCCCCGCTCTGTGCGGGGCGTTTTTGATTCAGATTATACTTTCCAAACCGGATATCATTTCATATATTAAACTGAACGATCATTCAGTTAGAGGCCCGAATGTCTGCGAAAGCCCTCATATTAATCGCGTCTATTGTCGCCTATATTGCGATCAATAACCATTTCCTTCGCACCGACGATGAGTTCCGCGAGCAAACCGAGAACAGGGCGCTGTTTGGTGATCCGCTCGGTATTCAGCGGTTCAAACAACAGCCCAAAAAGATGATCATTTTGACAGCCGTTCTGCTTGGACCGATTTTGTCCTATTACCTATTCTTCTCTCAAACCGCAGGTTGACCGATGGATTTTGCGCTTTCCGACGAACAACAAATGATCTTTGACATGGCCTATGATTTTGGCCAAGCCGAGATCGCCCCCAATGCCGTGGCGTGGGAAGAAGCCGGCACCATTCCCAAAGACCTGTGGCCGCGCATAGCCGAGCTTGGTTTGGGAGGGATTTACGTTTCGGAGGCGCATGGCGGCTCCGGTCTATCCCGCCTTGATGCAACGCTGGTGTTTGAGGCCCTTGCCATGGCCTGCCCCGCTGTTGGATCGTTTCTTTCCATCCACAATATGTGTGGCGGGATGATCGACAAATTCGGCTCCGAGGAAAGCAAAACCAAATGGCTCCCGAAACTCTGCGCCATGGAAACCGTATTTTCTTATGCCCTCACCGAACCCGGTAGCGGGTCGGATGCTTCAGCGCTTCG
>Ga0209121_10003647_pt1 | contig 14773 bp, 13 predicted proteins | sample Cruoilmetagenom3_FD_187292 | JGI IMG/M metagenome (GOLD analysis project Ga0209121, IMG submission 187292) | Oil polluted marine microbial communities from Coal Oil Point, Santa Barbara, California, USA - Sample 3 (SPAdes) (version 2) | ecosystem: Environmental > Aquatic > Marine > Oil seeps ...
ATGGCTTCCCCGATCTCAAGACCGCTCAATCCAGTGAAGAGCGCCGTTACAGCATGGAAGCCATAATGATAAAAGAAGGGTACATCCAGGGCTGGGGACAGTGTTTCCGGAAGCCCCCCATTATCCAGGATGGTGCGGATAATCAGGAAATGGTGCTGCGAATCAACCCAATTGGGGAGCAGAAGGTTTTTCGCCTGGTACAGCCGCCAGGCAATGACCAGACCGAACACGAACAATCCGATCAAAAGGTGGGGAATATTGACTTTCCCCAGCTTATGTCCATTCTTGATCAATCCAGCAATCCCCAGTACTAAAATGATGGTCAGGATACCCAGTATATCGGCAAGGCATAAGCTGCCGCCCAACAGGAAAATCAATTCCGCCAGCAGGCTGATAAACGCCAGGCTGATGCCAATTATCTGGGCAAATGAGACGAGGGGGTCCTGGTTTCGCTTTCCCAACCAAACCCACCAGGCAAGCCCTGGCAGCAGCAGCAATATCATTGCCAGAACGGTCACAGCAACCTCACTCCACCCGTGTCAATCACTTTGAGTAAATCCGCGACCGATTTACCCAGGACTGGGTGGATGAAGCCCGGTGCAATTTCGTTCAAAGGCACAAGCACAAAGGCGCGATCCTGCAGGTGGGGGTGCGGGATCTGAAGCTCTTTCGTATTGATAACTCCCTTTCCGTAAAACAGGATATCCAGGTCAATCAAACGCGGTCCATACCGAAAGGTTTTCTGGCGCCCCATTTGCCTTTCAATCGTTTTTAAATATCCCAGGAGAGGGAAGGGTTCCAGGGCTGTTTGTACCTCCAGAACCTGGTTGTAAAAATCCGGTTGATCTTCATATCCCCAGGGAGGTGTGACGTAGATTGATGATGCGTTAATGACCAATACATTGGGTGGCAGAGACTCCCGGGCAATACACAAGTTGCAAAAACGATCATCCAAATTTGTCCCTAAGGCAATGTAGATGGACTCTTCCATGTTCAGGCAACCTCAAGGATGTTGAGAAAGTCGGCAAGAAGACCATAAGCGGTGGTTTCCGGCCCCGGGTCGCTTTCAAGTACTCCCAGACCTGGCAGTACATCCAACACGAACTGGCAGTAAGAACTGGTGCCGTTCACGCTGTAGAGGGGTGATGAAGGGTTCACGCGCACTGGTGCCACCCTGGCGAGAAGTTGCCCATCCAAATATTCGGCGGTACAAACCAGCTTCCAGCGCTCGCCCGCATCTTTGGCTTGTTGGATCATGGCAGGTGTAATCCCTCGGATGCCCGTGCGATCGATTTGCCGGGGTTTCAAGGGAGTATCCATCAAAACTGTCACCAACGCAGCGACCTTGATGGCAGCATCCCACCCATCGACATCATTGCTGGGATCGGTTTCAGTGATGCCAATCGATTGCCCATAAGTAATCGCCTCATCCAGTGTTTTCCCTTGTTCCATCAATTCCAGCAGCAGGTTGGTACAGGAATTGAGAATGCCGTGGAAGCCAATCAGATTGGCTCCGACCAAGGGCTCTCGAAACAAAGCAAAGATCGGAGCACCATCCATCACTGCGGATTCAAATAGGAATCGCCTTCCTTTTTTGCTTGCCAGTGCTGTCAGTTCTTCATAACCATGTACGACAGGACCCTTATTGGCAGTGATCACATGCATTCCCGTATGGAGAGCAGTTCGAATGTGCTCAATTGCTGGCTGACCATTTATTGGGCTGACGGGCGTTGTTTCAAACATAAAATCCGCTGGGCAGTTTGAAATAAATTCGTTGGTGTTAGTGATCGGCTCCATTGCAGAAAGTTCAGATAGAATTTGCCCGGCCTGGAGGATGTTCAGTGCTGATTGGAGGTCAATCCCGGAAGAATCAATTGCGCTCCCGTGGCTTCCGGTCATGATGCCAGTGACAGTGACCGACAAATCATATCGTGTTAAGAGTTCTGTTTTTTTGTTTTGTAGAAGCCGGGCAAAAGCCCTCCCTACATTGCCAAAACCTACTAAACACAGGCGATAATTTGCAGTCATTGTAAAGCTCCTTGGATGGTTATCTACTCTAATTAAACCACAAGTTAATTGGGTTGGGTGAATGCTTTCTTGAGATGGTGTTATTCGGATAAAATGATGATATGACTCTAAAAAACAAACGAATTTTGTTGTTTGATATTGACGGCACCTTGCTGGACCCACAGGGTGAAGGGCTCACCTTTATGAGAAAGGCACTTTTTGATGTATATGGGACAGCAGGGCCGATTGAGATGTATGATATGGCAGGGAAGACAGATTGGCGGATCATCACTGACTTGATGCGAATGGCTGGTGTCGCAGAGGAATTGATTGAATCCAGGCGATCGGAAGCCTTTTTGGTATATGCACAGCATTTGGAGGAAGCTGTTCCAACGCTCTCTATACGATTATTGCCAGGAGTATCCGAATTATTGAAGCGAATACTGGAAGATCAAAGCTTTATTATGGGCTTGGTGACAGGAAATGTGCGTGAATTGGTTCCCCATAAACTGCATTCAGCGGGTTTAGATCCGACCATTTTCCAATTTGGTGCATACGGTAGTGAAAATATTGACCGAAATGTTCTACCTTCCCTGGCATTGGCGCGTCTGGAAGAGATTGTTCAGGAACCGGTGGCGCTTGAATCGGTGATGGTCATTGGCGACACACCGCATGATGTGGCATGTGCCCGTCATGCTGGCGTGAAAGTAATGAGTGTTGTCACAGGTCGCTTTGATCGTGAAACGTTAGCAGCATACATGCCGGATTATCTATTTGATGATCTTAATGATACAGAAGCTGTCATGAAAATTTTGAATCAGTTCTAAGAGTAGTTAAACTTTTGGGGGATATTTCAATTGTTCTTGGGTTGATATTATTGAAGAAATAAGTTTTTATCAGAAATATCTTGGTAAGAGTTTGTCCTGATTCGCGGAAAAAGCTGCCCGAAGTAAGACAAAATCACGATCATCACCCATCGGTCTTCATCAGTAAGCCAGTATTCACATACCCAATGATCTTCGTAATGTCCTTTGGTAAAGTATTTACCAAATCCCGCTCTAGCACGAGCAGGGATGCCGCGATACCGAAGGATCGATGTCAGTAAAAGGGCTTAATCACGACAAGTTCCGACAGTTTTTTTGTTTTGCTCATAATTATTTAAGAGGGAACTCCTCTGATCACGATTCCTTTGTCTACTGCTGAATGATATGACATTGATATCCTCGCCTAATATGTGCATCATGTTATACTAAAGGTCAGTCTAATCAAAAGAAAACTTGCTATGAAACTGATCATTCAAATTCCTTGTTTTAACGAAGCTGAAATTTTACCCAAGACCCTGTCACAACTCCCTAAGGAGATATCAGGGATTGACCAGATTGAAACCCTGGTCGTTGACGACGGTAGTAAAGACAACACGGTGGCTGTCGCTCACGAGCAAGGTGTGGATCACATTGTGCATTTACCCCGTCATTTCGGTTTGGCTCAAGCTTATGCGCGTGGTTTGGATGCTAGCCTTCGGTTGGGCGCCGATATCATCGTCAATACGGATGCGGACAATCAATACCCTGCGGAAGATATCGAAAAATTGGTCCGCCCGATCCTGGAAGGTCAAGCTGAAATGGTCATTGGTGATCGGGGTGTCCGATCCGTGACGCATTTCCCAATGCATAAACGAGTTCTTCAAATCATGGGAAGCCGGGTTGTATCAGCCACAGCAGGTCTCGCAATTCCAGATGCAACCAGCGGATTCAGGGCGATCACACGCCAGGTTGCGCTGGAGACAATGGTGCTCAGCAATTATTCCTATACACTGGAAACCTTGATTCAGGCTGGTGCCAAACGTGTACGCGTTGTTTTTGTTCCGATTGAAACCAACCCACCAGAGCGTCCATCACGATTATTCCAGAGCATTCGCAGCTATCTGGTTAATTCCTCAGTGACAATCATGCGGTCATTCGCCATGTACCGTGCACTGCGCATCTTCACCGGGATCAGTCTCTTCATGCTGCTGATCGGAGCAATCATTGGAGGGCGGTTTGTCTATTACTACCTAATCGGTCAGGGCGGCGGCATGGTGCAGTCCCTGATCCTGGCTGCAGTCTTTCTCATTGCGGGGTTTGTGACCTTCCTGATTGGTGTGATTGCCGACCTGGTCAGCTTTAATCGTAAGATCCTGGAAGAGGTATTATTTCGACTTCGTAAAAGGGATGCTGCACAAGTTGAGGATGGACAGGATACCCTTTCACCCCAAGGTTAGATTCCAGTTCTGCTATAATGTCTCAAACATTTCTTGAATACTCTGCCAAATCGTTTTACGAAGGCATTGAAGAAGGTAGCAATTCCCTTAGCTTGTATTGATTTCTTGCCTTGGATTATTTATGAGAAAATCATCAATTAAAACAAGGTTATTATCGTTTCTGCTCAAAGCAGCCAGACTTCGGATTGCACGACCACTTGTATCTATCGTATTTAGGAATATGGATAAATTCATTCCTATCGACCGACTCTGTGAAAATGAATATTGGATGGCTTTTCACCACCCCACACCTGAGTATCCCCTGCACATTCTAATCATACCGAAGCAGGGTCTGCCAGCCTTGATCGAGGCAACTCATTGTCCTCCCGAGTTTTATCGGGCGTTTTTTGATTTGGTTAGAACCTTAATCCTCGAAAATGATCTGGAGAAACTCGGCTATCGATTGATTTCAAATGGGGGACCCAACCAGAGCATCCCTCAATGGCACTGGCACCTGATCAGCGATTCCCCTGGTGAATGATAGGCCTTTGTTCCATTATTACAAATGGCGACTGTTTATCGTATGTTCGTAAAGGGAATTTTCGCGCTGGTGGAAAGAGATGGCTTAAGTGATATTTTACTTGTTGATTGTGAGTTAGTGTGTTATCAAAGGACCAGATGACACTTGGTTAGTTTATGGCTTCACAAGCGAAAATTAAATAGATTTTATGATGATTTCATTTCTGTGCGTATTTGCAATTATAATCAAGATTGTCGTTTTCGAAATTGGCTATAGTAGTAACTGTACAGGAGGTTCAAAATGGATTTTGGCGAGATATTATCGAAAGCATGGAAGATTATTTGGAAGCATAAAATCCTGTGGGTCTTTGGATTATTAGCAGGTTGTGGTGTAGCAAGCTCTAGAGGAGGTGGAGTGGGCAGCGGCGGTACCAACGCTGCACAAACGAACTATCAATTCAGTACAGGAGATTTCCGATCCTTTTTATCCCCATCCGCTGAACGAGGGGTGGAAGACTTCTTCCAATTCTTGGCAGATATTCCCGTTTGGGTTTGGATTGCCATTGGATTGTTCTTGCTCGTGCTGGGAATTGTCCTGTCAATCCTGTTCTTGATGGTGGGTATACTGGGCACTACCGGTGTCATTAAAGGCGCTGGGATGGCAGATGAGACTGCTCCGGATGCGAAACCGATTTCATTTGGCGAAATCTTTAAAGCCATCAAGCCGTACTATTGGAAGGTGTTTTTACTCAACTTAGGGTTACGCATTACTGGATTTGTGTTAAGTTTGTTCGTGGCTTTGCCTATCATCTTATTCGCAGTTTGCACCTGTTTCATTGGGTTGTTTCTGTTGATTCCTGTTGGGTGGTTTATAAACCTGATGGTTAATTTCACAACGATTGCCATCATAGAGGAAGAGAAGGGAATCTTCGAAGGTATCAGCCGTGCCTGGCAGGTGATTATCCATCACCTTGGGAATGTCATTTTGATGTTCCTAATCTTGGGCATTGGACAATTGATTGCCAGCCTGGTTATCGGTTTGCCTTTGATTGCTGTTCCTGTCCCGTTGTTGATTAACCTTTTCGTCACTGGATTCCGCACTGCGACTGTGGGTTTGATCGTGAGCATTATTCTTTTCCTGGCCTTCCTGCCTTTGGCAATCTTTCTGAGTGGCGTTCTGAGAGCCTACGTACTTACAAGCTGGACGCTCACTTATCGACGATTGATTGGTGAAAGCAACCTTCACCCGATGGTGATTTCTGTGGAGGATGACGAAGTAGAGACAAACATCTAAAGACACATTCATCCTATGTATCCACTATTCAAAATGAGGGAGAGGATCAACCACCGGGGGAAGATTATCGCGCCTGGTGATTTTATTTCCTGGTTTTTACGAGTGACCCTGATCTGGATAATTGTTGTTCTGATGGTGCCCTCCTATCTGCCAGCTTTCGGGCAGACCGAGACAAGCCTTGATGTATTAGCACCTGAAATTGAGGACTTCCCGGTTGTGTCCATCCAATTTAAGCTTGACAGCAAATTCGTGCCCGATGGAACAGGTCTCCAGACAGAGCAGCTCACTGTGCTTGAAAATGAAAAGCCTGCTCAGGGACTATCTCTTGCGAAAGAGTATGCAGGTGTTTATTTTATCCTGGCAATCAATGGTGCCCGTGACCTGGATTTAAGAGATACATTCGGGATATCTGTCTATGAAAAGTTATCAGATGGCTTGATTGCTTGGGCTTTCTCCAGGCATGATAATTTTCAGGATACCTGGTCGCTGGTGAATAATGAGGGTACTGGCATCCATAATCTTGATTCACCTGATGACTGGGTCAAAGCTTTAGGTGATTATCAACCCAATTTCCGCACGATGGAACCAAACCTCACAAGTTTGGAAACCGGCATCCGATTGGCAAGTGAGCGAGTTGTTCCTTTTGGTGTCGATAAAACCCTGTTATACATTTCACCACCGCCTGCAGCGGAAGAAATTAATGCTGTTAACGCCTTTATGGAAGAAGCCCGTTTGGCAGGGCTGCAAGTTAACGTATGGATGGTAGGGGATGAGCTTTTCCTTGATAATGATCAAGGAAAGGTATTGATGAACCTGGCTAATAACACTGGTGGTCAATTTTATCGTTTCACGGGAGTTGAAATACTTCCCGATCTTGAGACATATCTGGAACACCTGGGTTATACACACACTCTGACCTATGATTCCGGTATTCGAGAGACAGGAACTTATCCGGTGACACTGGAGGTGTCCTTTCAAGAACAGATCATTCGTGGGGAAAGCATTCCTTTTTATATTGAGGTTTCTCCGCCCAACCCGATACTGGTCTCTCCCCCAGTTGTGATCACACGTGAAGCTGTCATTGACGAGGCTGATCAAAATATATGGTCTCCTAATACCTTTGAGATCAATATCATGGTAGATTTTCCAGATGATCACCCAAGGGAGATCGCTGTAAGTCGGCTGTATGTTGACGGGGATATCATGACACAGCAGACTGCACCACCATTTGAGGTGTTGACCTGGAACCTGGCTGAATTAACCGAATCAGGAGAGCATACTATTCAGGTAGAAGTGGAAGATGAATGGGGGCTTTCTAACAGATCCATCATCACACCTGTACAGATTGAAGTGGTTTTGCCTGAACCGAGTCCCAAATTTCCTTTTCAGCAATATGGTCTGGCAGTTGTGTCACTGGTATTGGCTTCTGCAGTGATCGTCCTGCTGATTTGGTTGGCTCGAAGAGGATGGAAGGTTCCTCACTTCAAACGTTCCAAAGCACAGTTAACCGGTTACCCGGGGAGCTCATCGGGAAAACCTTCTGATAGATCGATGCTTGGTGGAAAAATTTTTGCAACTCTGATCCCTCTGAGCAGCACTACTGAGGATTTGGATCAATCTTCTCTGGCAATAACCCAAAACAGGGTCATCTTCGGGACAGATCCAACGCAAGCAGACATTGTACTTCATCAACCTGATATTGCAGGTTTACATGCTGACCTGTACGTAGAGCATGGTTCTTTTTGGCTGCGTGACCTGGGTTCACCTTTAGGGACATGGGTGAATTACAACCGGGTGGGGGCTGAGGCGGTTCAAATTCGTGCGGGTGACATCATCCACTTCGGGAAATCCGGTTTTCGGTTTACAATGGTTGGTACAGGTACACTTGTCGATGTTGGTATTTCAAGATATGAACCAATTCTATGACCGAATCTGAACAAACTCATCTTCAAACCCAAGCTGCCAGCCATGAAGGTATGCTGGGCAAACAAAATGAAGACCGTTTTGCGGTCACACCCTTCCTGACTGGTGGTACTGAACAAATCCACTCTGTCTTAGCTGTTGTATGTGACGGTATTGGCGGACATCGCGCGGGTGAAGTAGCTGCTGAGATGGGTATTTCGATCATCACAAAAGACATCACCACAGGAGATTCAGATCAACCACTCAAGACGATGGAACAGGCCATCATCCGTGCCAGCGATGCGATCTATAAAGCCTCACAAGCGGATTTAGGCCGTAGTGGGATGGGGGCAACCTGTGCCTGCACCTGGGTGATCGGTGACCGTCTATATACTGCCAATTTAGGTGATTCAAGGATCTACCTTCTGCGCGGCAGCCATCTTGTCCAGCTTACAACGGATCATACTTGGGTTCAGGAAGCCTTAGATGCTGGTCTCATTTCCGATAAAGACCTTATGGATCATCCTAATGCACATGTCATCCGAAGGTACCTGGGATCCCTGAAAGCGCCAGAACCAGATTTCCGGATGTGGGTCTTTGAAGAAGAAAGTGTGGAAGAAGCACTTTCCAATCAGGGCTTGATTTTGCAGCCCGGGGATATGCTCATGTTGTGCAGCGACGGTTTGACTGACCTGGTGTCGGATGTTGAGATCCGGAAAGTACTCCAGGATTCGCCGTTGGCGCAAGCACCAGATACCCTGATCGATATCGCCAACCAGCGTGGGGGGCATGATAATATAACTGTTGTAGTCTTGAAGGTTCCGAAGAAACGAAAGAAGGCAGCTGGAAAAATTCGTAAACGACGATTGCTAATAGGATGCCTGGTCGTTTTTGCCATCATCAGTATTGTGATCACAGGATTAATTTTAGGGACACGCTTGCGTCGTGAAAGGTTGGATGAAGTGATTACACCATCACCCACGCTGACACTCACACTGCCTGAGGAAGTCCCATCTGCTGCCGTTTCACGAACATCCAGCCCGAGTTTCAGCCTTTCAGCAACACCTGAGCCGACCGCGGAAAGCATTTCCCCTCTGGTAAGCCGCACTCCCTGGCCGACGAATACGGTAGATCAGTGAATAGTGCATCGTGAGTGGGGAATAGGGAATTGTCCAATGGGAAGGATAATTCTCATCTGAGAATTCGATGAGGTCGAAATTACGAAAAAAGTCCAATTTCTATCACAGTCATAACAAGCTTGATTATTGCATCTCTGCATCCGGATGCTATAATTAAATACCTGCCTTGTGGTGGGTGATATTTAGTGTTAGAATTCCAGTCCTGGAGGGATGGCCGAGTGGACTATGGCGCCTGTCTTGAAAACAGGTGTGGGTTTGCGCCCACCGTGGGTTCGAATCCCTCTCCCTCCGCTCAAATCCTAGAGGGGAAAATTTATTCCAAAAAACTGGGGAGGTGCCAGAGTGGTTGATTGGGGCCGCCTGCTAAGTGGTTGTTGGGTTTATTGCTCAACCGGGGGTTCGAATCCCCCCCTCCCCGCTGTTTAAAAATTCGTGCTTCTTATGAGCACGAATTTTTGTTTATAATCAAGGTAGGAAGATTAAGGTGAAAGGCGTCTCCATGGACTCTCATTCACTCAGTATTTATTGCCTGACCCAAAAAATTCTTTCCAAAGGAGCGAATAATGTCTGTGCTCAATCAAATCGCCAGTCTCCAGGGTCGTCGGGATGATGAACCTAATAAGCAGTTGGCTAAATCCCTGGTGGCGAACCTTAACGAAGAAGGCATCCAGGAAATTGTAGAGAATCTTACTAATGAGGACCTGGCGGTTCAGAGTGACTGCATCAAGGTTCTATATGAAATTGGCTATCTCAATCCGTTCTTGATCGCTGATTATTGGCAGGTATTCCTGGACCTTTTAGACAGTAAGAACAACAGGCTTGTATGGGGTGGGATGATCGCCCTTTCCACGATTGCCTTAATCAAAGCAGATGCTTTGTATCCACATAGAGAGAAAATCATTCATGCTGTAACAAAGGGGTCCGTCATCACCAGGGATAGTGGTATCAAAACTTTAGCGTTGATTGGCTCAGTGTGTGAGGAATATCGAAAGGATGTCTTTCCATTTCTAATGGATTTACTGAAAACTTGCCGGCCTAAGGACGTGGCGCGCTATGCAGAAACGATGCTTGCAGCTGTTGACATCGACCGCCGTGATGAATTTATCCAGCTGCTGCAAAAAAGAATCCTGTTATTAACCTACAGCCAGGTCAAGCGAATACGCAAGGTGATTACAACAGCAGAAAAAATAGATCAGGCTGGATAATTTAATAAACCCTTTTCACCTGTTCGGTTGGATTAATGAGATCAAACATGTCTGCGAGTACTACTCAAAAACCTTTTACTAGGGGATTCAAGAGTTTATCCTGGCAAGGCGTTGGGTTATTCCTCGTATCAGCAGCGTCTCTATGCTTTGAGATTAACCTGACGCGTTTGTTCTCCGTGTCGCAGTTTTACCACTTTGCCTTTCTGGTTGTGAGCATCGCCCTGCTCGGGTATGGTGCCAGCGGTACTTTCCTGGCAGTGGTGAAACCCAAACCCGGCAAAATATTAGGTCGGATTTTCCCCTGGATGGCAGGGTGTGCGGGCTTTTGCATGGTTGGATCATATTTGTTGGTTAATCTCCTGCCCTTTGACTCTTACAGCATCGCTGTTAAACCCACTCAGGTTTTCATCCTGCTGTGCCATTATGCTGTCTTGTCCTCTCCATTTTTCTTTAGCGGGTTGATTGTCAGCCTAATGCTGTGTCAATATCCTGCATCAGGAAATAAAGTTTATGCCATGAACTTGGTGGGTTCCGCAGCAGGCTGCCTGGTGGCTGTCTCTATCCCAATGTGGTTGGGGGGCGAAGGGATGGTGTCGTTTAGTGCATTCATTGCAATCCTGGCGGGTTTGCTTTTCTGGTTTGGGGATCGCCACCCTGCTCTGATGGGTCGAAAATCCAGCGTTGGGAAGTTGGGTTTCCTTATTGCAAATCTAGCATTCTTGTTGTTCATCATGGGCTGGCGCGCAGGATTTGGGGAGGTACCAGGATTTTTTGAACTTAAGATTTCTGCATATAAGAGCCTTTCTTATGCCATGCAATCACCAGAGGCGAGTGTTGTCAGCAGCAAGTGGAACAGTTATTCTCGAGTCGATGTTGTCAAAAGTTCCAGTCTGCATTCTGTCCCTGGGTTAAGTTATCGCTATACAGAACGATTGCCGGATATTCAAGGGATGTTTGTGGATGGCGATAACCTGAACGCAATCCTACCGTTAGGCTCAGACCTTGCCTTTGCGTCTTATCTGCCTGCAGCTGCCACTTTTGAGCTCAATCCGGGTGCAAGTGTATTGATTTTGAATCCGATGGGGGGGATGGATGTTCAAGCCGCCCTTGAATTAGGAGCCAGTCAGGTCAAGGCTGTAGAAAGTAATCCTTTAGTTATTGATGCGGCTATGACAGTGTACAACCAGGTTGATGTAGATTTGGAGTATGCCAGTGGGCGCAGTTTTTTGCATCGAGGACAACAGCACTTTGATATCATCCATATGCCGTTGACAGACAGTTATCATCCCGTTAGTTCAGGAGCTTATGCGCTGGCTGAGGATTATCGCTACACGGTCGAATCTGTACAGGACATGATCAACAATCTCCAACCTGAAGGCTTCTTGGTGATCACACGCTGGCTGCAGGAAGAACCCAGTGAATGGCTGCGCACCTTTGCATTGGTGGTGACAGCCTTAGAAGAAGAAAACCTTGATCCTTCCACGCAAATTGTGGCATTACGCGGCTATAACACCGGTACCTTACTGGTTAAGAAGAGTCCTTTCACCAAGGAAGAGATGGCGACGCTTCGGACTTTTTCGGAAGAGAAGGCTTTTGATCTTGCATTTGGTCCCGGGCTGGATGACGCTGACATCAATCGATACAATATCCTGCCGGAGCCGGTTTATTTTCAAACATTCCAAAATTTATTATCAGCGACTCCCCGTGAAGATTTCTATAATGAGTATCCTTACGCTGTGCAACCCCCAACAGATGACCATCCTTTCTTCGGACATTACTTCAAATGGTCACAGATGGATGATATTCTCAGCTCGTTGGGCGTCACCTGGCAGCCCTTTGGCGGTGCGGGATACCTGATAGTGTTAATCCTTCTCGTATTTGCAACCTTGCTGGCAGGAATTTTAATCTTACTGCCGGTGATGATCCTTAGAAGAAATAAAAAGACTTTAAATCAAGGAAAAACATTACTATATTTTGCCAGTATAGGTTTTGCTTATTTGCTGGTTGAGATGATATTAATCCAACGATTCATCCTCTACCTTGACCAGCCTGTGTACGCTTTTACGGCTGTTTTGTTCTGCATTTTATTCTTTTCAGGGTTGGGCAGCCGATTTGGCATTCGGAAATTGCCATTATCAAAGGTGTTTTTGATTTTGATTGGGCTGCTGCTGGGTTATATTCTGATACTGCCCCAATTCCTGCACGCAACACTTGGCTTCCCTTTGGCTGCCCGGCTGGCACTTACAGTACTACTGGTGGCTCCGCTGGGTTTCCTGATGGGGATTCCCTTTCCATCTGGACTAGCAAGGATACGGACGCATCATCTTGACCCTTTAAAAGATCAATGGCAGGTTGCCTGGATATGGGCGGTCAACGGAGCGTGCTCTGTCATCGCCTCAATCCTTGCGTCATTGCTGTCATTCAGCTTTGGATTGCGGATCACATTTGTCGTAGGGGTAGGTTTTTATTCACTGGCATGGCTGATGTCAGTGGTGAAATCCAATAACAATTGTTTTACGGCCTGGGAGTAGGAGGTTTTTCGATGTCCCCGGTGAAGGGGACAAAAACAACACCGCCCATATCATAGGCTGTTAATTTGCTTTTTACTTTGACAAATTTCCATAAAGTCTGATAAAAACCCTGCGGTCCGATGGGGATGACCATGATCCCCCCTTCTGCGAGTTGTTCTGCAAGTGGAGCAGGCATGTGGTCAGGGGCAGCTGTCACGATGATGGCATCAAATGGGGCTGCTTCTGGCCATCCATAATATCCATCCCCCTGGCGGGTTTGAACAGCTGCGTAACCCAGTTCATTTAGCAGTGCTGAGGACCTGGCGTAAAGCTCTGGTACGATCTCAATTGTATAAACATCCACGTATCCAAGTTCTGCCAGTAGGGCGGCTTGATAACCTGACCCTGTTCCGATCTCGAGCACTTTGTCGCCAGGCTCAAGCGCCAGCAGTTCGGTCATGTAGGCAACCAGGGAAGGTTGGGAGATGGTCTGCCCATATCCGATGGGGAGGGCTGTGTCATTGTAGGCTTTATCCACATATTCTGGCGTGACAAAGCGATGGCGTGGGACGGTACGGAGTGCATGGATGACAGCTTCATCTGTCAGGCTCTGAATCAGGATGGCATGGTCAGCAAGCCGTTGCCTGGCGTCAACATATTTCTGAGGTTCAATTGTTGGCGTATCTGGCGTGGGTGTTACCTCATTTGGCTGTGTGCATCCAATGACGAGAAGGCTGGTCAACAACAGCACACATAAACACTGCATACGCATGGAAGATGCCAACGAAGAATGTCTACTGCTGGGAGGAGTCATGATGATCCTCTTCTTATCTTGGTCAGTTAATTTTCACCCAAAAGACGGATTGGCTTTTTCATTGTTGACGGGATGGATGCCAATGATTGCAACATAATTTTAGCATAGATGCGATCATTAAATCGATTGTATGGAAAGGGATGGGTCTTCTGGCATCGATTAATTAAAACAGAAACACACATCGTTTATCTTTGCTGTATGAAAATAAGTGAAATTATGGATTTTAATCTACAAAAGGTTATTGATGTTTTCATAAAAAAATACTATGCTTAGTATGTTGGTAATTTTCAGAAAACCTTGCGAGTAGAATCTCACCGAGTTCAAAGTAGGTACTTATGGATCCGCAAACAATAACAGATGTAAATGCAGTAGAGAAGGACCTCAGCTCCCCGATTGCAGGTTTATTTCAACTGGGCAGGGAAAAGTCTTATGTTACATATGATGATATCCTGCAATACTTCCCTCATCCTGAAGAGGATTTGGATCAGCTGGACAGGGTGTTTGCCTATTTGTTATGTGCTGGGATCCCTTTCGGTGCGGATGAAGAACACCTTTGCCATCCCATTACCGACACGATTGACATGGATGAATGGTATTGATCCACACAATATAAAATGAATTGGGGGATATGCATAAAGTTCTTCCAGATTGTTTATTTAAACTTAAATTTAAAACCATCATTTTTTGATTGCCCCATACGTGATGAAGGTCCGCTTCAATATGAGCGGCTGCGGTTAAATGCATTCCTGCAGCGAATTTTTCCTCTTTGCTGCCGTTGAGGATGATCTTACCTTAAGGTTGTTGAGCCAGGCAGTGCTTGATGTTAATTATATTGACCTTCCATTCTTCCGATATGATAACTTAACGCAGAGAAAATGATGATGGGGATGAGGGCCAAGGTAATCAATATTGCTACCCAGATGCTCAATAGACTGCAGATCAGGCTGATGATTGTTAATACACCAATAACAAGTGTGATCTTGAGCGCCAGGTTGCGAGAGCTCGTATCTTGAGAGCGTGCTCGCAAAAGGATGAAGGTACCGAGAAGCATTAAAACGATACTGCTGGTGATGGTCAGCACAAGGATCTGCTTACTTTGCAGTCCCCACAGGTTCATTGATATAATTCCGCAATGCTTGGTGCG
>Ga0209121_10003648_pt1 | contig 14770 bp, 11 predicted proteins | sample Cruoilmetagenom3_FD_187292 | JGI IMG/M metagenome (GOLD analysis project Ga0209121, IMG submission 187292) | Oil polluted marine microbial communities from Coal Oil Point, Santa Barbara, California, USA - Sample 3 (SPAdes) (version 2) | ecosystem: Environmental > Aquatic > Marine > Oil seeps ...
AAGGGCGGCCCCTGCCACAACGCAGCTGAGGCCAATATCGCCTAACCAGTTCAGCTTGGCGGGGCCGTACAACAGCGCATCAATCGGATGCAGCGAGATTATCCGGAGAGCGCTTAGAAACAGCATGCTAAATCCACCGGCGAGCGCGGCCGTGACTGCGAGGTCGCGCCGACCTTTGATTGTCGTGATGATCCGGTAACTCCACAAGAAGCCGCCGAAGCCAACTGCCGCAATAGCAATCGCAACAAGGGGGCGCTGTATCTCTCGGCGATTGTCATAGGTCCCCGCTGACCTGAAAGCCTCGCGAAGATAGTCTCGCAGCAGGTCTTCGACCTCAAACATTCTGGATAAGCTTAACAGGATGAAGAGGGTTGCCAGCAGCAGCCAGCTGCATCTGTGCCAGAGCTTTTGGCGTTGCCGTCCCGCGACACCAGCACCAATGCCCGTCGCAATGACGACCAAGCCGTAGAGGCCAGCTGCCATAAGGCTCAGCGGCGATGCTGTGATTGGCATGGCAAACTTTCCTTGAGGTCGAGGGCGCAGGAGCACCGTGTAGGGCTTTGTCGCCTCGATCATGCAAAATAATGAATGATTTTGACGGGGGCGATGGCGCTGATGTGGTTGCAGCAATTCCAGCGCGCGCCAAGTAAAAACGCCTACCACTAATTGAGCCCCCAATGGGACGCGAAGGCGCACAGTGGAGTTGAGCTGACGAGCTTAACCACGTTGCAATGCGGAACACCCCCTGTATATGCCGTTGCTAAGAAATCGGGAGCATGACGTGATTGATGGTCGATACCTTTTCAGGATCGGATTGTGCTTGCTTGGCGTGCTCACGCTTGGCGCGTGCGCATCGACCCCGGGGCCGGTTATCGGGCCATCCGTTTCGCAGCCACGCGATGACCTAGGGCAGGCGGGCTATTCTGTCGTCCGTTCCGATGTCTACCACCTCCGTCCATCAGACCGGATTTCGATAATTGTTTTCCGCGAGCCCGATTTCTCGCTCGAATCTGTTCAGATCGGGGTAGAAGGCGATGTCTCGTTGCCCATGCTTGGCCCCGTTAGAGCGGCAGGGCTGACGGCCAATGATCTGGAGCAGGACGTCACGCGCCGCCTTGCTTCTGCTGGCCTGATCGATCCGATGGTCAGCGTCAATATCGCGGAGTATGCTTCGCACCTCGTCACAGTCGAGGGTGCAGTTACGCAACCGGGCGTGTATCCATTTCAGCCTGGCGCCCGACTCTCGTCCGCGATTGCACAGGCCCGCGGCCCTACTCGCACAGCAAATACAGCACAGGTCGCGGTTTTTCGCGAAACCGATGATGGTGTTGCGGTGGCCAAATTCGATTACATGCAAATGAGCGAGGGCTCCATGCTCGATCCGGTGCTTGAGCCTGGTGATCGCGTCGTTATGGGAACGGATGGGCTTTCCGTATTTTGGCAAGATTTCCTTCGGGCCCTGCCTGCATTTGGCATCTTCGCGAATCCGAGCAATTTTTAAGTACTGTTATGAATGATCATCCGATGATGCCTGCCCGCCAGCCCGATGGACAAGCGAATTGGATTGACGGCTATATGCTTGAGAGTCCTTCGGGACGTTATCAGCCGCAGGCGCAGCTCATCAATGCCAATGCAATCAGGGGAATTCTCTTCCGGCAGCGTTGGCTGATCGCTGGAGTGATTGTGGCTGCGGTGCTTGCCGGGCTGATTATCACACTTCTCTCGACTCCCATGTATGAAGCGCGATCAAGCGTACGGATTGAGCCTCACGGATCGTTCATCGTTGAAGGCCAGAATGTTGATCAAGGCATTTCCTCGAATCAGGTTTACGACCTGCTTTCTACCCAGGTCGGAGTGATTACCAGCCGAAGCCTGGCCAACACAGTCGCGCAAGATCAAAACCTTGGCGAGCGGAATGACTTTCTGGGTGAGGAGATTGATGAAAGCCGGCCGCCGAATATTTCGGATGAGGCTTGGCTCGAGTCCAAAGAGCAAATGGCCGCAGCCCGGTTGCACGGCGCGGTAAGTGCAGAATTTCCGGACAATAACTGGATTATTCAAATTGCGTATCGGTCCGAAAGCCCGGCGATCGCTGCCGAAATGGCCAATGCCTATTCTGCCGCATTTGCCGCATCTGATACTCGCAACAGCCTCGCGAACAATGAATATGCTCAAGACTATCTGCGCGAGCAGATTGAACTGACGCGGCAGCGACTGCAAACTGCAGAGCAGGCGGCAAATTCCTATGCTCGGGCGAACGGCATAATCATGCAGCCGGTTGGTGGCGAAGAGGATGGCGGGAATGTCACTCTCACGACGGCCAATCTCGCCAGCATCAACCAACGTGTTTCAAATGCGCGTGCGGCTCGCATAGAGGCTGAGCAGCGCTGGCGCGCAGTGCGAGACCTTCCTGCAGGGCAGCTCACGGAGGTGCAGCAAAACTCGTTGCTGCAGAATTTGCTGTCTGATCGCACGACCAGGCAGACCGAACTCACCGCAATGCGTCAGCGCTACAATGATGACTTCCCGCAAATCATTGATCTGCGCGCCCAAATTGCAACGCTGGATGCGGAGATCGAGCGCAGCATGGCGAATATCAAGGCGGCGGTTCGCAATGAATTTACGGTTGCGCAAAATCAAGAGCAGGCATTGGTCGAGGAGCTGAACTTGGTCGCTGGCGCAACGCTGGTCGAACAAGACCGGCAAGTAGAGTTCAGCGTGCTGGAGCGTGAAGCACAGGCGCTGCGCGATCAGCTTCAGGCCCTCTTGACCCGCTTCAACCAAGTCAGCACCGCAACCAATATCCAGACCGGATTGATCAATCCGCTCGATTCCGCAGCAGTGCCAACGTCCCCTTATGCGCCGAGCCTACTGCGCAATATGGTGTTGGCGCTGGTGTTCGGTATCGCGTTCGGCGGTGGCCTCGCAGTATTGCGCGAATCTTTGGATGACCGGATCCGCTCAATCGACGACATTGAAGAACGGCTGGGAATGCCGATTTTTGGCCATACTCCTAATGTCGATGAACAAGATATCGAGTACAGCACCTCCGACAGATACAGCGCATTGATGGAGGCGTATGCATCGATCAGGGCCTCTATGGATTTCTCGTTGCCACACGAGCAGAACGTTATCCAGCTGACCAGCAGTCAGGAATCGGAAGGCAAGTCGACGACAGCGGTCATCCTTGCCGAGCTATTTGCCGGGCTTGGACGCAAGGTTCTGCTGATAGATGCCGATCTTCGGCGGCCATCGATTGCGTCCCTCCTGGACCTCCGGCGTCCTAAGGTCGGCTTGGTCGAGGTGTTACTGGGGCAGGCCGATCTGCAAGACACGGTGATTAGAGGCGTTCACGAAAATCTTGAGATCCTTCCGGTTGGAGCAGTGCCGGCCAATCCGACTGAAGTGCTGGCATCGTCGCAGCTAAGAGCTTTCATAGAGAAGTATCGCAACGAATATTCTCTGATCATATTCGATTCAGCGCCCGTGTTAGGGCTTGCCGACGCTCCGATGCTCTCGCGTCTGGTCGATGGGACCGTGTTCGTGATGGAAGCCAACCGGGTCCGGTTCAGTCAGGCGCGAAGTGCGCTCGGGCGATTGCGCTCCAATGGAGGCAACCCGATCGGCGGAATTTTGACAAAGTACCGTGCGCAGGATGCCGGCGAGGATTACAATTATCACTATAATTATTATCAGTATGGCGGCGACAAGAAGCTCCCCTGAGCGGACCGCGATCCGGCCATATGACCGGATACTGCAATCATGACGGACGAGCCGAAATTCACAGTCATCGTCCCAGCCCATAATGAACAGACTGTCATCCGCAGGTGTCTTTCGGGGATATTGCAGGATGCTCCGACAAGCCACGCGATGGAAATCATAGTGGCTGCCAATGGCTGCGATGATGACACCGTAGAAATTGCACGCAAAACAGCGCCGCAGGCGATTGTGCTCGATCTCTCTCGCGGATCGAAGACGGCTGCTATTAATGCCGCCAACCAGGTGGCAACACATTTCCCTCGTATCGTGCTGGATGCCGATGTGACCTGTAGTTATGGCACTTTGTTGGCGCTGGCGCATGCGCTCAACGCGAACGGCGTAATGACTGCATCTCCGGCTATCACGCTGGACTTGGATGGTTCGGACAGGTTTATCAGGGCTTACTATAGGATGTGGATGCGGCAGCCCTATGCTCAAGCCGGAGCAGGCGGTGCCGGATGCTACGGCCTTTCGCGCACCGCGCTCCAGCAGGTTGGCGCATTCCCGGACATCATTGGCGATGATATCTGGATTCACACTCGCTTTGCGGAGGAGCAAAAGCGCTATCTTGAGCAGGATAGAGACGGAAATCCCGTTTTCACAATCGTGCGGCCGCCCCGGACGGCTTGCGAACAGATAAGAGTCGAGGCGAGGCGGCAACTCGGCAACAAACAGGTGCTCGCGAATTATCCAAGCCCCCATGAGTTGCGCTCGGGCGGTTCGGGTGGCCTCAAAAGCGCCGTCAATAATGCCTCCAACCTATTCGACGTTTCTGTCTTTCTCGGGATCAAGTTGCTCGCCCGACTATTGGCGGGCTGGAACACAGTAACCGGAAACGACCCTATCTGGACCCGCGATCAAAGCTCGAGACAGGCATGAACCTCGTAGCCCCCAATCCAGAAATCAGCGTGCTGATTGTCGGTTACAACTCGGCCGCACTAATAGGCGATTGCCTCGCTTCGATTGTGAGCGCGAGCCCGCGCACCAGCTTGGAAATTCTGTTTACAGACAATGGTGACGGGACGACTGAAGCATTGGTCAGGCAGGAGTTCCCCGAGGTGATAATTGTGCCCAGCAGGGGGAATGTGGGGTTTGCGGCAGGGAACAACATGCTGGCAAAGGAAGCCTCAACTGACCATCTCCTCTTGCTCAATCCGGACATGGTCCTGACCAAGGATGCTGTCGACGCGCTGATGGATGGAGCCAGAGCGTATCCGCAGGCATCGGCTTGGGGAGGAGTAACCACAGACGGACATGGCAATCCGGATTCAGGCAATGCAATTGCAATTCCGTCACTGCCCGAATTCTTCAGTGTAGCACTGGGGCGGTCGCTGGTTGGAAGCCGTCCGATGGCAGGAATCGAGGCCGACTCGCCAGTGGATGTCCTGAGCGGCGGCTTCGTAATGTTCAAACGATCAGCTTGGGATGAGGCCGGGGGTCTCGACGAGCGGTTCTTCCTTTATTGCGAAGAAGTCGACCTGTTCTATCGCTTGGCACAGCGCGGCCATACTTTCTGGCGAATTGCTGCAGCGCGCGGCCACCATAAGGTCGGCCACGGTGCGGGAAAGTCCCCGATGCGGCTGCTCTACAGGGCCGCCGGGACAATGGAATTCGTGCGTCACCACTGGTCCGGCCTAAGCCGCAATGTGGCTGGTTTCTTACTATGGCTGGGTGCCGCAGAACGTTATGGCATGGGGCTCTTGTTCAGCTGGTTGAAGCCGCAGCTAAAGGACATGAAGGATGGCTATAGCCTCGTGACGCTGCGCCCCTTGCTGTGGTGCCATGGATACGATCCGGAGCGCGGTTTGCTGGCGAGTTTGAGGCAAGAGAAAATCGATATCTCATGATCCATACACCTGTTCCTCCCAACACTGTCGACAAGGCATTGATCATCAAGGCCAAAGGCGGTCTGGGCAACCGGATGTTGTCGGCGGCAACCGGCATTCTGCTTGCCAGGTTAAATGGACGCGCCGCATATATTGACTGGCGTGACGGTATGTATGTGGCCCCTGGCGAAAATCTCTATCCGCTCTTGTTCGATGCCGAAGGCAGAGAAAATCTGGAGCAATTCGATTCCAGCGAGGAAGTGGCCCCATCAATCTGGTCGAAGCGCATGGCGATGCATCCGACAGACATCATACATGAGCAATTTCCGCGGCAGCATCAGGACCCGTTTCTGTATCGCAAGCTGTCGATCGATCTGCGGCGTGCGGACCCACCGGAGGCGGTGGCGGTCTATTGGTCCTATCTGCCGAAAATAAAACGGCTCGAGAGGAGGCTTTCGCAAAGTCCGGAGTTTGCGGGACAAGGGTCGGCGGAACTCATGAGCGACATTCTCGACCAGTATTTCCGACCGGTTCGCGAAGTTCAAAAGCAGGTCGACACGATTTTCGCCAATATGAAATCACCAGTGATTGGCGTGCATATCCGCTTCACTGATAGGAAAGCCCCGCTGCCGAAAATCGTTTCTGAATTGACACGCTTAAAGCAAGCTCAACCGGAGGCGAAAATTTTCTTGGCTACCGACAGCATGGAAGCCCAGAATGCGGTATTGGCGCGATTCCCGGACACCAGAACCATTGAAAAGGCCTTGGCCGGTGATGGCGCCGCGCTTCATGTTGCTTCGGGTGTCTTTTCTGATCCGGTTGCGGAAGCGCGCAATGCGCTAATCGACATGGTGGCCCTGTCGCGCTGCGATTGGCTGCTGCACAGCCGGCACTCGACTTTTTCGGTGACGGCCGCGCTGCTGGGCCGCATCCCTGAAGCGCGGCAGGTGGATGTTGATCGTTATAATCTGAAACTTGCAGTCAAACAGTTTATTCAGGCCAGAGCCTGAGTAGCTATTGGTAACCCGGCGGTTGATCTCAGCGGAACTGCGGCAAGACGCATTGTTTTCCATCGCGAGGCCTGCACGTGCATGCTCGGCTGCGGCGCCCTGAACGATTTTAGAAAAACGGTTTCCTACACAAGCCAACTTGGACATTCGTCACCGCGAAGTTAACCAAGGAGGTTCAAATGCAATTCGATTCGTTCGCCGGTTCTGGTGATAGCCTTGTCGCTCCTGCCAAACACGCTTTCCCGATCACACCGCAAGCCAATTCCGATCTCCCCATGGCGGCGAAAGCTTTGTACGTCGGAGGCGCAGGAGACGTTGTTCTGCGCGCTGTCGATTCGCAAGAAGATGTCACCTTCTTTAACGTTGCGTCAGGCACCATCTTGCCGGTCCGAATTCGCGCCATTCGCGATACCAGCTCGGCATCCAACTTCGTCGGACTTTCTTGATGCTGGGATCCGGTCTCGCCATCCCGGCGATTTGGTCGCGTCCGGTGCCCATGTTGAATGGTCGATCGATACCGCACGCGACCTCTTCCAGCCTCGCCCTCGCTGGCGTTGGTGATAGCGGTGTGACCGATGGCTTCGGCGCACTGGTGGACAGCTACAGCGCAACAGCCGGACGTTATCGCCTGTCAGCATCGGGCTTTGCCATTTGCGCGGCTGATGAGGAACGGCTTTGCTACAATAGCGATGGCACGTTCCGGGGGCAGTATCTGCAAGGCGCGGACACTTATTTCAGCGCGCCATGGCATGACGCTGCGCAGCCAAGTGGTTCGGGTGATCCGATCTATCTGTCTGGCGGGGGCAGTGGCAAAATCACCTATCCCGGCGACCATGTGGAAGATGATATTTTCGGCGGCACGGGTGGCGGCGTAGTCCTTACCGATATTGGCTGGAACCAATACCACACTGCGAACAACACCAAGGCGACCGGCGTAGCGACCAATGACGTGCTGCGCTATCAGGCTATTGTCTGTATCGAAGGTGCAACCACGGCAGGCCGGGTGGATATACGCGGCGGCGGAAATGTGGCCTTCGCGTTCACCTTCGATCACGATGCCAGCGGTAATATCACCGGCTTCACCGAAAATTGGGGAACATACCGCGCAGGCTATCACGATATGGGGACGATCAACGGCAAGCGTTGGTGGTATCTGTGGGTGGACCGCGCGGCGACAAGCGCCAATGATGCGCAGCCCGGTATCGGTTTTGGCAATACCGCGCCGGACACGGGCAAGACCTACCACGTCTGCGAGTTGATGGTTCAGAAGAACCCGGCGTGCGCTCCTGCCGCTGTTCCGGTGTGCGCGCAGGCCAAGACCTTCGCCGCTGATACACTGGCGACCAGTCTTTCAGATGCAGGCTATGTCTGCGAGGGGCTGGCGATGGCACGCAGCCAGATGCCGTTGGGCAATATCACTGCGCCCGCCGTCTCTATCGGCGTCCCGTATGAGCCGCTGGAAACGCGCATCGGCATCTTTGAAGGTGCAGAAGTGGCCGCCCGTTCGGGCATTCTCCACAATGAGAACCAGACGGATTATCTCGCACCGTGGAAAACGCCCACAACGCACAGCGTCAATCTCGGCCCGACTTTCCTGCCCGCTGATTGGCACCCCGGCGAAACAGCCAAGGGCTGCACCAATTACACAATTGAGCCAGTGTTCAAGGTGCGCCGCGATCTGCGCCCGATCCTTGGACCTGTGGCAATTAGCTCAACTTGGGTGACGGGGACGATAACGGCTGACGGTTGCATCTGGCTGGGTGCTGGCGACAAGCCCGACACTTATTGGCAGCAGACCAGCATTCGTTCCTCCACTGGCGCGACTTTCTTCCTGACAGCAGGCGCGAATATCTACACACGCGATGGGCTTGTGATGGGGTCGAGCCTGCACACCACGCGCGCTCGCTATGAAATACAGGAGGATGATACACCTGAACGGCAGGTCTATGTCGGCGAGTTCTTGCCGCAACCTGCGGGCAATGGTGTGATCGACTTTAGCGGCACCCGCTTTGACAGGTTAGCGCGCGTTCAAGTGAGCGGCACCAATTCTGCCACGGCGGTTGCGCTCAACGCCGATGACGTGGCCTTTGATTACATCTGGTCGGACCCCATTTTTTGGGGTTCAGGTGCCTATGCCAACCCGCAGCTATCGCGGCGCTTCAATGGCCGCACCACGGCGATTGCCGATATGTCGATGTGGCAGAGCCGCAAGGAGATCGAAGTCGATACAGGCAGCGGCTATGTCGATTTCAGCGCGAGCGGATTGTCGATTGAAGATTTGCCGCATGGTGCACTAGCGCAGTTTGTCGGAACTTATGACTTCGATACAGACACGCTGACACCGGGGACCGATGCGGACAAGGCGCACCGCATTCGCTACTATCACAATGTTGCGATGACAGGGCAAATCAGCCGCCCCGGCCTTGAGTGGCAGAGTTCGCAAATCGACTATGGCACATACTCGCGTTATCAGACGAAGGGCGATGTGTTCGAGATCGACACCGGCACACTCAAAGTCCGCTTCTATTATGACACAGGCTATTGGTTCAGCGGCCCGACCTACACACAGACCACGACGCCAGCGGCCACGGCGACCGGGACGCACCCGGATAATTTACAGGTCAATCGTCTGGGTGTGGATATTACAGGTGCAGTGCAGAACGATATTGTCATGCTCAATGCTGCGCAGGGGCATTTCCATACCGGCCTTTCAGGCGGTGGAGGCAGTTCGATCACGGGCGGCAGTCTGGCGCGGGTCGTCGGTATTCTGGCGGATATTTCCAACGCGCACCGCTTCGACCATTCGAGCGCGGCAAGCTCCACCGAGAGCATTACCGACAGTGTGCTGATACAGGCAGCGGGGCCGTTCCGCTTTGCCGATGGCACAGGCGTTGCGATGACGCTGGGTGCGGCCTCTGCGAACAACACGCTGACCGTGAGCAATCTGACCGTGGCGAGCGCAGCAGGTGATCCTGACGCTTCTAGCGACGGCGGCACAATGTCCGGCGCTATCGAGCATGTGACCCTGCCCCGTGCGACCGGCTACAGCGGCTTTACCAGCGTGACCGATGGCAGCGTGACGCTGGATGATTTGCTGAATGCGGGAGATATTCACAGCAGCGGTCAGGCCGAACCTGTCACCGATCCGTGGAACTTCGCCTTTGCCAATAGTGCAGCGGCGGCGCTGGGCTTTGATGCCAATGCCGTGCTGACGCTGGCGAAGGGCGATCATCAGGAATGGGATAGCGTGATCGCTAGCCTTGCCAGCATCTATTTCCGCGAGCCGGATCACTACGATGCGATTGCGGACAGCGCAGCGGTGGGAACGGTGGTTGCGAGCGGTATCAGTGCAGAGCAATGGCACGCGCGCTATGGCGCAAACGGCGAAGGCTATTTCGCAATCGACGGAACAGACGTGAAGGTGGCCAAACCGCTGACCGGGTTGGATCGCATTTTCGTTCTGCGCGGCAGCAATGACGAGACGTTCGTGGTGGATGTTTCGTGAGCCTTGGGCGGCGCCCTTAGATTGCCCTTGCTACCCTACACTTGCTAGTTCCCTAATCAGCAAGCATTCGAGCAGGGCAAGAGCTCGGTAAACTAGTCTTTTCCAAACAGTGGGATTCAACAATGCTTAAAGTAACCGCAGGGCGCCTCTGGCGACGGCTCAATCGTCTCGCTGCCAGGGCTTGGCTCAGGACGCAAGTCGTGGAAACGCCATTTGCATTCGTCCGTTTCGGTGAAGGCCATGCTGCATGGTGGGTGCTTGCAGATATCGCCCCGAACTCAGTGGCATATTGTGGAGGAGTGGGACTGGACGCGACGTTCGATTTCGAAATTGCCGAGAAAATGAACATGGAAGTGCACAGCTTCGATCCTACTCCGGGCTCTATTGCCTTTATGGAGCGTGAAAACCGCGGACGCGTTCATTTTCACCCATGGGGGTTGCTGGATCACGATACCACAGTCCGATTTCACGCTCCCCTTAACTCAACTCATGCCAATTGGTTCGTCGATAATCTGCATGATACAGATGAGTTCTTCGAAGCGGAATGCTGGACGATCGGCACGATCATGCACAAGCTTCGGCATGACAAGATCGATCTCCTCAAGATCGATATCGAAGGAAGTTGGGGACGTGTGTTGCGCAGAATGCTTGCAGACGAAATCTACCCACGCGTTCTTTGCGTAGAATTCGATTCTCCTGCGCCGCTACTGCGCGTGCGCAAAACCGTTCGCGCACTGCAGGATGCAGGCTACATTCTCACTCGGCGAGATAAGGAAAATTGCGTTTTCGTACGTGACGAGCCGAGACCAGCGGCTTCTTAAGCGTCAGCGCAAAACCGGCTGTCGCCCTGCCCTGTGAAACGATTACGACGTGATCGTAGATTGCTCTCTCGAACTGCTCGCAAATCTTCTTTGCCCGCTGGCATACGGCTGTCGTATCGTCGTCTGGCCTGCTTGGGCGAGGCTGACTGTGAGGCCCAGTAGAACGAAAAACCATACTTGCGCTGACAGCCAGATCGAGACTGACATGAGGCCCAATGCAAACACAGTCACTGCAACTGCCAATCCGCGCTCGAGCCTTTGGTCGATCCACTGAGATGACATCGATTTGCGTATGATCAGAACAACTGTGGCGACCGTTGCAACACCTACCAGAATGCTGGCCGGGGCTCCAAATCGAATAGCGGTCAACAACCAATAATTGTCGATCGATGCGCTCATCCAAACGGGTCGCGTCCATTCAGCATAGCCTATGCCGAACCAAGGATTCTCAGCTACGTTTTGCGTCCCGTAATCCCAGATAAGAATACGAAAATACCCGCTCATTGAGTTTAGCGAAGCGAAGCGAAGGATCAGACTGAAGGTCCCTGATTTCGTCCCAAGTTCTGCTGCAAAAACGAACAGGGCAAAAAAGACGAAAAACAAAGACCAGGTGAAATTGGCAATTTTCTCTGAGAGCCAATTGTAACTCAAGAGAGCAATCACAGCGATCAGCGACAAGAATGTTGCAGAACTGACGGTCACGATACTGCAAATCGCCGCGATTGCGCCGAGATTTCTGGTCCAACGTTTAAACCCGGACAACCAATACAGCGACAAGAAACTTGAGAGGAAGATGCCGGCCAGGATTGGGTGAGGGAATGGGCCTTGTGCCCGCATCAAGCCCAGTCGCGGTGTGGATCCATAGACAATGGGCTTTCCCGTCAGCTGGCTAAATGCCTCTTGAATGATGTGCGTATGAGTCACCGCTTCCAGCACCATAATCACGCCAGTAACCAGAAGGCCCGGAAGCAAGAGGATGAGGAACGTGCGCAGGTCCCTCAAGTCACGAAAGGCCGTGCGCGCGAACAGATAGGCAAGAGCGATATCGGTGATGTGCGCTATGCTGCCGGTTAGGGCTTCCTGCCATTCCGAGGTAATCGACATTGCAAGGCATATCCAGGCTACAGCTGCAATGATGGCTAAGTCCGGCCAGGCGAACCGCAGGCGCCCGCGCATTGCGCCGCCGAGCACATATAGAGCAGCTGCGATCAGGAAGAAGCGGTAGGGCGGAATACTGGATCCCAGGATGCTCATATTGAGTTGCGGAGGCAATAGCATCAGATAGCCCAGAATTACCGCTAGATAGACGGACAGATCGCGTGACTTGCTGGGCCGCATCGCGCGTTTGGGCATGCTTTGCTGTGGAAGGTGCGCGTTCGAAGCCATGGGAGCGTTCCTATAGGGCATTGAGCTCCTGCGCTCCAGACGCAGATAGAGGGATCATCGAAGAATTCGGGAAAGTCTCTTTCAATGAGGTAAGTTCGGTTTCAAGGCTGCTATTCTTGAAGGGAGTTCGGTGCGCATAGTCAGCCAAATTGGGAGTCTGGCGATATTCGAATTCGCGCGATGGAGCGGTATCTCAGTCCCTCATTCATTTTGTGAGTATACTCAGAATACTGCCTCGCACATCCTTCGGCAGGGCAAGCCACGCTGCGACAAGCCCGACCGACCCCGCCAGAAAAGCTATGGCCAATGTGAATGCAATTGTTGGCTGAGGCAGGACCAGCGATGCTATCACCATCCCCACTAACGCCGCATAAGTTGGAACTAGCAATGTTCCATGATGAAGCCTTCGGTCTGCGAACATCGAGAGAATAACAAAGTCGATCGTGTTGCGACCGAGATGGACCCATGCGGCTCCGGGCAATCCAAATTCCTGCAACGCCAGCCATAAGATAGCGATATATGGAGGGAGCTCGACCAGTCCCGCTAACGCCACGGCGCGCGGGTTCCCCTGAGCCTGAAGTTTTGCGTAAGGCAGCTTGGCAAAAATATTGATCCAGGCCGCAACGCTAAGGATCTGCATCAATGGGCCTGCTTGAGAGCCGATTTCGTTGCCCAGCCATAGAGTGCTAATTGGAACAGCCAACACGATGAAAGTCGCAATCGCCGGTGTCGCTATCGCGTACAATATGGCAACGGCGCGGCGGGTCAGTTCGCGCGATTGATCCTCTCCGGAAATCGCCAGACGCGGAAATAGTGCATTGGCTAGAGCATCAGCAATAATCGCCAGACGGCGGGTCGCATCAAGAGGAACGGCGTAAATCGTCACCGCTACGGCACCGATAATCGAGCCGATAATCAGCCGGTCGGAAAACACCAGAACCATACCGACAATGCCGGTCACCGTAACCCAGCCGCCATATCGCAGCATCGCAGCCAGCCTCCCTCGATATGAAGAGGCCAGCCATCCGCTGCCGAATTCCAGTCGGCATTCGCGCCACAACAGCAGGACAGCAATCACTCGTGCGCTCAAAGCCGCTACCACCAGCCAGAACAGCTGCGGACCGAACATCCAGGCCACGCCTAAGGGAAGAAGTTGGAACAGGGCCGAGTTGGTGATCGCAATCCTGTTCACCACAAAAAACCGTTCGCGGCCCTGAAGTGCGCCGGAGAGAATTCCGAAGCTTGTGGCCACTGGCACGGCTAACGCCATCAGCGGCACAAGCGGCAGCGCTTCAGCGCGCAGCCAGCTTTCCAATTGCATACCTTCGGCGAAAACAAGCCAGGCAAAACCTGTCATTATCAGCGCGCCTACGGCTCCCACAATCGCGTTGCCGATAAGGGCAGATCCCAGAACGGAACGGCGCTCTTCGTCACCTGCGTCACGCAAGGTGGCAATCTGCTGCGTTGCTGCGCGGCCCAGGCCCAGATCCATCACTCCGAACAGACCAAGGACCAGCCAAACCACCGCGAGCACACCATATCGTGCAGGCCCGATTTCCGCGATGTAAAGCGGAATGGTCACGACAAAAAGCACCAGCGGGATTCCCGAACCGGCAAGGTTATAGAGTGTATGGCGACCGACTGCGCTCATGCTTGTGCTACGAACACCCTGCGCGCGGTGACACAGCCATCATAGAGATGACTAACCATCACGGCGAGCAACGACAAAATATTGCAGCGTGAAAAGCGATCGAAGCGAACCAAAAGTGAGCGCGTTGACCAATTTGTGTATGCGCGAGCCGAGAGGCGACGGTTCGACCTTTTCGACAGTCAGCCCCTCTCGATCCATCAATTCTACGGCAGTATCGCGAACAAAGAAGCGCAAATGGGTGCGATCAAGTAATCCGGCTTCAGTGTAGGCCCACCGGTTCGCAAATAGCAACGGGCCGGAAACTGAAATGTGGCGGATGTTTGGAATGCTTGCGATCAAGACGCCGCCGGGGCGCAGATGCCGTGAGAACAGCTCGACCACTGACCATGGGTCTACCAGATGTTCAAGCACGTCGAGCATCAGGATGGCATCGAGCGGGCCAACGCCCGCGAGAAATTGCTCCACCAGATCGTGATCATCAAGATTTACGCCTGAAGCGAAATCCAGGCCGTCAAGATGGTCCTCAACTACAGCGTCCATCACCCCGATTTCTCGCGCTCGTCCAATTTGCTTTAGATGACGAACCGTGGCGCCAACCCCACCACCCACATCGAGCAGCTTGTCAACTTGCGGAACAAGTGGAACAATATCGGTGCGGATATTGGAGTGGTATTCAATCGTCATGTTCGCTCGTTTTCTTGCTCATCAAAGGCCGCCACCAGTTCTCGTTCTGCAGATACCAGCGTAAAGTTTGCGCAAGCCCGTCTTCGAAATCGTTTGAGGGGATGTATCCCAGTTCATCACGCGCCTTG
>Ga0209121_10003649_pt1 | contig 14770 bp, 6 predicted proteins | sample Cruoilmetagenom3_FD_187292 | JGI IMG/M metagenome (GOLD analysis project Ga0209121, IMG submission 187292) | Oil polluted marine microbial communities from Coal Oil Point, Santa Barbara, California, USA - Sample 3 (SPAdes) (version 2) | ecosystem: Environmental > Aquatic > Marine > Oil seeps ...
CTTTCTGCTCTTTCTATCATTGTTTCACCTTTAGTTTTTAGTCTTTTTATTTCCATGATAACCTATCTCCCTTTTAAAGTTAATGGTGACATTTCATATAACGTTTTGAGCGTATCTGAAGTCCTGCGAAGCAGGATTTAGGCAGGGCATAGCGAAGCCAGATACGCTCGGTTATCCGAAGGTGGCTTTATTTTCTTCATAACAAACCCTCAACTTTCTTCTTCAATGCATCAATTTTATCCTTGAGAATTTTTCCTTTATGATAGTGCCACATAACATTAAGTGGTCGTTTGTCTCTTCTATTGCTTGGCGGAGTGTTAATCCCAAAAAAAGTTTCTATATCCTTATTAAAGAAATCAACAGATTTAGTAAATTTATTCTTCTGCCTCTCAATAAATGGATTAATAAATTCGTGAACATTGTTGTTTTCGTCTTTGTCTGCTAAAACGGAGTGATATATCCCTAATTCCTTAAACAGATTCATATACCTATGAATGTTAAACTTTCCCATTGCGTCTAAGACATAAATCCTCTTTTCCCTTAAATCATTCCATTCATTTTTTATAAGATAATCAATAAATGTTTTTTCTGTAGCACCTTCACATATCATCACAATATCAGCAAAAAATGCAGCACATCTTTCCGAATCTAGCCATAAAAGATAACGAATTGCTTCTTCTTCCATTCTCGTATCGTCATCTGTATCACCCAATAGTCTTCTAATTCTGTCTTTTGTAGGTTGATCAACTGATCGGTCATTCAATTTACTTTGAAGTAATTGAGCGAGTTCATTATTTTGTTCAATTATAGTTTTTCGGGTATCTTCTGATACTTGAAAAATATGGGTGATACCGTTTTCTCTTTTTAATTTTATTAAGGTAGAAATATCCTCAATATTTTTACTTACAAAAATTGGTGAATGAGTAGATACAATGATCTGTTGTCCCTCTTCAGAAGATAATGACCTTAAACTGGCGTTAAGAAATTCCTGTTGGCCAGGATGTAAAAAAGCCTCCGGTTCTTCAAATAGTATCAGAGTAATCTCTGGTGAGAATTCTTTCTTTTCGTAAGTTTTTATTTCTGTATATTGTGAAGAAAGTTTTAGAAGAGTATAAATCAAGTGTCTTTGGAGTCCCTGCCCAAGGTATTGGACATCTATTTCTTTACCTAAATTCTTATCTATTGCATAATGTGAAAATAGGTTTTTTATTATGTCTTCAGGTCTTACAGGGTTTATGTTTAGGTTAAATTCTACTTCCCACTCTTTTAAGCTATCGTTTATTTCTTTTCTCAATTTGCTTAATGAAAAACCATCTTTGGACGCTTCTTCTTTGAACTTATTATTGAACTCCTCAAAAGCTTTATTTAAATTTCCAAAAGATTCGCTAGTTTTAACAACTTTCTTCATAACAAAGGTTACTACGTTCCTTAATGGCGAGGGACCGGTTAACTTCAAAGTTTCATCAGTTTTAGTTACTTCTGGAATGTAAATGACCGAGCCTAATTTTGCTTCGGAAACATTCTTTGCCCCATAAAACAGATTTTCTGAAAGGACATCATCTTTATAACCATATATATTGCTCTGATTAGCTTTTACTCTGTTTCTATCTTGGGATTTAAGATATTTCCTTACTTTCAGGATGTTGCCAGGATTCTTGTATTCTTTTTTTAGATTACGAAATTCGTCGTCAGTCAGTAGGTATTCGATTTCAATCCAGCTTTCTTTATCTTCTGTTTGAAACTTTGGAAAATCTGTTTTGTCGTTAAATTTAATTCCATTTTCATAGAAAATCCTTAAAGCTGTTAGAACATTTGATTTTCCTGCGTTATTAGCTCCAACAAGCACTGTATAGTCATAAGGACCAAATTTTGCCTCTTTTATTGAGCGAAAATTATGAATTGTTATTGATTTTATCTTCATTTTTACACCTCATTTAAGTTTTTGCCACTTTCGGATAACGGTTTGAGTATATCTGAAGTTCCGAGTGAAGCGAGGAATTTGGGTGAGCGTGTAGCCCGAACCAGATATACTCTGTTATACGCTCCCGATAGGGACGAGGAGCGAAGCGACGAAGTGTCGTGAGTAAGGTTCATTAGATCATATCCTTTTTGTCAAATCATCCCATATTTTATTTCCAGATTCTCTATCCACTGAAAAGCACGTCTTCATAAATCTGTAATCAATACCTGTGATGCTTTTTATCTCTGATGCAGCAAGAGGGGTTTTTATTTCGGAAAATGATTTCAACTCAACATAGTATTCTTCATCTTTCTCTGTTGGTTTCCTATGATAATCTGCTTTTTTCAAATTTCCTTTTACAATTCCTCTAGCAACTATTCCAGTCCCAGAACGATAAAGAAATACTTTATCTCCCTTCTGCATTCTTGCGATAGATTTCTTCCAAGGGTCGTAATATGCAGCGGCTTTCTTGTTGGTCATCATATCTTTATCATCGTCAGGGTCATTGCCATAATTTGTATTTAATATAAAATAGCCCTCTTCTATATCTTCAAAAGGATCATCTATTGTTTTATATGTGTTGAATTCCAGATAGAGTTCGTTAGTTTTTGTCTGGTATATTCTATAAATCCATCCTTTAATATCTAAACCCTGTCTTATCCAATATAGTATGGCTTCTCTTGTCTTAACATCAATTCCATTTGTTAATACGATATAATATTGTTTCTTATTGAAATCACTTTCACAAATGTTTACATCTGGAAATCTTCTTCTATGTGCTTCAATCAGGCTTTCTTTTGAAAAGTGTGAAAATAGATTATTCAACCGTTCATAATCGTATTGACCGTAAATCTGGCCATATCGCAATACCTGAAGAATGTTGGAACTATGTGATTCCCATGCCTTCAACTCGAAAATGTAAAGGTCACCCCTCTCATCTACAGCCATTAAATCTGGCTCTTCTTGCCATCGTCTCGATTGCATTATCAGTAACAACTCATCTTCTCTAAGAACTCTATCAATGTTATCAAATAATAATTTTTGCAATTTCCGTTCGTTCCAATCAAAGTCTTTGAGATAAACTCTTTCAACAATCTCTATTTTCCCCTTTGTTGTTTCTAATTTAAACAGCATATTATTCACCTCATTCTATGTTTAACCTTACTCATGATTGCGTATAACGTTCCCAGCATATACGACGTTGCGACCGAAAGGAGCAATGTCCCGAAGGGCAAGGGCGTAAGCCCGCAGCGTATATGCTGTGTTATCTGATGTTGGTCGCCATCCATATCCATTAGTTTACCTACCTTCTTACCTTCTCTAGTTCGAATTTTAACCTCTCGAAGTCTCGCAAGTAACCCCTAATGGCATCACGGACTAGATATTTTCTGTTCTTTCCAGACCACATAGATAGCCCCCTCTTAGAGAAAGGAAGAACGATGTTGTGTGCGAAGGCCATTATGCCTTGAAATGCTTGATCGAGGTCATTGCATTCGACAGGAGGCAATCCGATATTCCCCGAAGCAAAATATAACTCCGTCAAGTCGGGCTCTATCCTTTTCATATGGGATACATAGTCGTTGTACGCAAGCTCTCCAGCTTCGTGTTTCTCTGTGAGTTCAATTGCTTTTGCAACGGCCTCTTCAGTGCGTTTCAGAATGGAATCTATCTTATCCAAATATTTTTCCTTTCCTATTGTGTAAGTCTGATACATTTTCGCTTTCTGTAGATACGCATCATTCCAATCGATAACAATTTTATCAACTGCATCATTGCCGCTTAGCTTCAATGGGGCAAATTTAGGCGCAAGAGTTTCGCTAATCCATTGGGTTCTGCATATCCAATTGGCGTTGTCAACATCATCTATCGAAGCGTAAACAAATAACCAGACAACGTGCGCTGGTGTGCCTGCCCATCGGGCTTTAACAAGTTCATTGCGGTAGTATTCTCTTCCCCTCAGATTGGCGGTTACTTCTTTAACAATCTGTTTAACATTAGTTTTGGAAATTGGCTCATAGACAAGAAGATTTGCAGAATATCGTTTTGCTACACCATGGCTGACATCCTCAAAAGATAAGACGGTGTATTTTCGGGTAATAACTAACTCCTCCTCTTTACCGTCTTCAGTTTGTACCATAATCGGTTCCCGTCGTTCTTCTAGGCCATACTTCTGCTTGACCTTCTTTCCATTATCCGTAAAATCGAGGAACCTCACAAGGTCAGTGATGTCAAAAATATTCACGGAAGGATTACTCAGTTGCTTTTGCAAATCAATTTTCTTCGCCCCTAAGTCCTGGTTGCTAACGAACACAAACATTTCAAGCGACTTATCCTTCCACTGAGCGTACTCTCTATAGAATTTGGAACTTTGTCCGGCAAGAGGATTCTGTTCCATAGAGAATGCAAAAACAATAGCTTCCTTTTTATCATGAAGCACCACAGCATCACGCCCACCGTCACGGTTTTTTCCTGCCTGACGGATTTTTGTATATCCATGTTGGCAGTAGAGGTAATCTGTACAAATGCCTTCGAATTCCTCCCAGCCAACTACTTCCTGTAAAGCCCATTTTGTATGTTCTCTCACTTATATTATCCCCCTAGGCGACCAATTTCAGATAACGTTTTCGGGCTTTGCGAAGTGCCGAAGCATTTGGGCGAACGGAGTGAGCCGTATAGCCCGTGTTAGGCGACGTTGTGCCTCTTTTTCTTCTCACAAACCAATCATTGTACTGGTCAACTATTTTCCCTTTTCGGTTGTCTTCTCAATGAATGCTGCAAGTGTTCCCATATGCCTCGGGGAGTAAAAAAGTTCTCTTTCTTTTCCTGCTACGTTTATTTTTACTACGTAGAAATCTCCATTTCTTTCGTCGACCTCCTCAGGAGCTATTTCGTTATTTGAAACCTTTTTAGCAACTTCCAAAATATTTTTTAAATCTCTTCCGTATTTCATTAAAGTGTGGCAATTTGGACATAAACATAACACATTGAACTCATTATTCGTCCACCAGTTCTTAGCACGTGTTTCAAATAATCTGAAAGTCTCAAAATGCGGTCTTCTATTACTACCTAGATCTAATACCGTATTGCATACTTGACAATGTCCCTTATATTGTTCAAATAAAAATTCCCTTGGATCTGTAGCATTAGCTTCAACTATCTCTGTATGAATACTAAATTTTGTTTTTGTGCTTATTTGTGGGTTTTTTAGTCTTTTAAGTAAATCATCGCCATATTCTTTGCGAAAACCTTCTTCTTCGTCAGGATGGATACCCGTCCAGGTCTTTATATCTGAATCATCTCTACCGCCTGTTCCAACTTTGACCAATGAATTCTGAAATTTACCATAAATCTCAGAGGGAGATGCATCTTTATTTATCGTGGCTTCTTCTTTCATTGATTTTGCAAAATCCAAGAATTTCTTAAACGATTCTTCAGACGCACATTTTATCTCTTCATACAAATATTTTCTTTCGTCTGGAAGTTGGTCTAGTAACTCTTGTTCTACATCCTTTTTAAATTTAAGTTTCTCGGCAATATATCTCGCTTCTAAACCACGTTTGTCAAACCCATCGGAAAGGTCGGACAATAGAAGGTCGGAAGGTTTGTGAAACTGTCCATCCTTACCCGGTAGCCAAGAATAACTATGCAATAATTTTCCCATTTTTGAAAATTTTTCCTCTTTCTCTGAAAAGGCGTAATCTTGTCGTGAAGAGCTTTCCACTGTTCCGTATATCTTTTTATAATGTTCCTTCAAAATTTTCCAGATAATTATGGCTCTTTCTAAGTTTATATTCCTCAACGCATATTCCAAATCTTCAATCTCACAATCGGGATCAAAACCATTTAGTCCTCTCTTATGCCATCCATGATAATTAGCAAGAGTTACATTTTTATCATAGTCTATTTCCATATAGTTCACATGTACTTTGGTTTTACATCCCAATTCTTCAAGAATGGATACATCAATAAAAATATACCTTTCATCTAAAAAATAGATTTCCTCATTTCCTTCAAAATAAAGCTCAATATCCTTTCTGCCGGTATACTTTTCAGTTAGATAAATCTTGGTTGGTTTTACCCAGTATAAATCTTTTTTAGCACCTTGATATGCCACTAAAATTGGAAGATTTTTGACCTTGTCAATCAAATCACTTTTTCGTTCTCCTGAGATATCTTTTAAAACCTGGGTAATTTTTTCGATATCTTTTATATTTTCTTCATCCTTCACTTCTCTTTTATCCTGTCGGTACTTAGGTAAAACAAATTCTCCAATTTCAGCGACTTTGTCAGGTTCCTTTAGCCCGAGTTCTTCTAAAAATTTTTTTGCATTTTTGTCATCCAATAAAGTTTTTTTCACAGTTTTGAATAACGATTCACTCTTAGTAGGAAGATATACGAGAGGATTACCACTACTATCGAACGGTTTTGTATGTGAATTGTCTAATAAACGAATAATTGACTTTGAACGAAGGGGGCCCTCTTTCTCCCAATATGAACTACCCCTCTTTTTCCACAATACTTTTGGACCCAATAGAAAGCCATAAAACTGCTTTACCCAATCATCATTCTGCTCCTTCATAAATTCCTCAGTGATCTTTCTCGCAAATTTGTCTGGGTCTATTTCAGGTATTTTGAGTTCTCCCATTAAATAATTTTTTAACTCAGAAGTTTTTTTATTTGTAATATTTTTATCTAGCCATTTGGCATTATCTTTCCCAAACAACGAACTAAGTTGCTTGGATGATAGAAGATTTCGTAATGGTTCGCCATCAGCAAGTAGTGCCTTTTTGCTAGTAACATATTTTCCATCGCCGGAGGGCAATAACGTTTCACTTCCAGATAATTTTTCTTTAACTGCATTATATATGGGCCTAAACATCGTTTCTTCTGGAAAAACCTCTTCCCGTAAAGGCATAGTATTTAAAAAACTTATATCAAGTAGATTCATTTCTTTTATCTTAGAGATGCTTTCTGCTACAAGGGTGGCAGTTTTTTCTATTAATTCCTTATTCCGAGCATCCGTATAAGGAATATTGTCTCTTGCAGAAGTTGTACGATAAGGTCCCTGAGTGAGAAACTTAAGATGGGTTTCTTTTTCGGTGGGAAAGAAAACAACCAATTCGGTATTACGTGCTGATACAATTTTATCTTTACCCGTTTTGGTATCCTTGCTCAACAAATAGCCAACTTCTATCTTTATCTGCTCACTTCCAAGGTATCTATGGAAAACTAACCACTCTTCGTCTTCTTCAGAACCATCAACTTTGGACAAAAGATAGATTCGTCTAGCATTACCATTAAGCCTTTTCGATTCTCGCAAGTAAATTCCTGAAGATTCCTGTATACTCCACCTAATCTCTTCTATATTTTTGAGAAATAGAAGCGTTCTCTTGCTAAGATTTTTCAAACGGTTCCCTATGGCTGAGAAAGCTACATTTGCTAATATCTTGTCGTCATTAAACGGAATTACAAACAAAGTCTCTTCGGGTACTATATCTTCCCTTTTTGGTATCGCAAATGGTTGGACATAATTTTTTATACAAAAAGATTTCTCCCCACTATACACTTGAGGGGATTTTGTGTATGCATACACAGATTTGAACCCTATACCAAACTTGCCAATTTGTGACGAATCTTCACCCTTAGTTCCCTCCACAAGTCCACAAATTCCCTTAACATCATTTTCATTAAATTCTATCCCATTATGGCGAACTTCCAAACGGTCTGGGAACAATTGAGTGCTTACGAAAAATTCTCGCGTTGATCCTTTTTTTTTGGCCCTTTCACAAGCGTCTTCAGCATTTTGTAGCAATTCATAAATAAAGTGTGTCTTGTCGCTGTATAGATTAGATAGGAGAACCGGACCATACCTATTTATATCTGTTCCATACTTCTTAATGTTGTCTTCAGTGATTCGATCATAGATATTACCCATATTTACCACTCCTATCTTCATAGACTTTAAGATAAATAGCTGCCTCCAAATTAAAATCGATGGTCAAACTTTGACGTTTTTGAAGCTCATCAATTTTCGATCCTAAACGTATTTTTTCTTTTTCTATGCGAGCTTTTGTTAGTCGAAGATAATTTTCATCGGATTCTTTGCTTTCTTCTGCGCGCCTTTTTTTGTGATTTTCTATTTGTTCTTCAAGTTTTTTAATTTTGATATCACTTGACCTCTTTAAAGCAGCGATTGTGCTTTCAACCCTGTAACAATTTTCTCCGGCAGTTATCGCTCTCTTTTTTTCCAGTACCTGTTCAAGATATTCCCTGGCAATATCAAAATAGAAATTTGGATCTATGTCCTCAAGAGAGGAATAATAATTGAATCCTTTGGCACTAGCTAAAAGACGAGGTAGGTTCTCAACCGGACACTCAAATATTGATTTTGTTGCAATATTCACAGGAATACCCAGGAACTCGATTTCTGTTCTGAAGCCTTCTGTTCTCACCTCAAATAGATACACCAAGTATTCGCCTTCGGCCATGGCAATTTCTGATGAATTCAAAGCAAATTTGAATGTTTTCAATATAGCATTTTTTTGCTCTAATATGTAAATAAGAAATTTCGTCCAGTAGCCCGTGGGCGAAAGAAATGCATGATCTCTATTTTTATTTGCGATACTCCCATCAAAAACCACTTTTGTTTGTTTTTTTGGTGACAACAAAGGTTGTAATTCGCTGTATCCCCCCTCATTTCCGGGTCGACGCAGAAATTGTTCTATTTTAGAAATGATATCAACCGACAAAGAAATCTTACCACAGTTTGTTTTTGTTGGAGTGAATTCACAACCTTTCCATTTGTTTAAACAATATTCAGTCAATTGAATAGCATCCCCTGGGCTGACGAATTCACCTTTCGTTATGTTATTAATTGGCTGAATGAGATAATCATCCCCAAGCAATTCTTGACGACGCTTTTCAAAATTTTCCATCTCAATTTTTGCCTCTTCTACAGCTCTTTCAATCCGCCGTGATAATTCTTCTTTTTGCTCATTAGTTAAAGCCCCTGTAATTATCGTAGCTTGCATATTAGAAAGTTCTTTTCCTAATATAGGCTCTAAAGATCCAATACCGTCTTCAACCAAACGAATTCGCCTATATAATCGGTCGTAGATTTCTTCGTCCACGGTCCCCTTAATAAATAAGTTTCCAACAATGATTTTATCTGCCTCTTGTCCAAATCTATCTATACGCCCTATCCTTTGTTCTATTCTCATAGGATTATATGGGAGGTCATAATTAATGATTGCATGACAATACTGAAAATCTAACCCCTCTCCTCCAACTTCACTTGAAAGGAGAATTTGATACTTTCCTCTTTCAAAGGCATCCATTATTTCGTATCTCCCCAGCTCTTTTTGAGTTCTTTGTAACGGGACATCTCCGTAGATAAACCCAACAGAAAAACCATTTTCTTCTAGTCTCCGTTTTAAATACTTGAGGGTTCTAACGAAAAAAGAAAACACTATTATCTGGGAAGTTTCGGGATTTTCCAATATTTTTTTAAGCAATTGCATAAATTGGTCATATTTACTATCAACTTTCTCAAGATTTTCTGCTTCAATCATTAATCTTGAGAATTCTTGTTTTAGCTCAGGATCAAGTTCAATTGTACTCAATTGACTATCATCTTCTGACTCTTCAGAAACATTACTTTCATCTATTACGATACAATTTTGTTCAATACACCATTTGAGATATTCTCTCATGGCAGGAATACAACTACTTACCATTCTACGGGGCATATTGACAATAAATCCTAATGCTCGGGGATCACCTCCTTTACTGAGATAGTGATTTTTCACTGCCTCTATTACATCATCGTGGAATTTCATTTCCTCACTGGTTAATTGAATAGGGCATTCCCACGCCTCTCGTTGTACCTGGTGTTCCAATGCTTCACGTTTTCGAGTGCGGGTAAAAGAATAATATAGCGGGCTGAGCGAAATAAATAAGCGTTCATATCTTGCCGCTTCTTCAGAAGAAAAGGGAGTTTTATTATTCAGCCTTTTGGAGAATTCTTTAATTGCAGAATGTGAGGAAATTGCTTTGCCAAACGGCCCTTTCGTAAGGTCTTCCAATTGTTCATTGATTTCATCAAAGACATCAGGTGTTTGGCTCGCAATAAGACTTCGTATCCTATTTAGCATAATAATAGGGCTTTGTAAAGTTTCAAAAGTCGTAATATCTGGAAATATGGCTGGATTTAAAATATGCATTTGATTAAATAAATCTTCATTTCTGAGATTAAGAGGTGTAGCTGAAAGCATCGACATCCTATCGGTCATATCACTAAGTAGATTCCCCAATTCATTGCTATCCGTTTCGGGATTTCTCATATGATGAGCCTCATCAATTACGACCATTCCAAAAAATGGAGAGTCTCGTTTGGCATCAAATTCCCTAAGCATTTTCATATGTTCTTCTCTGCGGATAAGTTGCAATCCGACTACAGAAAACATATATCCTTGTGGAAAAACACCCTCACGTAAAGCAGTTTTTAACGCATACTCAAGTGTTTTTCCATCGTGAAGATGAAAGTTTAAGCGGAAGCGCTCTTTCATTTCCTTAACCCATTTCGGACCTAGAGAATGCGGACAGACAACAAGAATTGGTGTGTTGTAGTCTAAATGTCCTCTTGCGATTAATTCCGTTAATATAATACCAGTTTCGATTGTTTTTCCTACACCAACCTCGTCAGCAATATAAAGTCTTTCCTCGGAACTGGAAGATAAAAATCTCAACAAAGGCTTAAACTGATGTGGATTAAAAATAGTTTTACTTCCTAAATAACTATATAAATTGCTCTCTAATGGTTTTGCAAGTCGAAACCAAGTCTGAAAAAGTTTGTAATTAATATGATTACCAAAATTGCCTGCCACAATATCTTCGAGCAGGTTTTCTTCTATATCTAAAACAGGTTCCAAAAACCGTTCTAGGATTGTGCGAGTTTTTCCATCAATAGTTACTCTATAAGAGTAACTTCTCGAACCTTTTATTACTTTGTTTATTGTTCCTATTTTGCCCGTACTGATATACTTTACATTATCACCTTCAGAAAAACGCGCTTCATTTAAAGACATATCTTCATCCTCCATATATTCTTTCAAAGGTTTAGCTTTTACCCACATATTTTCGAATTCGGAGATTATTTTTACCGCATCAGGATCATTTCTTTCATGAGTAGAGAGTGTGGCGATCTCCAAATTCCTAAATAATCCCGCAGAGGTAACATTTATAGATCCAACCACTACTCTAATTTCATCTTTTGTACGAAAAATATAATTTTTGCGATGTTGGAATTCCTCTGCTTTATAGATCTTGACTTCAACCCCGGGTAGCTCAACAATTCTGCTTAATATCCTTACTCTTTCCTCTTTTTTAGAGGCGAATCGATCACTTAAAATAACCCTTATGAGCGTATCAGAACTCTCTGTGGCAAACATTGATAGACGATTCGCAACTTTAGAAAGGAAATCAACACCTACTGAACTCAGATATGCAGATGCAATGGAACACTCAATGGCTTCATGTGCAATATTCAGGAGTTCATCTTCCCAATGGTCAAATATGTATTTGAACTTTTTTGGCATCTAAAGTCTCCTCAATAAGGGTACAATGTCCCCTAACGTTTTGCGGATAAAAGAAGTTGCCTGCAAGGGCAATTTAGGAAAATCAAAGATTTTCCTTTTAGCCGCTGTTAGGCGAAGTTGCTTTAAGAACAAATCTTAATTATAAAAGCGAATTTAAAATATAACCCCCATAACAATAAAGATTTCTAAAAGGATATTTTCCTTTTAAATTTATAAATTGGTTGATTTCTTGTTCTTTTACTCTATTATTTTTTATATGCGAAAGAATTTTTAAGATTTCATCTTTAGTTATTCCAAATAAATTTACAATTGATAATGAATAGGCCGAGGCTAGCGAATATCCTTTTGATAAATTTTTATAAAAAATAAAAGAGAATATATATGCAACTATATCTGAAACAGGCCAGCTAGTGGAGATGACTTCAGATTTTCGATTCAAAAGGAATATTGATGAATAACTTATCACTTCGTTAGTTTTAAAGGACTTAAAATAATTTCTATTTGTAATATCAGATGTATCGCAGGCATTTAATACTACAGTATTGTAATTATACTCCCAGAAAACCCTTTGTATCTCTTCTAATGAAACAGAATTTTTTGATAGCGGACCAGCAACCGTGGCAAATACAGGGTCTGTAAAATTTGAAATAGGATAGCCATGTTTTGCAATGTGGATAATATCAGCATGCTTCAAATTCGGATCATTAGGATTAATTTCGCTTTCACTAAGATCTAAAATATGGTGCTTTTTAAGTTCTAAGATATTCGATGCCAATTCCAATTCTTCTTTAGAAAGCAGTAAATTGTTGGAAGAATCCCAAATACCGAAGAAATTTTGACTTTGAATATATTGATTAGTTTGTTTATAAAGAATAGGACAGTATTTGATTTTAAAGCCTGATTCCTTCAATAAAACTCTTGCTTTCTCATTTGAAATTATCGTAGGGATCATTGGAAGCATATTGCTTTTTGAGTCTGGAAAGATAATGAGTTCGGTTGGTTTGAACTTTGTAATATCGTCAAATAAATCGCGAAAATTATCTGATAGTCTTTGGATTGATTTAGATAATTCACTTATAAGTTGCCTTATTGTAACCTCTCTCTTTTGATATTTTAATAACATAACATAAAATACAATAAAAGGACGACTTGGGAATGATATTATCCGGTATTGTTCTTTAAAAATGGATATTAAATGGCAGTACTTAGCATCAGTAAATACAAATAATAAATATGCTCCTGTAGAAATTTTATTTCTTATTGTCTCTTCAATGGTAGTTATTGTTGAGTTTTCGAAAGGCGATTTACAAGTTATGTTATTCTGGATATCTTGCATAATTAAGTCGAATTCCTGCCAAGGCAAATGATAGGCGGCAGCTTTAAATATCTTTTTCATTTCTTTATTGTCAGCAAATTCAACCAAAGATTCAAAAGGATCATCATATTTCTCGCGGAATCCATATAAAACTGGCGCACCTAAATTTATGACTTTCTCTAACTTTTCTCGAAGCTCTACTCGTATCTTGTCTTCTATCGATTTATCTTGAAAAATATTCTCGCACCAATCCAAAACAGATAACCAATCACTAAACACATTGCACTTGGTAAATATAAGGGGGGATAGAATTTCTTCAATATTTCCAGTATGTGGTAATTCAAATAATAGCGATTTAATTCGTGAAATATATCTTTCACGAATTCCTCTTCTGTAGTGTAATCTGTTTACACCATTTAATTGATCATCGATCAATTTAACAGATAAAGTAAGATGCCTAAGACTTTCTTGATAATTGTTAGCCTTAATATAAGTCTTTGAGGCAATTAGATGTGCTTCGATTTGTAACTCCAAATTAGATAGCTTATCAAATGAAGATATAATTTCTTCAATGGCATTTATTGCATTTTCAATTTCTCCAGTCTCTCGCTGACAAACAGATAAATTCATCATAACTTGACATTTAACTGAGGCGTCAGAGAAGTTGTTAGCATTCACAATATTCTTGAATATTAATTTCGCATCTTTATACTTACCTAGATTCATTTTAGCTGTAGCTAAATTGGTTAAAAGAGATTCTGGGACTGGTTCTTTTAAGTGATTCAACAAATTTATAGCTTTTTCGAAATGTTTTTCTGCATACTGAAAATCCTGTTCTTCATAAGCTACAATAGATTGAGCTTCTAATATCTTTGCTTGGTCTTTTAGAAGATTATTATTGATGGCTATATCTTGAGCATGAGCTAATATGCGGTAAGCTGATTGGGATGCTCCCAATGAACTAAAATAAAAAGCCGCATCACACATTGAAGTAATACATTCTGAATATTTCTCAAATTTTTTAAAAAACCTAACATTATAGTTTAAAATTTCTAAGCATTCGTCTTGCTTGAATATGTCGGGTCTAAAAGCATTTTTAACATTTTCTGTAATTGATTTTCCAACTTCGTATAAATCATTATCAATTGAAAACTTAATGCTTTGAACAAAATATTGCATTATTTTTTGAGTTTCTTTTTTTATAATTAATGCCTTCAATAAAGTATTCAGGGTATATCCATATAATAATTCCCTATAATATTTATGGTAATGCTCTAAATTTATATAACAAATTTGTTCTACTCGGTCAGGATCTCTTTCGCATAATTCTAATAGAATATCATCTATCTCATCTAAATAAGTATCAGATATACTATTACTTAAAGCATCTTTTAGCACAGTGCTGTACTGGCCAACTTCTCCGTATATAGCCTTTTCTAAATCCTTTATTTTCATTTTTACCATTACTCCTGCGAATGCTGCCAAAATGCGCTATTTCAAAAACATAATTTGTTAACGATTGAAGCAATTTCGCCTAACGTTTTACGGATAAAAGAAGTGTACTGTTTCAGACCCTTTCGGACCTAAACGAAAATTTTTTTGTTACGATTTTTGACCGAAGTCATTTCCTCAAAAATATCTGTATTTATTTTCCTTCTGTTCATAATCTTTCTTATTTTCCGAGCAGCAATTGCTCTTACCCTTCGCTCTTTGAGAATTCTCTTTTTCTGTCCTGTTAACTTCTCATAAGGGGTTATGAATCCAATTCCTTGATGAGGACGCCGATGATTGTAGTAGTTGATGAACTCTGAGATTCCATCTTTAGCCTGATAGTGATTCTTGTATTCCTGATGATAGACCTCATCCTGTTTAATGGTTCTAAAGAACCTTTCCAGAACT